>FJVZ01000745.1_pt1 | contig 20012 bp, 15 predicted proteins | sample 1011841 | NCBI WGS metagenome assembly FJVZ01 (sample SAMEA3912450, study PRJEB9761) | metagenome | biome: forest; material: soil | place: USA | collected 2011-06-22 | depth 0.1 m
CCGCCACCGCCACCACTGCCGCTGCCGCCGCTCTGGCCGCCCCCGCCACCGCCGCTGCCACCGCCGGTACGGCTGCGCGAGACCGGCAGCCGGTCCCCCGGGCCCTCCGGGAACGGGGCGTCGGTGAACGGACCCGCCGCGAAGGCGTCGTCGGACGGCTGCCAGTCGTCCTCCGGCGGCGGAGGAGCGTCCTGGTCGTCGTACTGGGGGCCGGTCACGCGTGTTCCCCGATCAGCGATTGGTGCGAGTTGGAGCGGGCCTTGCGGTGGCTCGGTGGAGCGGTCGTGCGCTCCTCTTTCTACGCCACCGTGCCGACAAATCGGACGGCGGGTGACAGCGGGAGTGTCGGGCGAGCGACCCACGCTAAGGCTCCGGGAGCCCTTCGGCCAAGATGGTTATCCACAGGGCGTGTGGATGACGGGCCCGTCCCTGTGGAGAACTGGGTCAAACCTGTGGACACCCCTGTGGACAGCGCTGTGGATAACCACACCATCGTTCCACTGTCAACGTTCTGACCTGCGAGTACTCCCTCCACCGGCTGTGCATGAGAAATACTTCACACGCGTGTGGACCCACGTGCCCTCCGGCCCTGTGGACACTCCGTGCCACGGCGGCGGGTAATGACCAATATCACCTTGTGACTCTTACCTGTGGATGAGTAGCCTGATCGCCATGACACCGCCAGCAGAACGCCGCCGCAGCGACCGCCGCCGGCACGACCGCGAGATCCTCGCCCTCGCGGTCCCCGCCTTCGGCGCCCTGGTCGCCGAGCCGCTCTTCCTGATGGCCGACTCGGCGATCGTCGGCCACCTCGGCACACCCCAGCTGGCGGGCGTCGGTGTCGCCTCCGCCGTCCTCGCCACCGCCGCCGGCGTGTTCGTCTTCCTCGCCTACGCCACCACCGCCGCCGTCGCCCGCCGGATCGGCGCCGGGGACCGCCGCGCCGCCATCCAGCAGGGCATGGACGGCATCTGGCTGGCCCTGCTGCTGTCCCTGGGCGTGGTCGTGCTGGCCCTGCTGCTGGCCCCCTGGGTGGTGTCCGTGCTGGGCGCCTCCCCCACCGCCACGCCGTACGCCGTGACGTATCTCAGGATCAGTGCGCTCGGCCTGCCCGCGATGCTGATGGTGATGGCCGCGACCGGTGTGCTGCGCGGCTTCCAGGACACCCGCACCCCGCTGCTGGTCGCCATCGGCGGCTTCACCGCCAACCTCGGGCTGAACCTCGCTCTGGTGTACGGCGCCGGTCTCGGCGTGGCCGGCTCGGCCTGGGGCACCGTACTGGCGCAGACCGGGATGGCCGCCGCGTACCTGGTCGTGGTCGTGCGCGGGGCCCGCCGGGAGCGGGCGAGCCTGCGGCCCGACCTGCCCGGTATCCGGGCCTGCGCACGGGCCGGCGGCCCGCTGATGGTGCGGACGCTCAGCCTGCGGGCCGTCCTGATGATCGCCACCGCGGTGGCCGCCCGGCTCGGGAACGACGAGGTCGCGGCCCACCAGATCGCGATGACCCTGTGGATCTTCCTCGCGTTCGCCCTGGACGCCATCGCGATCGCCGGCCAGGCGATCGTCGGACGCTACCTGGGCGCCGGGGACGTCCCCGGCACGAAGGCCGCCGCCCGCCGGATGGTCGAGTGGGGTGTGGGCTCCGGGGTGCTGCTCGGGCTGCTGCTGGTGCTCGCCAGGCCGCTGTACGTGCCGCTGTTCACCCCGGACCCGGCCGTCCAGCAGCAGCTGAGCCAGGTGCTGCTGCTGGTCGCGCTGACCCAGCCGGTGGCGGGCCTGGTGTTCGTCCTGGACGGGGTGCTGATGGGCGCCGGCGACGGCACCTACCTGGCCTGGGCGATGCTCGGCACGCTGGCCGCCTTCGTCCCGGCGGCCCTCGCGGTGCCGGCTCTCGGGCTCGGCCTGGCGGGCCTGTGGTGGGCGATGAACCTGTTCATGCTCGTCCGCGGCGCGTTCCTCTACGGCCGCGCGCGGACGGGCAGGTGGCTGGTCACCGGAGCCGTCCGGGCCTGACCGCAGGCCCTGCGGGAACGACCGAGGGCCGGGCTCCTTGACGGAGCCCGGCCCTCAGGCCACTGCTACGGGACTCAGGCGGAGACGACGGCGACGTCGAGGTTGGCCTGGACGTCGGCGTGCAGCTTGACCGAGACCTTGTGGGTGCCCACGGTCTTGATCGGCGAGACGATCGTGACGGCGCGCTTGTCCACCAGGGGACCGCCGGCGACCTTGACGGCCTCGACGACGTCGGCCTGGGTCACCGAGCCGAACAGGCGGCCGGCGTCGCCGGAGCGAACGGCCAGCTTGACCTGGAGGCCCTCCAGCTTGCCCTTGACCTCGTTGGCGGCCTCGAGCGTCTGGATGGCGTGGACCTTGCGGGCGCGACGGATGGCGTCGACGTCCTTCTGGCCACCCTTGGTCCAGCGGATGGCGAAGCCACGCGGGACCAGGTAGTTGCGGGCGTAGCCGTCCTTGACCTCGACGACCTCGCCGGCACCACCGAGGTTCGGAACCTCGTGCGTGAGGATGATCTTCATTATTCGGTCACCCTCTCTTAGCGCGCGGTGCTGGTGTAGGGCAGCAGCGCCATCTCACGGCTGTTCTTCACGGCCGTGGCGACGTCGCGCTGGTGCTGGGTGCAGTTGCCGGTGACCCGGCGGGCGCGGATCTTCCCGCGGTCGGAGATGAACTTGCGGAGCAAGTTCGTGTCCTTGTAGTCAACGTAGTTGACCTTGTCCTTGCAGAAGACGCAAACCTTCTTCTTAGGCTTGCGAGCAGGCGGCTTCGCCATCGTGTGCTCCATTTGGGTTTCACGGTCCGGGCCTGCGGGTCAGCGCGGAGGCTGCCCCGGCAAACGCCGGATCGCACGAAATCTGTCAGCTCTTAGAACGGGGGCTCTTCCGAGAAGCCGCCACCGGCAGGGGCACCCCAGCTGCCGCCACCCTGGTTTCCACCAGAGGGAGCGCTGGAAGCCCACGGGTCGTCGGACGGGGCGGACTGGCCGCCGCCGGAGCTTCCGCCCCAGCCACCGCCACTCTGCTGCCCGCCGCCGGAGTACCCGCCGCCCTGCTGGCCGCCGCCGCCGAAGCCGCCGCCACCACCAGGACCGCCGGAACCGCCCGGGGCACCGGACCGGTTGGCCCGGGTGACCTTCGCGGTCGCCGAGCGCAGGCTCGGGCCGACCTCGTCGACCTCGACCTCGAAGACCGTCCGCTTCTCGCCTTCCTTGGTCTCGTAAGACCGCTGGCGCAGTCGGCCCTGCACGATGACGCGCATGCCGCGCTGCAGCGATTCGGCCACGTTCTCCGCCGGCTGGCGCCAGACGTTGCACGTGAGGAAGAGGCTCTCGCCGTCCTTCCACTCGTTCGTCTGACGATCGAAGGTGCGCGGGGTGGACGCGATACGGAACTTCGCGACCGCCGCACCCGACGGGGTGAAGCGCAGCTCGGGATCGTCGACGAGATTGCCGACGAGGGTGATGACGGTCTCGCCTGCCATGGTGGTGGTGACCTCTCGGTGGAGTCGTCCGTTCAATGCTCGCCGCGCTGTTTCACGTGAAACAGGCGACGCGAGTCACCTGGCGCCCGAGGGCGTCAGTGGTGGCTCAGTGGGTGTCCGGGCGCAGGACCTTGGTCCGGAGGACCGACTCGCTCAGACCAAGCTGGCGGTCGAGCTCCTTGACGACCTCAGGCGTGGCCTTGAGGTCGATGACCGAGTAGATGCCCTCGGACTGCTTGTTGATCTCGTAGGCCAGACGGCGACGGCCCCAGGTGTCGACCTTCTCCACGTTGCCGCCGCCATTGCGGACGACCGTGAGGAAGTTCTCGATCAGGGGGGAGACAGCGCGCTCCTCGACCGACGGGTCGAGGATGACCATCAGCTCGTAGTGACGCATGGGTAACCCACCTCCTTTGGACTCAACGGCCACGGTCTCTCCGTGGCAGGAGGGTTGTGCAGCGTCGGCACCGGAGTAGTGACGACACCGGCTCACCGTAGTGGCCGGGTCCGACATTCGAGCCTCCCGAACCCGGAAGAGGGCACGGAGGGGCACAACTACACCAGTGCAGACCGCACAGCCTACCCGCACCCGGTCGGCCGAACAAAACGCATAGGGGTTGTGATCCACCCCCCAATCGCCGCAATCTGGACGGAACGGCCGCGACGGACGCGACCGCCTGCTCGTTCGTCTCCTCCTCCGGAGGTGGGACTCATGGCACTCTCCATGCACCGATTCCCCGCGCTCACCCTCAACACCGACGGCCACCGGCACCCCCGCGAGAACACCCTGGTGGGCGTGGCCGCCGTCCTGGGTGTGCTGTCGTTCACGACCTCGTTCTTCTACAACCTGCACCTGCTGAGCTCGTGGGCCGGGCTGTTCGGGGTCGTCGCGGCCCTGTGGGGGCAGTTCGTCTCCGTCACCACGGCCGAGCGGTTCGTGCTGGTCATCTCGATGGGGCTGGCCGCGGTCGGCTTCTATCTCGGCATCGCCCACGGCGGCCTCTGGTGAGCCCCGCGCGCTGACGCGCCCCCGGGATCCGCACCGGCGGCACACGCACGGCAGAGCCACCGGCGGAACCATCGGCGCCCTCGCTCCGTACCTGTTGAAGGACAGGTACCGGGACGGGGGCGCCGCACTGCCCGCACCCGTGGCGGTCCGGCATCCGGACGATAGGGTCACTGACAGACCCTGGGCAGCTGAGCCCGACCAACAAGGAGCACCGAGCATGAGTCTGCGCCTGAGGACGATCACCCGCGAGGAGCACCTCGCCTTCATCCGGACCCGCGCCTCGGCCAGCCACATGCAGGTGCCGTCCTGGGGGGACGTGAAGGCGGAGTGGCGTTCGGAGTCGATCGGCTGGTTCGACGACTCGGGCGAGATCGTCGGGGCCGGCCTGGTGCTCTACCGCCAGCTCCCCAAGATCAAGCGCTACCTGGCGTACCTGCCCGAGGGCCCGGTGATCGACTGGTTCGACCGCGACCTGGACCGCTGGCTGGAGCCGATGCTGGCGCACCTGAAGACGCAGGGCGCGTTCTCGGTCAAGATGGGCCCGCCGGTGGTGATCCGCCGCTGGGACGCGCCGACCATCAAGGAGGCGATCGCCGCCAAGCAGGCCAAGCGCCTGCGCGACGTCGAGGCCGACTGGTACGAGGCCCGCGCCTTCGAGGTCGCCGACCGGCTGCGCAAGGCGGGCTGGCTGCAGGGCGACGACGGCGGCGCCGGCTTCGGCGACGTCCAGCCGCGCTACGTGTTCCAGGTGCCGCTGGCCAACCGCTCGCTGGACGACATCCAGAAGGGCTTCAACCAGCTCTGGCGGCGCAACATCAAGAAGGCCGAGAAGAGCGGCGTCGAGGTCGTCCAGGGCGGCTACGACGACCTCGCGGTCTTCCACCAGCTCTACCTGGTGACGGCCGAGCGGGACCGCTTCACGCCGCGCCCGCTGGCCTACTTCCAGCGGATGTGGAACGCGCTGACGGCCGAGGACCCGAACCGGATGCGGCTGTACATCGCCTACCACGAGGGCGAGCCGCTGGCCGCGACCACGATGCTGGTGGTCGGCGAGCACGTCTGGTACTCGTACGGCGCCTCGGCGAACCACAAGCGCGAGGTGAAGCCGTCNAACGCGATCCAGTGGCGGATGATGCGCGACTCGTACGCGCTCGGCGGGGGTGTGTACGACCTGCGCGGGATCAGTGACACCCTGGACGAGAACGACCACCTCTTCGGCCTGATCCAGTTCAAGGTGGGCACCGGCGGCCAGGCCGCCGAGTACCTCGGCGAGTGGGACTTCCCGCTCAACAAGCTGCTGCACAAGGCCCTCGACATCTACATGTCGCGGCGCTGAGCCCCGCTCCGCCCTCTGTCCCTTCTCCCCGGGAGATGACCCGATGACGCTGTCGCTCTACCTCGACACCGACCGCTGGCGCACTCACCAGCAGTCGGTGCTGGCCGAGTTCCCCGGCCTGGTGCCGGTGGCCAAGGGCAACGGCTACGGGCTGGGCAACCAGCGGCTCGCCGAGGAGGCGACCCTGCTGGGGACCGGCATCCTGGCCGTCGGCACCGCGTACGAGGCCGCCGACGCGGCCACCTGGTACGGCGGCGAACTGCTGGTGCTGACGCCGTACCGGGTCGGCGAGGAGGTGCTGGCGCTGCCGCACGCGCGGGTCATCCGCACGGTGGCGAGCATCGACGCGCTGCGCGCGGTGCCGGGTGCGCGGGTGGTCGTGGAGTGCATGACGAGCATGCGCCGGCACGGCGTCGGCGCGGGCGACCTCGCGTCGGTGGCCGAGCTGGTGGACAGCGTCTCGTTCGAGGGCCTCGCCCTGCACCTGCCGATGGACCGGCCGGACGGCTCGGACCCGGTGGAGGAGGTCGCCCACTGGGTGGACGCCGCCTCGGCGGCCGGCCTGCCGGTCCGCACCGTCTTCGTCAGCCACCTCGGCGCGGCGGGCATGACCCGGCTCGCCGAGCGCTACCCCGGCACGGTCTTCCGGGCCCGGATCGGCACCCGGCTCTGGCTGGGCGACTCCGGGGCACTGGAGGTCCGGGGCACCGTCCTGGACGTGACCCCGGTGGTCAAGGGCGACCGGTACGGCTACCGCCAGCACCCGGCGCCGTCCGACGGGCACCTGCTGGTGGTCACCGGCGGCACCGCGCACGGCATCGGCCTGGAGGCGCCGAAGTACGTGCAGGGCGTGTCCTCCCGGGCCAAGGGCATCGCCCGGGCAGGCCTGGCGACCGTCAACAAGACCCGCTCGCCGTACAACTGGGACGGCCGCCAGCTCTGGTTCGCCGAGCCGCCGCACATGCAGGTGTCGCTGCTGTTCCTGTCCTCCGAGACGAAGCCGCCGGCGATCGGCGAGGAGCTCGGCCTCCAGGTCCGGCACACCACCACGCACTTCGACCGGGTGGTGGACCGCTAGGCCCTGTCCGACCGCTGCAGCGCGACGGGCCGGTGGCCGGCACCCGTGAGGGGTGCCGGCCACCGGCCCGTCCGTCGTCGTGGGCGACCCGGCGTCAGGCCTCGGCCGGCCGCGTGCCCGCCGGCTCCGGCCAGTCCTCGGACGTGTCCACCTCGGAGACGGTCAGCCAGTCGTCGTCGCCGGTGGGCGCGTAGGCGGCGTACGTCGCCTCCTCGTTGAGCCGCCGGGCGGTGCCGAGCGTGAACCGGTCGGGGGCGCCGTCGAGCACGCCGCCGGAGGGGTCGTCACTGCCGTCCCAGCGGACCGGATCGCGGTCGGGCAGCAGGATGTCGCGGATGATCACGACGCACAGGTAGAGCGTGCCCAACAGGTGCAGCACGACCGCGAAGTGGTACCAGGAGTCGCCGAGGCCGTGCTGCTTCGGGCTGGTGACGAACCCGAGGTGGGACCAGATACCGAGGGTGTACAGCACCTCGCAGGCCTGCCAGATCAGGAAGTCGCGCCAGCGCGGGCGGGCCAGCACCGCGAGCGGGATCAGCCAGAGCACGTACTGCGGCGAGTAGACCTTGTTCGTCAGGATGAACGCGGCCACGATCAGGAAGGCCAGCTGGGCGAAGCGCGGGCGGCGCGGCGCGGAGAGCGCCAGCCAGCCGATCCCCAGGCAGCACAGGACGAGCAGCGCGGCGATGTAGGTGTCGAGGTTCTCCAGGCCGGTGCCGCGGTTCTGCATCAGGATCACCCAGAAGGAGCCGAAGTCCTCCTTGCGGTGCTTGCTGAAGGTGTAGAAGGTCGCCCAGCCGTCCCAGTTCGCCAGCATGACGGGGACGTTCACCAGCAGCCAGGCCCCGACGGCACCGGCGAGGGCCTGTCCGAAGGCCCGCCAGCGGCCGGCCCGCCAGCAGAGGAAGAACAGCGGGCCGAGGAGCAGTACGGGGTACAGCTTGGCGGCGGTGGCGAGGCCGATGAAGACGCCCGCCCAGACCGTCCGCGAGCTGGACCACAGGGCCATCCCGACGGCGGCGAGCGCGACCGCCAACAGGTCCCAGTTGACGGTGGAGTTGAGCGCCAGGGTGGGGGCGAGCGCGAAGAGCAGGGCGTCCCAGGGGCGGCGGCGGTGGGTGCGGGAGACGGCCACCACGGCCACCACCGCGCAGGCCATCAGCAGGCCCGCGTTGATCGCCCAGAACCACTGCTCGTGCTGCTGGCCGGTACCGCCGCTGGGCACCAGCCAGGCCGCGATCTGCATGAACAGACCGGTCAGCACCGGGTATTCGAGGTACTGCATGTCCGGGGACCCCTGCGGGATCTTGTCCAGGTACGGGTGCAGCCCGTCGGCGAAGCCACGGCCGGTGAAGAGGTGCGGGATGTCGCTGTAGCAGGCGTGGATGTACTGCGGCGAGCCCGCCTGGAACCAGCCGCTGTCGTAGCAGGAGGCCTTCTGCATCATGCCCAGGAGGGAGGTCACGATGACCGCGAGGGCCAGGAAGCGGGCCGGGATCCACCAGGAGACGCCGAGCAGGGCGCGCCGGCCGGGCGGGCCGCCGATCACCTCGCTGCCGGCCGCCGCGACCGGGTCCTCGTCGGCCGGGACGACGACGGTGTCCGGCAGGGGGCCGGCGGGTGCCCCGGACGGGGCCGTGGCCACCGCCACCGGGCCGTGGCCGGCCGGACCGGCGGCCTCTTCGGGCCGGTCCGGCCCGGCGGATTCGTCACGCGCGCTCGACGTCATGCCGGACATCCTGCCGCACCTCGCCCTGGTGGACGAGGAGGCCCCCGGCAGCGGCGTAGCCGGGTCGGGCGCGGGCGGCGGGCAAGGACGGGCAAGAAGGGACAAGGAGGGCCGGGGACGGGGCCGGGGGCAGGCCGGGGCGGCGGCAACGCGAAGGTGGCGGCCCTCCGGGGAGGACCGCCACCTTCGCGTACTGCGGCTACCAGTTACTGGCTACCGGCTGCCGGGCCGGGCCGGGCTGGGCCGGGCTGTCAGGGTGACGGGCTGGCCGAACCGGTCGGTGCGGTCGTGGGCTTGCCCGTGCCCGTGGCCGTGGCGGTCGGCGACGGGCTCGCCGAGGTGCAGCCGAGTCCGAGCAGGCAGGTGGACGTGGCGGACGGGCTCGGCCTGCCGCCCTTGGTCGGGGTCGGGGTGGGGACCGGGACGGTGGGCACGGTGTCCGGGCAGTCCACGCCGGGCGTGCAGCCCGCCGGCGGCGCGACCGTGGTGGGCACCACGGGAGCGACCGGGACCTCGGGCACCGGAACCGCCGGCGCCGTCTCGGTGGGCGACATGGTGGGCGACGGGGACGCCGAGACCGGGGCTCCCGAGGAGTCCACCTGGCTGCCGACCGGCTGCGGAACGGGGAAGCTCAGCTTCTTCTCGTTCGCCAGGGCGACCTTCATGTAGCGGGTGAAGATCTCCGTCGGGGTGTCACCACCGTGCGTGGACTCCTTGCCGCCGGTGCCGTTCATCGACATCGGCCCCGGGTGGGCCGGGTCCTCGCGCCACAGCGCGACGGAGGTGACGAGCTGCGGCGTGTAGCCGACCCACCAGGCCGACTTGTTGTCGTCGGTGGTACCGGTCTTGCCGGCCACCGGGCGGCCGAGCGCGTTGCTCTTGCTACCCGTACCGTTCTTGGCGACGTTCACCAGGACGTCGGTGATGTTGTCGGCCACCGCGGCCTCGACCACCTGCTTGGGGACCGGCTTCTCGAAGCCCGGCAGCTCCTTGCCGCTGAGTTCGACCTTGGTCACCGAGTACGGGTCGACCTGCTTGCCGCTGGCGGCCAGGGTGCCGTAGCCGGTGGCCATCCGGATCGGGCTCTGGGTCGAGGTGCCGATGGCGAAGGTGGTGGTCTTCGGGTCGGTGAAGGTGTCCCGGCGCAGGCCCATCTTCTCCGCCATGTCGGCCACGTTCGGCCCGCCCACGTCCTGGTTGAGCTGGACGAAGGGGACGTTGTACGACCACTGCATGGCCTGGCGCAGCGAGACGTAGCCGCGCTTGCCCGAGTCCTCGTTCGCCTGCCGGTACGGCTTGCCGTCGTCGCCGATCACCAGGGAGCCGTCCGGCTTGCGGATCTCGCTCATGTCGTCCGCGAGGTAGCGGCTGTCCGCGTTGATCCGCTCGGGCTTGCCCTGGTCGTCCTTCGCGGTGAGCACGCCGGTCTGCATGGCGGTCGCCAGGACGAAGGGCTTGAAGGTCGAGCCGACCTGGACGCCCTGGGCGTCGGCGTTGTTGTCGTGGTGGCCGTTCTCCACGCCGGGGCCGCCGTAGAGCGCCACGATCGCGCCGTCACCCGGCTTGATCGAGGCCGCGCCGACCTGGACGAAGGTGTCCTTGTCGGGGCGCTTGGTGGGGTTGAGCGTCTCCGCCTGGACGTCGTCGACGGCCTTCTTCAGGGCNTCGACCTTGTCCTTCTCGAAGGTCGTGTAGATCTTGAAGCCGCCCTTGTCGAGGGCCTGCTGGTTGAGCGTCTTGTCCCTGTTCAGGACGTTCTTGTCGGCCGTCTCGACGAGGTAGCTGATCTGGCCGTTCATGTTGGCCGCCGGCTTGCGCTCGATCGGCTCGGGGAAGACCGTGCACTTGGCACGCTCCTCCGGAGTGACCAGCTTGTCCTTGACCATCAGGTCGAGGATGGCCTTCCAGTTGGACTCCGCGCGGGCATGGTTGGCGGTGCTGAGCGAAGGGTCCTGGACGGCCGCGCCCTTGAGCAGGTTCGCCAGCATCGCGCTCTGGCAGATGTCGACGTCCTTGGCGTTGACCCCGTAGTAGGCCTGGGCCGCGGCCTGGATGCCGTTGGAACTGCGCCCGAACCAGCTGGTGTTGAGGTAGCCCTCCAGGATGTCGTTCTTCGACACCTTCTGATTGACCTTCAGCGTGATGAAGAACTCCTTCACCTTGCGGTCAAGGGTCTGCTCCTGGGTCAGATAGCCGTTCTTGACGTACTGCTGGGTGATGGTCGAGGCGCCCTGGGTCTGCCCGCCGCGGGCCATGTTGTACACGGCGCGGAGCATGCCCTTGGGGTCGATGCCGCTGTCGGTCCTGAACGTCTCGTTCTCCGCCGCGATCACCGCGTTCTGGACGTTCACGCTGATCTCGCCNATCGGCACGATCTGGCGGTTGGTGTCGCCCTTGCGGGTCATCTCCGAACCGTCGGCCCAGTAGTAGATGTTGTTCTGGTCGTGGACCAGGTCGTGGAGCTGCGGGATCGGCGTGCTCGCGTACGCGATGCCGACCGCGGCGACGAGGCCGCCGAACAGCGCCAGGAAGCCCGAGAGCCACAGCCGCCAGGACGGCACCCAGCGGCGGAAGCCCTGCTTGCCGAAGCGCGGGTAGTCGATGAAGCGCTTCTTGCCCGGCTTGCCGGGCGGGCCCTGCTTGCCGCCGCGGCCGGCCGGGGCCGCGCCGGCGGCAGCGCCCTTGCCGCCCTTCTGGCCGGCCTTGCGCATCTCGGCGCGGGTCATCCGGGGCTGTTCGGCGGTGTCCCGGGATCCGCCGGGGCGGCGTCGGCGCACGCCCTCGGGGCTCGGCCCGTCGCTCCCGGGGCCGCCGCCCTGCCCGTTGTAGGAGGGCGCGCCCTCGGGCGGCCTGCCGTAGGCGTAGGGGCGGTCGCCGCCGGGGCGCTCCTCACCGCCGCCGCCCGGGTTGGCCGACCGTCGCCGTCGTTCGCTCATCTTCCAGCAACTCCTCGTCAGGCCGTCGGGCCTGAAGGCAGGGTTCACGATCCGATGCCCGCAACCGCCTAACCCCGGAGGTGGTCCTCGTGCACACGCGACAGCGTACGCACCTACGAATCGTTGCTAATCGGGCATCAAGCCCCAACCGCCCCATATCGGCGGCAGATCATTACATGCCCGTTGCCTTGCGGCCCCCGTCCGCCATCTTGTGATCACAACCACGCGTGGCCCCCTTGCCCCTTCGGTGACCCCGGTTTACTGTTCTCGATATATCGGGCCGATACATCGACCCGACATACGACAGACCATGGGGAAAGGAGACGGCCGGCATGAGCAGGCGGTCGGGAGTGCTGGAGTTCGCCGTTCTCGGCCTTCTCCACGACGCCCCGATGCACGGGTACGAGCTGCGCAAGCGGCTCAACGTCCTGCTCGGCTCGTTCCGCGCCTTCTCCTACGGCACGCTCTACCCCTGCCTGAAGAGCCTGGTGGCCCAGGGTTTCCTCGTAGAGGACAACCCGGACGTCGCGTACGTCCCGGCCACCGCGCTCAACGGCAAGCGATCGAAGATCGTCTACCGGCTCTCTCCCGAGGGCAAGGAGCGCTTCGAGGAGCTGCTCGCCGACTCCGGCCCGGATGCCTGGGAGGACGAGCACTTCGGCGTCCACTTCGCATTCTTCGGCCAGACCGACCGGGCAGTGCGGATGCGGGTCCTCGAAGGACGCCGCAGCCGGCTGGAGGAGCGGCTGGAGCGGATGCGCAGCTCCATCGCCCGTACCCGCGAGCGGTTCGACGACTACACGCTCGAACTGCAGCGGCACGGTCTGGAGTCGGTGGAGCGCGAGGTCCGCTGGCTCAACGAGCTGATCGAGACCGAGCGGGCCAACCGCACCGGCCGGGGCGGGCCCTCACCCGCCTCGGAGAGTACCGACAAGACTTCGGACGGCCGTGGTCAGGAGGACGGGTCCTCGGATCCGCCCGGGCCACCGTACGACCGCCCGGGGCGCTCCGAATAGGAGCGCTGGCACCGCGTTGCCCTGGGCCACGCGGTAGGAGTGGGCGCATCGCGCCCGTCAGACAGTCATTTCAGCAGTTCAGTCATTGAAGAAGCAGCAGGACGAGACCCGCCGGATCCGGCGGACCTCATGAGATCAGAGGGAGCAACCGGAATGGGTTCGGTTCGCGTAGCCATCGTGGGCGTCGGCAACTGCGCCGCGTCGCTGGTGCAGGGTGTCGAGTACTACAAGGACGCCGACCCGGCCGGCAAGGTCCCCGGGCTGATGCACGTCAAGTTCGGCGAGTACCACGTCAGTGACGTGGAGTTCGTCGCCGCGTTCGACGTGGACGCCAAGAAGGTCGGCCAGGACCTCGCGCACGCCATCGGCGCCAGCGAGAACAACACCATCAAGATCTGCGACGTGCCGCCGACCGGCATCACCGTGCAGCGTGGTCACACCCTCGACGGCCTGGGCAAGTACTACCTGGAGACCATCGAGCAGTCCGACGAGGAGCCGGTCGACGTCGTCCAGGTCCTCAAGGACCAGCAGGTCGACGTCCTGGTCTGCTACCTGCCGGTGGGCTCCGAGGCCGCCGCCAAGTTCTACGCCCAGTGCGCCATCGACGCCAAGGTCGCCTTCGTGAACGCCCTCCCGGTGTTCATCGCCGGCACCAAGGAGTGGGCGGACAAGTTCACCGAGGCCGGCGTGCCGATCGTCGGTGACGACATCAAGTCGCAGGTCGGTGCCACCATCACGCACCGCGTGATGGCGAAGCTCTTCGAGGACCGCGGTGTCCTGCTGGAGCGCACCATGCAGCTGAACGTCGGCGGCAACATGGACTTCAAGAACATGTTGGAGCGCGACCGCCTGGAGTCCAAGAAGATCTCCAAGACGCAGGCCGTCACCTCCCAGGTGCGCGACCGCGAGCTGGGCGCCAAGAACGTCCACATCGGCCCGTCCGACTACGTCGCGTGGCTCGACGACCGCAAGTGGGCGTACGTCCGCCTCGAGGGCCGCGCCTTCGGCGACGTTCCGCTGAACCTCGAGTACAAGCTCGAGGTCTGGGACTCCCCGAACTCGGCCGGTGTCATCATCGACGCCGTGCGCGCCGCGAAGATCGCCCTGGACCGCGGCATCGGCGGCCCGATCCTGTCGGCGTCCTCGTACTTCATGAAGTCGCCGCCGGTGCAGTACTTCGACGACGAGGCCCGCGACAACGTCGAGAAGTTCATCGCCGGCGAGGTCGAGCGCTGAGCGCAGCGAAGTTCGCGACTGTTCAATGCGAGCGTTGAGCGTTGAGCACNGAGTGCCGATCGTTGAGCACTGAGTATCGAACCTGACGGGCCGAACTGACGGCTCATGGGCTCCAGGTGGGGTCCCGGCATCGCCGGGGCCCCACCTGCTCGTTCTTCCGGCGTTGTTTCACGTGAAACAACGCCCGTCACCATGGCACTCTTGGCGGGTGGCCATCACAGCGAACGGCAGCACCAGGGCCCCCACCCGTGCCACCCTCACCGGGCTGCTGCGCCAACGGGACTTCCGCCGGCTGCTGACCGCCCGGGTACTCTCCCAGCTCTCCGACGGGGTCTTCCAGGTCTCGCTCGCCGCCTACGTGGTGTTCTCGCCCGAGAAGCAGTCCTCCCCGGCGGACATCGCCTCGGTGCTGGCCGTGATGCTGCTCCCGTTCTCCGTGATCGGCCCGTTCGCCGGCGTCCTGCTGGACCGCTGGCGGCGCCGGCAGGTGCTCTACCTGGGNAACCTGGCCCGGTTCGGTCTCGGGCTGGTGACCGCCGGGCTGCTGCTGGCCCGCGCGCCCGAGTGGTTGTTCTTCGCCGCCGCGCTGCTGGTCACCGCCTTCAACCGGTTCATCCTGGCCGGTCTGTCGGCCGCCCTCCCCCGGGTCGTCGTCCAGGACCAGCTGGTCACCGCGAACGCGATCTCCCCGACGCTCGGCACCGTCGCGGCGGCCTGCGGCGGCGGCCTCGGCTTTCTGCTGCACCAGGTGCTGCCGCCGGGGGCGCGGGCGGATGCGGCGCTGGTCACGGTGGCGGCGCTGCTCTACCTCTCGGCCGCCCTGGCCGCCCGGCGGATGGCCCCCGACCTGCTCGGACCGACCCAGCACCCCGACCGGCCGGCCCTGCGCGAGGCACTCGGCGAGGCCGTCGGGGAGCTCGCCGCCGGCGTCCGCCACCTCGTCCGCGACTGCCGGCCGGCCGTCCACGCGCTGGCCGCCGTCACCGCGGCGCGGTTCTGCTACGGGGTGCTGATCGTCGTCGTGGTGATGCTCTCCCGGTACACCTTCAACGACCCGGCGGACAGCGCGGCCGGGCTCGCGACCCTCGGGCAGGCGGTCGCCCTCTCCGCCGTCGGGTTCTTCCTGGCGGCCCTGGTCAGCCCGTGGTGCACCCGGCGGCTCGGCCTCGCCGGGTGGATGACGGCCTGTCTGGCCGCCCCCGTGGTCTTCGTGCCGGCACTCGGGCTGACCTTCGCCCTCGTCCCCGGCCTGATCGCGGCGCTGCTGCTCGGGGTGGTCACCCAGGGCACCAAGATCTGCGCCGACACCGTGGTGCAGGAGTCCGTCGAGGACGAGTTCCGCGGCCGGGTGTTCGCCATCTACGACGTGCTGTTCAACGTCGCCTTCGTCGCCGCGGCNGCGGTGACGGCGCTGGTGCTGCCGCTCTCGGGCCGCTCCACCGCGGTGCTCGTGGGCGTCGCGCTGGTCTACGCCGTGGCGGCCGCCCTCTACGCGCGGGCGGCGCGTACCGACCGCTGCCGGGCGATGCGCAGGCCCGCCCCGGGTGACCCTCGGCTCCACTGACAGAACGCCAACTCGCTAAGGTACGTCAGCAATGCCGCGCCGCAGCACTCTGTCACGGGGGACTCATATGAGCACACCGCCCAATCCGTACGGCCAGCCCCAGTACGGTTACCCGCCACCGGCCCAGCCGTACGGCCAGCCGCCCGCCACTCCGGGGTACGGCCAGCCGCCCGCGCCGGGCTACGGCTACCCCGCCGCCCCGGTGCCGCCGCAGCCCGGCCCGCCCGCCTACGGCCAGCAGCAGCCCGGCTTCGGCGCGCCCGGCTACCCCCCGCCGGCCGGGCCGCCCGGCGCTCCCCAGCCCGGCTGGGGACAGCAGCCCCCGCCGTCGGCGGCCCGCCGGGTCGGCAAGCGGATCGCACTGAAGATCGTCGGCCTGGTGGTCGGTGTCATCGTGCTGATCATCGGCTACCTGGTGGTGGGCCCGAGCGCCTCCAGCGCCTCGGTCGGCGACTGCGTGCACACCAGCGGCATTTCGAGCGTCGACATCGTCAAGTGCTCCGACGCCAAGGCGCAGTACAAGGTGGTCGCCAAGTACAGCGGCACCACCGACACCTCGCGCTGCGACGCGCACCCGGAGTCCACCGCCTCGGTGTGGGGCAAGAGCGGCCGCCGCACCAGCAAGAAGAAGTACGTGCTGTGCCTCGGCCCGATGGACGGCGCCGCCCCCGGCAGCACCGCCTCGGCCGCGCCCGGCACCAGCGGCAAGCCGTCCGCCCCGGCGTCGCCCAAGGCCTCGCCCAAGCCGAGCCAGTACGTGCCCAGTGACGTCGACCGTGCCAAGGCCGGCGACTGCCTGCGCAACGACCACGAGACCAGCACCAACGCCACCCACGACTCGAACCCGGACATCACCATGCTGCCGTGCAGCGACTCCCGGGCCGACTACAAGGTGATCGCGAAGGTCTCGGGCACCACGGACGGCGACACCGCCTGCGCCAAGTACCCGGACGCGAACAGCTCGTACTACCAGGACAACGGCGTCAGCAGCTTCGTGCTCTGCCTTGAGGACGTCGTCCACTAGACAGGGCCCAGCGCCCGTCCGGCCGTGACACGGCGGAGGGGAGCCCGGTGACCGGGCTCCCCTCCGCCGTTCTCGTCCCGCTGGGCGCCGCTCCCGCGGGTCAGCCCTGCGCGGCCCACCAGGCGCGGAGCCGTGCCACCGCCTCGTCGTGCTCCATCGGCCCGTGCTCCAGCCGCAGTTCCAGCATGTGCTTGTACGCCTTGCCGACCTGCGGGCCGGGCTTCAGCTCCAGCAGCTCCATGATCTGGTTGCCGTCCAGCGCCGGGCGCACCGCGTCCAGCTCCTCCCGGGCCCGCAGCTCGGTGATCCGCTCCTCCAGCCCGTCGTACGTACGGGAGAGCGTGGCGGCCTTCTTGCGGTTGCGGGTGGTGCAGTCCGAGCGGGTCAGCTTGTGCAGGCGCTCCAGCAGCGGGCCGGCGTCGGCCACGTAGCGGCGCACCGCGGAGTCCGTCCACTCGCCGCCGCCGTAGCCGTGGAAGCGCAGGTGCAGCTCGACCAGGCGCGAGACGTCCTCGGTGAGCTCCTTCGAGTACTTCAGGTCGCGCATCCGCTTGCGGGTCATCTTGGCGCCCACCATCTCGTGGTGGTGGAACGACACCCGGCCGTCCGACTCGAACCGCCGGGTGCGCGGCTTGCCGATGTCGTGCAGCAGCGCGGCGAGCCGCAGGACGAGGTCGGGGCCCTCCTGCTCCAGGGCGACGGCCTGCTCCAGCACGGTGAGCGAGTGCTCGTACACGTCCTTGTGGCGGTGGTGCTCGTCGCTCTCCAGCCGCAGGGCCGGCAGCTCGGGCAGCACGTGGTCGGCGAGACCGGTGTCGACCAGCAGCCGCAGGCCCTTGACCGGGTGGTCGGAGAGCAGCAGCTTGTTCAGCTCGGCCTGCACCCGCTCGGCGGAGACGATGGTGATCCGCTCGGCCATCGCGGTCATCGCCGCGACCACCTCGGGCGCGGGCGTGAAGTCGAGCTGCGCGGCGAAGCGGGCGGCCCGCATCATCCGCAGCGGGTCGTCCGAGAACGACTCCTCCGGCGTCGCGGGGGTGCGCAGCACCCGTGCCTCCAGGTCCTCCAGCCCGTGGTGGGGGTCGACGAACCCCCGGCCGGGGAGGTCGACAGCCATCGCGTTGACCGTGAAGTCGCGGCGGACCAGGTCCTCGTCGATGGTGTCGCCGTACGTCACCTCGGGCTTGCGGGAGGTGCGGTCGTACGCCTCGGAGCGGTAGGTGGTGATCTCGATCAGGAAGGACCCGTCCTCAGTGTCCTTGCGCGCCCCGACCGTGCCGAAGGCGATGCCCACGTCCCAGACCGCGTCCGCCCAGCCCCGGACGAGCTTGAGCACCTGCTGCGGGCGGGCGTCGGTGGTGAAGTCCAGGTCGTTGCCGAGCCGGCCCAGCAGGGCGTCGCGCACCGAGCCGCCGACCAGCGCCAGCCGGTACCCGGCGGCCTGGAAGCGCCGGGCGACCTCGTCGGCGACGGGTGAGACCCTCAGCAACTCCTGGAGTCCCAGGGTCTGCGCCTCGCTCAGCCCTGGGGCGGCGGCGGTGGCGGAGCTGGAATGATGGGCGCTGGGGTCATTGACAGTGGACACGGCTCACAAGGGTACGGGTCCCGGCCGGTCCGGCGCCCGCGCGTTTGTGGCGTCTCACCCGGAGACCCCCAACACTGCGGGCCCGGCAGCGTCGTTACCATGCCGGTGGGAGCGACTCCCGGCCACGGCAGCTGCTTGCCGTGCCCGCGGTGCCACCGGGGCGCTACGGACGGCGGACGGCCGCTCCGCACGGCCATTCATCTGGCCATCCGATCATCAGCAATCGAGAACGGCGAGGGCGAAGCGCGTGGGCGAGCCGGCACGGCACTCGGGCCTGGGGGCGTACGGAGACCACGGACGCGACGGGCGGGCACGTGACAGGCGCGCCGGGCGCGTGGCGGGGCGGCTGGCGGTGGTCGCGGCGGGCTTCGCGCTGCTCCTCGCCGGCCCGCAGAGCGCCCTCGGCGCGGCCCCGGCCCGGCCCGCCCTGGCGGCCACGGTGTCGGCCGAGTACCCGGTGATCGTGACGATCGAGGACATCGCTCCCGCCGTCGCCACCCCGAGCGGCACCGTGACGATCACCGGCCAGGTGACCAACGGCGGCCGCTCCGCCCTGAAGTCCCCGCACGCGGCGGTGCGCGCCCCGCTCGACCACCGGCCGCTGACCCGCAGCGAACTCGGTTCGGTCGCCTCCCGCAACGACCCGGCCGGCGTGGACGGCGTGGACCTGCCGAGCCCGCAGGCCGCGCTCAACGAGCTGGGCCCCGGCCAGAGCCAGCAGTTCACCCTGCAGATCGCGGTGGCCGACCTGGAGCTGGGACGCGAGGGCGCCTACGAGCTGGCGGTCGACGTCCGCGGCTGGACGGCGGACAACCAGCGCGAGCGCCCGCTGGGCATCGCCCGCACCTTCCTCCCGTACAACCCGACGCCGGGCGCCGCCCAGCCGACCCAGGTCGCCGCCCTGTGGCCGCTCACCCACACCCCGGAGCTGGTCGCGCAGACCCTCTCCGAGAGCGACCAGAGCATCCCCGTCCTGCGGGACGACAGCCTGGCCGGCGAGTTCTCGCCGGGCGGGCGGCTGTACGAGCTGGTCGAGATCGGCGCCGGGCTGCCCGCGCTGACCTGGGTGGTCGACCCGGACCTGCTGGACACCGCGTACGCGATGGCGGGCAAGTCCTACCGGGTGCAGAAGCCCAACACGGCGGGCCAGGCCGCGAAGGAGGAGAACACCACCGCGGGCACCGGCAAGGACGCCGCGACGGCCTGGCTGGAGAAGCTCCGGGCCGCGGTCGCCAAGCAGGGCAACGAGGTGGTCGCGCTGCCCTACGCCGACCCGGACATCGCCTCGATCGCGCACAACGGCGCCGACCTCCCCGGCATCGACACCGCCCTGCGCAAGGCCGGCACGGCCGGGCAGGTGACGGCCGAGGGACGGCTCTCGGTGGACGTCCGCAGCGACGTCGCCTGGCCGTACCAGGGCTACCTCGACCAGCAGATCGCCGCCACCGCCCAGCGCGGCGGGGACAACCTGCTGCTGGTGAACGGGGCCAGCCTGCCCGAGCCGGACTCGCTGAAGTACACGCCCGGCGCCGTGCGCCCGATCGGCAACGGCCAGACCGCCGTGGTCGCCGACAGCACGGTCTCCGAGCTCTTCCAGAGCGACCTGAACACCCCGCAGGTCCGCAGCGCGGCCGTGCAGCGGTTCCTGGCCGAGACCTTCGTGATCACCCATCAGGAGCCGAACAACCCGCGCGGGCTGCTGGTGATGCCGCCGCGCACGCTCACCGTGAACAGCGCCAAGGCGCTCGCCGAGGCGCTGAACACCTCCCGGACGGGCCAGTGGACCGCTCCGGCGAAGCTGGACGCCGTCGCACAGGCCGCCGCCGACCCCAAGGCGAACGGCGCCGTGCCCTCCGCGACGGACTACCCCGCCGAGGCACGCGCCTCGGAGCTCTCCGCCGACGCGCTCACCCAGACCATGGACGTCCAGCGCGACCTGGACCTGCTGATGCGCGTCCTCACCCAGCCGCAGAAGGTACGCGGGCCGTTCGGCGCGGCGATGGC
>FJVZ01001099.1_pt1 | contig 19728 bp, 20 predicted proteins | sample 1011841 | NCBI WGS metagenome assembly FJVZ01 (sample SAMEA3912450, study PRJEB9761) | metagenome | biome: forest; material: soil | place: USA | collected 2011-06-22 | depth 0.1 m
CACCGGCAAGGTCGCCGCCATCATCCAGGGCCCCTGGGAGATCACCAACATCTACAAGGGCACCGCCTTCGCCGACAAGGCCAACCTCGGCATCGCCCCCGTCCCGGCCGGCTCCGCCGGCAAGGCCGGCGCCCCCACCGGCGGCCACAACATCTCCGTCTACGCCGGCTCCGACAAGGCCCACAAGGCCGCCGCCGAGAAGTTCGCCGCCTACATGACCTCCGGCGAGAGCCAGGCCTTCATCGCGCAGAAGAACTCCACCCTGCCGACCCGCGCCGACGCCTACACCCCCGACGTCAAGGCCAACCCCGGCATCGCCGGCTTCCAGGCCGTCCTCACCACCGCCCAGCCCCGCCCCGAGCTCCCCGAGTACAGCTCGCTCTTCGGCTCGCTCGGCACCAACCTCGGCAAGGTCCTCCAGGGCACCAGCACCCAGGACGGCCTCGCCACCATCGCCACCGACTACGCGAAGCTCCTCCCCGACTTCAGCAAGTAACACCCCCGGCCGCCCGGCCCGCCACCACCACGGCGGGCCGGCCGGCCACCGGCCGTGGGCAACGAGGGCACCCCGGCCGCCCTCGTACGAACAGCAGCCACCCGGGTCCACACCTCGCGGACCCGGGTGGCTGTTTCGCGCCCCCGGTCGGTCAGCCGGCCGGAAGCGCCCGCCGGGCGACGATGTCCCTGAGCTCCGGGACGACCTGGGCGACCTCCACGAGTGCGTACGACCTGGCGGTGNGCGGGCACTCGACCGACGTCTTCCTGGCCCTGCCCGAAACGGTGTCGCCCACGACCTCACCGGCGCACGAGACTTGTGTGCCGGGGAAGCCGACGTTGAGGCCCACCACCGTCTCCATGCCCTGCTTTCCGATGGTGCCGTCGCCGAGCCGTCGCATCTCGAAGTGCAGCGTGCAGTTCGGCGTCCCCTCGAAGTCCCGGTTGGTGATGCCGTTGCGCCGGACGACGAAGTCGAACGGCTGCATGGCGACACTCCTGGGCATCGCCTTGGCGAACTCACCGAGCACGACGTCCGCGCACTGGTTCGCCAGGAAGGCGTTGGCCCGTGGGAGGGCCGCGGCCGAGGTCGCGAGGACTGTGAGGACCGGGACACTCATTTGTGGTCGACCTTCTGGTCAGCTCTCCCTCGGCCGGGCAGATCCGGTCATGCCGTTGCCCATTGCCACGGCTGCGGACAGGTGTCGCAGAAACAGTGGGACTGCACGGTTCTCCAACAGATCGCGAACAGGCTGGGAGTGAAATCTCTCCATCCTGCGGCGGCGCGCTACTCATCGGCCGGGCCCCGCGCCGGGCCTGGTCCCTTCGTACCGGTCCGCCACCCGGAGGCACCATGCGGAACTGCATCCGGAAACGCGAAGGGGCCCGCACCGCGCGTGTACGCGGTGCGGGCCCCTGCTGCCAGGCGGGTTTCCTGGCGGAGGTACTACAGCGGGCGGATGTTCTCGGCCTGCGGGCCCTTCTGGCCCTGCGTGACGTCGAACTCGACCTTCTGGCCCTCAAGCAGCTCGCGGAAGCCGTTGGCGTTGATGTTCGAGTAGTGGGCGAACACGTCCGGGCCGCCACCCTCCTGCTCGATGAAGCCGAAGCCCTTTTCCGCGTTGAACCACTTCACGGTGCCGTTAGCCATAACAAATTCTCCTTCGAGGACTGTCCGGAATCCGCACTGTGCGGATTCCGAGTCGCCGCGATGATGACCCGCCCGGGGAAGAGCCGGGAAAACAAAAATGCGCCTGCGGTCAAAGCAGGCGCACACAAAGTTCATGGGAACCACAACTGCAACTAACTCGACTGTAGCAGGGTGGAGGCCGAGACGGGGGAATGTCGCCCACCGGGTTTCCGTCCCGCCCGCGTTCACCCCACGGACACCTCGTCCACCGAACCTTGCGCGAACCTTGCGGCACCCGTGCGGTCCGAGCACCCCGGATTGGGCGCATACTGGCAAGGATGACGAAATCAGCTGCTCCAAGACGCCCCCTGCCCACCAGCCCCTTCCGGGTCGCCGCCCCGCCGCCGCCCAAGCAGTTCGCCGTCGGAGACCGGGTGACACACGACCAGTACGGCCTCGGCCGGACGATCAGTGTCGAGGGTGACGGCGACATCGCGGTAGTCGTCGACTTCGGCGGCCGCCAGGTCCGGATCGCGAAGCCCTACCCCAAGCTCTTCAAGCTCTGAAGGCCCGCCGCACCGCCGGCCTGCCGTAGCCGCCGGTGCGGCTGGGCCCGACGGGCGCCCGACTGCCGCCGACCGCGTACGCGTCGACCGACGTCGTACGGCGATGCCCCACGCCCGCACCGCACCATCTCGTGCCACCGGCCTCCTGACGATGCGTCGGACCGTGCCCATTCCCGGTCCCGATCCCGCCGGTTACGACGACGGCCGCTCACGGCTGCGCCGCCCCTCCCCCGACGGGCGGCGGATTCGATCCACCGTGTGCCCGCCGGTGGGGTGAAGATCCCCAAGCCCGCCGCTTCCCACGCGGCGGCCATTACGTTCCAACGAGCGGACCAGCCGACCCGGTTCCCCCGGCGCCAGGAGTCAAAGCTGCCCCGGGCCGGCCCCACTGGTCTCCCAACAGGGCTTTCGGTCCACGCCGTTGACCTCTCTCAGCGGGGCAACAGCCATCCCTGGTGCACGGAGGCGGCGAGTGCTCGGTGCCGTCGGCCGACCAGCTGAGGGAGTTCCTGCTCGCGCAGATCGCCGAGCAGTGCGGGATCCGCAGGCAGGACGTCGACCCGGGCCGCCCGCTCACCGAGCTGGGCCTGTCCTCCCGGGGCGCACTCGCCGTCGCCGGGCCCGGCGCCGTGTCGAGGACGTCCAGCGGCAGACCCGCCCGCCGGGCGACCCGGGAGCGCTACCTCGCCGGGGAGCTCCCGCGATGCGTGTCGTGAGTGGCGCCGGCTGTCCGGAAGGAGGTCAGAACGGGATCGAGCCGCTTCCGTTGATCCGCATCGTCGCCCGTCCGTAGCCCTGGACGAGCCTGGTCACGACGAACTCGCCCTCCCGGCCGTCGTAGAGTCGCAGGCTTCCGGAGTGGCTCTCGTGCATCGAACCGAAGTCCTCCCCTGGCTCCTCGGCCCGGAGGGTGCCCTGCCAGCCCGTCCGACCGTGGCCCGGGGCCTCGGCGGTGAGCTCCGCGTGGACCGCGATCTCCCTGCCCCCGGCGAGAACGACGGCCGGCCCTTCATAGGTGGATGTGCCCATGCCGGCCAGTCTGCCGCCGAACGACCGGGCGTGCGACACCTGGACGAGGTGTCATGGCGCACGAGGCCCGGCACGCCGGTGCCCGTCCGGTCATCCGCCGCCGTGGCCGGTCGGTCCCGGCACCGTGACGACGGGACACCGCGCGTGGTGCAGGACGCCCTGGCCGACGGATCCGAGCAGCTGAGCGGCGAATCCGCCGACGCCCCGCGTGCCGACCACCAGGGCGAGAGCATGCCCGGAGGCCTCGGCCAGGACCGCCACCGGGTGTCCTCGCACCACCTCGTGCTTCAGGTCCACCTCGGGGTACAGCTCCCGTCGCCCGGCCACCGTCTCCGCCAGCACCCGCCGGGACTCCTGCTCCACCCGGTACTCGTCGGCCGCCGGGAGGTAGTGCGAGACGTTCCAGGCGTACATGGCGCGCAGCTCGGCACCCCGCAGCGCGGCCGCCTCGAAGGCGTAGTCCACGGCGGCCTGTGACGTCCGGCTGCCGTCCACGCCCACAACGACGTACACCGGCTGCTGGGTGATGTGCTCCGGGTCCCGGACGACCGCCACCGGGCAGCCCGCACGCGCGATGAGCGGCAGCGTCACCGAACCCGAGTTGAACAGCCCGCGGGCGCCGGGGAGCGGCCGGGAGCCCAGCACCAGCACCGCGGCCCGCTCGGCCTCACTCCTCAACACCTCGGCCGGCTCTCCGTCCACCAGCCGGGCCGACACCTGAAGGCCGGGATGGCGTTCCGCGACGAACCGGGCCGCTTCGTCGAGTGCGTGTGAACCCGCCGTCCGGAGCAGTCGCGCACGTTCGTCGAGGTCCGGCCACAGCCGGGGCCAGACGGCGTCACGGACCAGCGGGTTCCACGCCTGCACCACGCGCACCGGCAGGTGCCGCCGGTGCGCCTCGTCGGCAGCCCAGGCGAGCACCATCCGGCTGGGGTGTTCGGGATCGACACCCACCACGACCGGACCCCCGCCACCGGAACCCGTCATGTCCTCTCCCGGCGAATCAGTATTCGGATCCGCTCCGGCGGTAGGTCCCCGCGACCTGGAGCCAGGCTCCGACCCCGAAGAACCCCTCCACGACATGCGGACCGTTCTCCGAGACCCGCAGAATCCGCAGCGCCCCGCTCGGATGCAGATCGTATTCGTACGTGACACTCACGGGCTTGTCCTCGTACTGCATGTCCAGCGGCCCGCTGGACGGCTCCGCAGGCGACCGGGCTTCACGCGCAAGTTTGATGTAGACGGACATGTCTCCACAGTATTACCGAAGCCATCGGAGCACCTGTCACCTGCGGTGCAGCGAACAAAAAGGCCGCTCTCGCACGCTCTGCGAAAACGGCCCACGCCCTGCTCGAAAGCTGAACAACAGGATTTGTACCTGCGCCCCCGGGACTACGTGTCCCGTCATCTCCCCGCCGAGAGGCTGGGTGAGAATTTCGCGATCACGAGTCGCAGAATCAGGGCTCCTGCTTCACTGATCTGCATATGTACCTCCTCGCAATCGTCCTGCCGGTAGGTTTTCCCGGTAACTCCCAGGATACTCCGCACATCGCGCACCCGGGGCCGCCCTGAACAGGAGTGTGCGCAGCGGTCGACGTACAGACCGGAGCCGCCGATCGCGCCAAGCCGGCCCGCGCGGGGCCGGTCGTTCCTGGCAGAGCGTCAGCCTTCCGGCCGGGGCGGGAAGTTGGCGGACCGCCCGCCGGCGTGGAGCCCGCCGGGCGGCCACGGGGGTTCAGCCGAGCTGCGGGGCGATCCGGGTGGCGATCAGCTCCAGGTGGTCCAGGTCGTCGAGGTCGAGGATCTGGAAGTAGAAGCGCTGCGAACCGGCCTCCGCGTACCGGCCGATGGTCTCGACGACCTCGTCGGGCGTGCCGGCCAGGCCGTTCGCCTTCAGCTCGTCCACGTCGCGGCCGATCGCGGCGGCCCGGCGGGCCACCTCGGCGTCGTCCTTGCCGACGCAGGCGACCAGCGCGTTGGAGTACACCAGGTCGTCGGCCGCGCGGCCGTGCTGCTCGACGGCGGCACGGACCCGGCCGAACTGCTCCCGGGTCTCCTCGACGGAGACGAAGGGGAGGTTGAACTCGTCGGCGTACCGGGCGGCCATGGCCGGCGTACGCGTCGGGCCCCGGCCGCCGATCAGGACGGGGATCCGCTGCTGGACGGGCTTCGGCAGGGCCGGCGAGCCGGTGATCCGGTAGTACGTGCCCTCGAAGTCGAAGGTGTCGCCGAGCTTGGTCCCCCACAGGCCCGTGACGATGGCGAGCTGCTCCTCCAGCCGCCCGAACTTCTCCTTCGGGAAGGGGATGCCGTACGCCGCGTGCTCCTCCGCGAACCAGCCGGCGCCCAGGCCCAGCTCGACCCGGCCGTTGCTCATCGCATCGACCTGCGCGACCTGGATCGCCAGCACGCCGGGCAGCCGGAAGGTGGCGGCGGTCATCAGGGTGCCGAGGCGGATGGTGCTGGTCTCGCGGGCGATGCCGGCCAGCGTGATCCAGGCGTCGGTCGGGCCGGGCAGCCCGTCGACGTCGCCCATCTTGAGGTAGTGGTCGGACCGGAAGAACGCGCTGAACGCGCCGAGTTCCTCGGCGGTCCGCGCGACGCGCAGGAGGGTGTCGTAGGAGGCGCCCTGCTGGGGTTCGGTGAAGATGCGGAGATCCATGGGCCTCATTCTTGTACGGACCGCGCAGCGGCGAGGCCGACCCGTCCGGTTCGGCCGGATCCCCACCGGATCTCCCCAGGTGGCGGAAGTCTCATACCGAAATGGCATCACCCCGCCCCCGTCGATCGTTCGCTCCCCTACCGTGGACGGATGTTCGCCTACCCCGACGAAGCAGCCGGCTGCCCGCTGACCGGCATAGTCGCCGCCTACTCCGCACGGCTGGCGGAGTTCGCCGGCCGGCCGGGCTTCGTCGCCGTGGTCGACCAGCACGCCGCCGAGATCCGTGAGCGCCTGTACGCGCACGGGCCGGAGCTGGTGCCCCGGCCCCTCGACCGTGCGGAGCTGACCGACTACGCACTGGGCTTCCTCGACGCGCTGGCCGAGGTCGGCTGGGACCAGCCGGTCGGGCACGACTACGCGGTGAACCGGCTGACCGCGATCTGCTGGCTGGTGCGGCAGCACAACCTGCTCGCCGCCTGAGCCCACCCGCTGTCCGCGCGAAGGGGCGAAGGNNCGCAGGGGCAGAGGGGCGCAGGGGCGAAACAGGCCGATCCGGGCGAAGCAGGCCGCTCGGGGCCGGGCGGCGCGTACAGTTGCGGTCCACGAAACGATCGCGATCGACGGCGGGAACGTTCAGGGTGAACAGGCAGGCGGGCAGGGGCGGCGTGACGGGACACCGGGCGCTGGAATGGCGGGTCCTGCCGGAGCAGCCGTCGGCGGCCGTCCTGGTCCTGCACGGCGGACAGGAGCACGGCCTCGCCAGGCCCGGCGCGTGGAACCTGCCGGGGCTGCGGATGACCGGCTTCGTCCGGGCGATCCGCCGCGAGACGGCCGGAGCGGGCGTCGCGGTCGGCGTGGTCCGCTACCGCCACCGCGGCTGGAACAACGACCGGGCCGACGCCGCCCGGGACGCGGCCGCCGCGCTGCACGACCTCGCCGAGGAGCTCGGCCACATCCCGACCGTGCTGGTCGGCCACTCGATGGGCGGACGCGCGGCGCTCCGCGCGGCGGACCACCCCAACGTCACCGGTGTCGTCGCGCTGGCACCCTGGTGTCCGAAGAGCGATCCCTGCATCCAGTTGGAGGGCCGCGACGTGGTGATGCTGCACGGCGACCGCGACCGGGTCACCGCCCCGGCCGACACCCGNCTGTTCGCGGCCCGCGCCCGGGAGGCCGGCGCCCACGTCTGCGGGTACACGGTGACGGGCAGCGGGCACACCCTGCTGAAACGATCCGGCGACTGGCACCGGGCCACGGCCCGGCTCTCCGCCGGCCTCCTCGGCCTGCGCGCCCTCCCTCAGGAGGCGGCGGTCGCCCTGGCCCTGAGCGGCGCGGCACCCGGCGGACTCGGCCTGCCGCTGCCGTCCTTCCCGCACACCGCCGGTCGCGGCCGCCCGGCCCCGGCGGTCAGCACCGAGGTCTGATCCGGCCGCCCGGCCTCCTTCGCCGGGCCCGAGGGATTCTCACGACCCTTGCGGCACTCGGCGAAATAGCCGCTCCGCCACGGCAACCTTTCCGGCGCGGGCGGCAACCAGGTGACGAGCGCGGAGCCGACGGTCCGTCATGGCCGTCCGCGGACGCCTCATCGGCGGTCATGCCCTCGGTACGGCCTCTCGGTGCGATGTTAGCGTTCACATCCGGCTGCGGCAGCCTAGCAGTCCGCTCGGGCGGCCCTTCTCGGGCGCTTCCCGCCCCGGCCACCGAGCCGTACCGGGCCACCGCCGAGCCGGCCGTCCCGCACGCCGGGACTCAGCCGCCGGCCTCCGCAGCGAGGTCCTGGGTCCAGTAGTGGCCGGCCGGGCCGGTCGCCACTCCGACGCCGACATCCTTGAAGGCGCAGTCCAGCATGTTGGACTGATGGATGCCGCCGTCCATCCAGTGCGCGAAGACCCCACTGGCGGCGCCGGGCCCCAGGTCGAGGTTCTCGCCCCACTGCGACCAGCGGTAGCCGGCTGCCGTCAGCCGGGTGCCGGCGCGGACGCCGTCCGGATCGGCATGGGCGAAGAACCTACGGGCGACCATGTCCTCGGCGTGTTTCTGGGCCGCGGCATGCAATCGGGGATCGACCCGCAGTGGACCACAACCGGCCCGGGCCCGTTGTGCGTTGACAAGGTCGACGAGCTGGCGCTCCGGAGACGGGGGCGCTGCCGGACGGCTCCCCGCAGGCGAGGGCGCCGAGGCGGCCGAGGCGCCGGACGGGCCGGGTGTCACGGTCGGCGTCGGCGTGGCAGCCGTGGGCGCCGCCGATTCGGCCGACGGCGCATCGGGAACGGCGGCCGCACCGGCCTGCTCGGACGCGCCCGGCTCGTGCGGCGGCTGGTGCGGCCGGAGCAGCACGAACGTGCCGAGCGCCAGCAGCGCCGCCGCCCCGCAGGCGAGGGCGGCGCGGCGCAGCCCGGAGCCCCCGAACGGGCCGGACGGGCCGGACGAACCACTGCCGGGCGCGCCGACATCNGGNNTGGTCGGCCCGTGCGCGTTGCCGTCGGGCACGGTCGAGGCGGCGGACTGCGGGTCGATCGGCAGACCGGCGTCGACCGTCGGGACGGGCACCAGTGCCAGTCCGGCCAGCAGGCCTTCGGCCGGAAGGAGGTCGCGGCCGAGAGCGTCGCAGGCCACGCAGCCCCGGATGTGCCGGACTGTCCGCTTGCGCCACACCGAGCCCGGGACGCCGTCCCAGCCGGCCACCAGCTCGGCCAGGCCTGGGCAGCGCGGGTGGGCCGCGAGCGCCCGGACCACGACCCGGCCGGCGTCCAGCTGCTTCTTCATCCGCTGCACCCGCACCGCCGTGTGCTGCGGGCTGAGGCCCAGGGCTTCGGCCAGTTCGGCACGGGTGAGTTCACCGCAGGCCTCCAGCCACCACAGCGAGAGCAGTGTGCGGTCGTCCGGGTCGAGCCAGCGGGTGGCCCGGGCGACCTCTCGTCGCTGACCCGAGAGGCCGAGGCGCAGGATCGTCAGATCGGTGAAGTCGGCTCCGGGGTCCGCCAGTTCCCAGCTCTCGTCGAGACCTCCGACGGCGGCCTGCTGCTGGCCGGTGGCACGGCGGCGGATCTGGTTCATGGTGATCGCGATCAGCCAGGAGCGGAAGGCGGCCGGGTCGCGCAGCCCGTCCAGGCCGTCGAGTGCGCGGATCATGGTCTCCTGGGCGACATCGTCCACGTCGGCGTGGCCGTTCAGCGCACGCCCGGCGACGTTGTAGACCAGCGGCAGCCAGGTGGCGGCCAACGCCTCCCGGGCGTGCCGGTCGCCCGCCTGGGCCGCGCGCACCAGGGTCGTGCCGGTCCTGCTCTGCTGGTCAGTGTTCATGGGTCGTCCGTACTCCGTCGCGCCGTCTTCCGTCCGCCGTCGGCTTCTCGGAGACCTTCGCGGAATGGTCAGATAACAACAGTTCGCGCCGATTCGGAAACCGCCGTCCCGGTCCGTCACGACTTCGGGGCGGCCGGCGCACGTAGACCGGCTGGTTCGAGGACGAATGGACCGGTCGGCGCCGGGCGCACTCAGGACGGCGAGGCGAAGACCTGCGTCCACCACGGGCCACCGGAGCCGGTGCGGACGCCGACGCCGATCTGCTGGAACGAGCAGTTGAGGATGTTGGCGCGATGTCCGGGGCTGTTCATCCAGGCGTCCATCACGGCGGCCGGATCCTTCTGGCCGCGCGCGATGTTCTCGCCCCAACTGCTCCAGTGGTAGCCGGCCGCTTCGATGCGGTGGTCCGCGTGCTCTCCTTCGGGGCTGGCGTGACTGAAGTAGCCGCGGTCGGCCATGTCCTCACTGTGGCTCCGCGCGGCGGCCGCCAGCCGGGGCTCGGNACTGAGCGGGCCACAGCCGTGCTGTGAACGCTGGGCGTTGACCAGGTCGACAACCTGCTGGGCGTACTGGGCCGTTGCCCCGCTCGCCGGGGTGGTGGCCGCCTTGCCGGGCCCGGCGCTCGCCGTGCTCGCCGAGGTCGTCCCGGTGCTCGCGGCGGACTTCGCGCCCGTGGTGGCGTCCACCGTCGTACCGGGCTTCGGGACGGCCGCCCGAGTGGGTACGGCAGGAGCGGCGGAGGCACCCGGGGAGGCCGGTGCGGCGGAGGCGCCCGGGGAGGCCGGTGCGGCGGAGGCGCCCGGGGAGGCCGGTGTCGCGGTGTCGGGAGCGGGCTCCGTGGCGACCGCCCCGGCCACGGGTATCCCGGTGCTCCCACCGGGCGCCGCCGGGTCGCCGCCGGCGGCACCCGGAAGCTGCACACCGCGCCGGTCACCGGCCTCGGCGGCAAGGACGACGTCCGGAGCGTCTGCCCGCCGTCCGGCCGCAGCACCGTCCGGCATCCCGTACATCGCGTACCCGGCCCCCGCGAGTGCGCCGATCATCCCCGTAACGGCGACGGCGGCGACCACCACAGCGGCTCCGGCCCGCCGCCGACCACGCCGCCCACGCCCGCGGCGGCGGACCGCNCGCTGGGCCGCGCGGCCTCCGGACGCGCCGACTGCGGGGCTGACGACGGTCTCGACATCGTTGTTCACCTGGCCACACTTCCTGTTCGGGCCGGCCGCTTCGGGTGCCGACACCTCGGAGACCTCCCGGCGGGGCCTCGATAACAGAAATCGGCGCGGGGATGCAGGTATCTGCGGCAGGGGGGAAGCCATCGCCGAAGTCACCAGCCTGATCGCGCCGGGCAACCGCCGACGCCGAACACGGGCGGGCTCCTTCGCTCCGGGGCGTGGCTACAGCCCGCCTGCGTGCACGCGATGCTCCCGAAGTCCGCCAGGACCAGCCGCAGTGACGAAAGACCTGCCTCTACGATGGGCCGATGGCATCAATCAAGCAGTTCCAAGTCACCTTCGACTGCGCGGAACCTGAGCGCCTCGCTCGTTTCTGGTGCGAGGTGTTGGGGTACGTCGTACCGCCGCCACCGGAGGGGTTTGCCACCTGGGACGATTTCAGGCTCTCGCTGCCATCTGAGCAGCAGGACGCATGGTTTGCCTGCAGTGATCCCTCAGGCGTGGGCCCGCGACTGTACTTCCAGCGCGTCCCGGAAGGGAAGGCCGCCAAGAACCGGCTGCATCTTGACGTGCGGGTCGGCACCGGACTCGTGGGTGAAGAGCGCCTCGCCGCGCTCGAGGCCGAGTGCGCACGACTGCTCCCGCTCGGCGCGGTACACGTGCAAACGCTGTATGACGGCACCGATTCGTGCATCCCGATGCAGGACATCGAGGGCAACGAGTTCTGTATCGACTGAGTGACCGTGAACGCGGCACCTTCGCGAGTCGACCGGTGCATCCGCACTGGGTGGGCGAGATGCCCGCGGCGTTGGGCGGTGCCGCGGGCATCTCGCGTGGTGGTCGGGTCAGGACGCGGGCGGGGTGCTGACGGGAACGGCCCAGGTCTGGTTGGTCTGCACCGAGGCAGGCGAGGCGCCGCAGTCGTACAGGTCCACCGCAGTGCCGTTGGTGGTGGTCGAACCGCCGTAGACGTCAAGGCACTTGGTGGTGCCGGCCAGCTTCAGGTTGCCGTCGCGGGTGTACGTCCAGGTCTGGTTGCCCGGGGCGGAGCCGCAGGGTGCGACGCCGGCCCACTGGCCGGGCTGACCGTTGATCACCCCGGTGCTGGTGCCGCTCTGCGCGGTCAGGCAGAGGTTCGAGGTGCCGGTCTGCAGCAGCTGGATGGAGCCGTCGGAGTTCGGCTGCCACTGCTGGTTGCTCGTGCCGGAGCAGGGCCAGAGGTCGACCGGGTTGTTGGTGCCGGTGCCGGAGCGGTAGTTGTCCAGGCAGAGCGAGGCCTTGCCCCAGTTGTCGCGCGAGGCGGTGATCTGGCCGCGCGGGGTGACGGTGCCGCAGCCGTTGTGCGGGGTGATCTTCAGCATCGCGTTGTCGTGCGAGGCCACGGTGAGCGGCACGGACCCCGTCGAGGTGCTGGTGCTGTGCGCCCACAGGTCGCGGACGTCGTAGCCGCAGCCGCCGCCGGAGAAACCGAGGGCCGACAGCGAGAGGGTGTAACTGGTGGACGCGGGGCCCTTGTTGAGCACCACGACGGACCGGCTGCCGTCGGCGAGCGGCTTGACCACGACGTCGATGCCGCTGCTCGCGGCGGGCGTGCCGTCGCCGTTGGCACCGCCGCCGGACAGTCGGTAGCCGCCGGCACCCAGCGGGTCCTGGTCGACCGCGATGACCTCGGCGTTGCCCAGGATCGCGACGGAGGCGTTCAGGTGGGCCGCTTCGGCGGGGTGGGCGGCGATGTAGGAGGGCTGGAACTTGCGGGCGTCGGTGGAGATCACCAGCGGGGCGGCCAGTGAGGAGAAGAGCGCCAGCTGGCTGCGCTCTTCCGCGGTGGTCATACCGTTGTCGCCGATCAGCAGCATGTCGGCGTCGTTCCAGTTGCCCGGGCCCTGGTAGCGGCTGAGCTCCAGGGTGTTGTCGAAGCTCTGGTAGGCGCCGAAGTTGTAGCCGGCCAGCGGGACGTTCCACGGGTTCTTGCCGTCGCCGTAGTTCCAGATGTCGGGGCCGACCCGCCACAGCTGCCCGAGCGGGCGGACCCAGTTCATCGCGGCGAACTTGGTGGCGCCACTGGCGTAGGCGGCCGGCGCGGAGATGTTGAACATGATGTTCGGTGCCGCCCTGCCCGCGTTGTTGGCGTTGGTGACGGCGGTGTTCAGGTCGTTCGACATCCGGGTGTCGAGCACCNGCATGGGCTCCTGCTGGCCGCAGTTGTCGTACTTGAGCGCGTCGACGCCCCAGTGGACGAGGGAGTTCGCGTCGTTCTGCTCGTAGTACTCGCTGCCGTTGGGCAGGTTGGGCGAGGTCGGGGTGGCGGTGCTGCAGGTGTGCGTGCCCGAGGTCTCGTAGATGCCGAACTTCGCGCCCAGGCTGTGCAGGTAGTCGCCGTAGGCGGTCAGCTCGTAGTCGAAGCCGGGCTGCCTGGTGGTGTCGCGGACGTCGGTGGCGCCGCCCCAGTTGAGGGCGCCGTGCAGGTAGCCGGAGGAGTTGCGGTACATCCAGCAGTCGTCGACGGTGATCGTCCTGTAGCCCGCGTTGATCAGGCCCGCGTCGGACAGGCCCTTGGCGTTGTCCTCCATGTACTGCTGGAAGGAGTAGTCGAGCCGACTGGAGCCGTCGAGCGGGGCCTGCGGGGTACAGGTGGCCCGCGACCAGTTGTTGAAGCCCATCGGCGGCAGGGCCGCGATGGGCGTGTTCGGGGTGGCCACGGACGAGAAGTTCGCCGCCGGCCGGCTGACGCCGTCGTTGGCGACGGCCGTGCCGGTGCCGAGCAGACAGCCGGCGGGGAGCAGCGCCACCGACAGGGCGGCGAGCAGGGGTTTGCGGCGNGGTGTTGTTGCCACGGGGGTGGGCTCCTTCGGGCGGGAGTGGGTGCCGCGCAGCAGCCCTGGCTGCTGCCGGCGAAGGCTCACCATGGACTGTCCGCCTGTGGGGTGGGGATGCCGAACGATCTGTCATGAACAGGGGAAGCCTGGCGAGTGAGCCACATAATCTGCTCATTCGTGCGTTGTAGTCAATGGGATCGCGCAGATTCGCTCAGACTCCGCGCTTCTTCGCGCAGCGGGACNGCGTCGCAGTGCCTCCGAGAAGCGGACCGGGTCCCGGCCGGGAAGGCGAAAGTGCCTACTGCGCCGGAACGATGCGGGCATCGACACCGCATCCCTGAACGAGCCCCCCACCTCCCTGACCACGGACGCCCCGGCCGAGGCTCCCCCTGCGCCTCGCCTTCGCCTTCGCCGTCGAGCCCATGCTCATTACCGGCGGGTGCGACGACCACCCCACCGACCCCGACGGGGATGTACCCCCGCCCTCACCCCGCCCCGGACCCTGCCTCCTGACCCCCTCGCCCGCTCAGAGCTCGGTGGCCCGCGGGTGGCGGGGCTCGTACATGCCCATCTCCCCGCCGCCCGGCAGGCGGAGCCTCGTCAGCCGCCCCCACCGCGCCTCGGTGATCGGCTGGGTGAACTCCACGCCCTTCGCGACCAGTTCGCTCACGGTGGCGTCGACGTCGTCGCACATCAGGTAGAACTCCTGAGATTCCGGTCCGTCCGTGGGATGCACCGCGATCTCGGCCGGCGGAAGCCTGAAGATCAGCCAGCCGCCTCCCGCGTCGACGTTCGGGTACTCCAGCACGTCCCTGAAGAAGGCCCGGTCCGCCTCGGCATCGCGGCTGTGGATGATGACATGCCCACCATTGATCATGCGGCCAGGGTAGGCCGGGGAGAGGCCGACAGCCCGCGTCGGCGCTCCGGCCGCGCCGCCTTCGGCATCGACGTCCTCACGGGGAGTCGCCCCGATCCTCGGCGGCACCTCGCATAAAGTGCCAGAACGGATACATCGTCACAAAAGGGAGTCCCCATGGCGTCTCGCCTCAACCCGTACATCAGCTTCAGCGGCAACGCTCGGCAGGCCATGGAGTTCTACAAGGAGGTCTTCGGCGGCACCCTGACGGTGAACACCTTCGGCGACTTCGGCGCCACGGCGGGCGGAGAGGACGCGAACAAGATCATGCACAGCATGCTCGAAACCGGGAGCGGCTTCATGCTCATGGCCGCCGACACCCCGCCGGGAATGTCGTACAACCCCGGGAACAACATCTCCGTGAGCCTGAGCGGGGACGACGCCGCCGAACTGCGCGGCTACTGGGACAAGCTCTCCGGCAGCGGTACCGTCTCGGTCGCGCTGGAGAAGCAGATGTGGGGCGACGTCTTCGGCATGTGCACGGACAGCTTCGGCATCACCTGGCTGGTCAACATCAGCGAGCAGCAGGCCTGAACGGGCAACCATCGGGCTGGGGGGCTGCCTGTCGAGGCTCCATTGCCCTGACCAGACCGCCATCCGTTGTCAGTCGAGGGTGACGACCATCTTCCCGAGGGCCTGGCCGGCCTCCATGACCCGGTGGGCCTCGACAATCTCGTCGAAGCGGAAGACCCGGGTCGGCCGGGCCCGGAGGGCGCCCGCCTGGACCTGAGCGCAGATCATGTCCATCGGCACATCGGTGAGCGGGAACGCGGGAGTGCCCAGGACGAAGGCGCTGCCGAAGAAGCTGAGCTGAACGCCGCTGGGCAGGTCGGCGATCGGGTCGAAGTCCCGCACCGGTGCGAATCCACCGAGGAAGCCGACCTGGCAGACGCGCCCACGCGGCCGGACGACGGCCAGCGAGTCGCGCAGCACGCTGTTGCCGACGATGTCGAGTACCGCATCGACGACGACGCCCCGCCGGCCGACCTCGGCCGCCAGACAGCCGTCGTCGACGAGCACCTCGGCAGCCCCGATCGTCTTGAGCAGTGGCGCGTGGGCCGGGTTGCGGGTCGTGGCGAGCACCCTGGCGCCGTGCTGGACCGCCAGGTTGACGGCGGCCTGGCCGAGCGAGGAGGTCGCGCCGCGGACCAGCAGGGTCTCACCGGCCCGCAGGCCGAGGTTTCCGTGCAGGGCGCTCCAGGCCGTCGCGTACACCTCGGGCACTGCGGCCAGCTCGGCCCAGGGCAGCTGCGAGCCGACGGCCAGTACGTTGGCCGCCGGCACGGTCACCAGTTCCGCGTAACTGCCGTTGCGTGTCCTGCCCATGCCGCCGAGGATCGCCACCACTCTGGTCCCGGGCAGGAGTTCGCCCGAGGGGTCGGCTTCGACCAGGCCGGCGCACTCGATCCCCGGGACGGCGGCCACCGGGCCCCAGGCGCCGCTGCGCATGTACGCCTCGGCGTGGTTGAGGCCGAAGGCCTTGACCCGGATGAGTACTTCGCCGTCGGAGGGTACCGGATCGGGCAGTTCTGTGGCGGTGAGCACCTCGGGGCCGCCGTGGGCGGAGATGACAATGGCCCGCATGTCCGGACTCCATTCTTGAGTAGGCATTCAACTATTAGGCCGNCGAAAGGGGCCACCGCGCGGTGGCCCCGCTTGTGATGCCGTCAGGCGAGAACGGCGAAGGCGCTGTCGGCGATCGCCCGGAGAACCGCCTCGTCGGGGTTCGCCTTGCCCACGACCATCAGCCCCTGGCAGGTCGCCACCAGCAGCTTGGCACTGCCGGCCGCATCGAGAGAGCCGCGCACCTCACCGCGGCGAACCGCGTTCTCCAGCGCATGGGTCATGCACCGCTCCAGGCGCGCCAGGTGGCCGCGCACGACGGCAGCCGCCTCGTCGTCCTCGGCGGCATTCTCGATCGCCGTGTTGACCAGCAGGCAGCCCTGTCGGCCCTCGGGAGTGAGCAGGTCGCGCACCAGTCCGTCGAAGTAGGCACGGATCTCGCCGACCGAGGCACCCGACGTCTCCAGCTCGCCCAGCTTCTGCGGTACGACCAGCCTGGAGTAGCGCTCCAGCGACTTCACGAAGAGCGCGTGCTTACCGCCGGGGAAGGCACTGTAGAGGCTGCCGGGCTTGACCCCGGTCGCCTTCACCAGGTCCTCGATGGACGTGGCGCGGTACCCGCGCTCCCAGAACCGCAGCATCGCCTGATCGAGGACGGTCTCGGGCTCGAACTCTCGTGGGCGGGGCANGNGAGGAACATACATGAGCGACCATTCAAGAACAAGGCACCCGAGTTCACCGGCGCTGATCGACGCGGACGTCGCCGGCTCCGCGACGCGGGCCCTCGGGCCTGCCAGGTGCCCGGTCGACCCCGATATTGCGGGCGCCCACCCGCCCGCGTACCGCAGACTCGGACCGAGNACTCTTCACACCGGAGGATATTTCCATGGTTGACCGACCCTTGACCCTGATGGCGGTACACGCCCACCCCGACGACGAGGCCACCGGAACAGGGGGTGTCCTCGCGCGGTACGCGGCGGAGGGCATCCGCACGGTCCTCGTCACGTGTACCGACGGCGGATGCGGCGACGGACCGGGGGCCGTCAAGCCGGGCGAGCCCGGGCACGATCCGGCCGCCGTCGCCGCGATGCGCCGTCAAGAACTCGAGGCGAGCTGCGAGATCCTGAAGGTCGGCCACCTGGAGCTGCTGGGGTACGCCGACTCCGGAATGATGGGCTGGGCGGCCAACGACGCCCCCGGGTCCTTCTGGCGGACGCCCGTGGAGGAGAGCGCTGCCCGTCTCGCCGAACTNCTGCGGCGCTACGAACCCGACGTGGTCGTGACCTACGACGAGAACGGGTTCTACGGCCACCCCGACCACATCCAGGCGAACCGGATCACGACGGCGGCACTGGCGATGACCGGGATGACGCCGAAGGTGTACTGGACGACGGCGCCGCGCTCGATGATGCAGCGGTTCGGCGAGCTCATGCGCGAGTTCGGCACGGACTGGGAGGAGCCGGATCCGGCGGAGGCCGCCGCGATGCCCGAGATCGGGCTGCCCGACGAGGAGATCAGCACCTGGGTGGACACCACCGGGTTCGGCGGCCAGAAGTTCGATGCGCTGGCCGCGCACGCCAGCCAGGGCGAGAACATCTTCTTCCTGCGGATGGGCAAGGAGAGGTTCACGGAGCTGATGGGCGTGGAGACCTTCGTACGGGTCCAGGACACCACCGGCGCGGCCGTGCCCGAGAACGATCTCTTCGCCGGCCTGCGCTGATCCCAGGCGCTGCCCCGGCAGTTGGCGTGACCGGACCTGGAGGCCAGGTCCGGTCACGGCCGGCCCAGCCGCTTCATGCCGTGGACGGCAGCCGCCCCTCGTGGGTGTTCAGCGGGGTGTCGCAACCGAATCCGGCCGACGGTGTACAGCATTTCCGCATCAGTGCCGCGGTCCCGACGATCCTGTCGTACGGATTGATCCACGACCGGGCCAGGCATCCCTGCGGGCAGCCGCCACGCCCTCCCGCTCCGGACACCAGTGACACAGAAATGCCGGCGGCGCCCTGCGCCACCGTCTGCCCGCGCTCTGCGTCCCGGACAACACCGGCGAGGCGCGTCAAGACCTGGATCCGGACCGCGCTCTCCGCCGGACGCACCGTCATCGCCGTACGGACGCGCCGGTACGGCAGGGGCAAGCGGGCGACATGATGCCTTGACAGGTCCGGTGAGAGCCCCCGAAACTTCGGGAGAGCGCTCTCTCAAGGAGCCGCCGCAGCCTCGGCCACCCCCCGACGACCGGTCGGCAGCACTTGCCGCGCTCACGCACCGCCGGCCCACCCGTACGACGGGTGCCCGTCGACGCTCGCCCCGACGCGCGACCGGCGCCGGTACCCGCACGCCCCCACACCCCTTGCGGGACCCGCGGCACGCGCCCCCCACGCGAGCCGCGGGCCCGCCGCCACCTCCGCCGTCAGGAGCCGTCGTGCGCCGTCCGAAACCGCGATCCGCCCTCGCCGGGCCCCTCGCCGCCCTCCTGGTGGCCAGTGCCCTCGCCGCCCTCGGCGGCCCGGTGGCGCGGGCCGCCGACCAGCCGTGGACCAATGCGGCCCAGACCCCCGAGCAGCGTGCCGACGAACTGCTCGCCGCGATGACCCAGGCCGAGAAGCTGACGATGCTGCACGGCGGCCCGTCCTGCGGCTACGCGGGCTGCATCCCGGCCAACACCCGGCTCGGCATCCCCGCGCTGCACTTCCAGGACGGCCCGGTGGGCGCCGGCGACGGCCTGACCGGCGTGACGCAACTGGCGGCCCCCGTGGCCGGTGCGGCCAGCTGGGATCCGGCGCTGATGCGCGAGTACGGCCAGGTGCTCGGCGGTGAGCAGTGGGGCAAGGGCACGAACGTCGTGCTCGCGCCGACGGTCAACATCGTCCGCGACCCGCGCTGGGGCCGGGCCTTCGAGTCGTTCGGCGAAGACCCCTACCTGGCCGGGCAGATCGGCGCGGCCGACATCGCGGGCATCCAGAGCCAGGGCCCGATGGCGCAGGTCAAGCACTTCGCGGTCTACAACCAGGAGACCAACCGCAACAGCATCGCCGACAACGCCGTGGTCTCCGACCGTGCGGAGCGCGAGATCTACCTGCCGGCCTTCGAGGCCGCGGTCAAGCAGGGCGTCGACTCCGCGATGTGCTCGTACTCGGCCGTGAACGGCGCCTTCGCCTGCGAGAACGGCCCGCTCCAGAACGGCGTCCTCAAGGGCGACCTCGGCTTCAAGGGCTTCGTCACCGCCGACTGGGGAGCCACCCACTCCACCGTCGCCTCGGCGAACAACGGTCTCGACGTCGAGATGCCGGGCAGCGACTACTACGGCAGCGCGCTGACCAACGCCGTCAACTCCGGCCAGGTGTCGCAGGCGACNGTCGACGACCACACCCGCAGGGTGCTGGCGTCGATGTTCCGCCGCGGCCTCTTCGACCGCACCCAGACCGGCAACCGGGACGCGGTCGTCACCTCCGCCGCGAACGCCGCCGTCTCGCAGAAGGTCGCGCAGGAGGGCAGCGTCCTGCTGAAGAACAGCGCCTCGGTGCTGCCGGTGGCACCGTCGGTCCGCTCGATCGCGGTGATCGGTGACGATGCCGGAGGCGGCGTCATGACCCAGGGCGGCGGCAGTGCCGCCGTCAACGCCCCGCACGTGGTGACGCCCTACCAGGGCATCAAGGCCCGGGCGGGCGCCGGTACGACGGTCACGTTCGCGCAGGGCGTGCCGTCCGCGGACGGCTCCCTCCCGCCGGTGCCGACCTCCGCGCTCAAGCCGTCCACGGGCGCCGGCACCGGCCTGTACGGCGAGTACCACAACAGCACCGACCTGTCCGGCGCCGTGGTGGCGAGCCGGGTCGACGCCGCCGTCGACACCGCCTGGGGCGGGCAGTCGCCCGCCGCCGGCGTCAACGCCACCGACTGGTCGGTGAAGTGGACCGGCACGCTGACCCCGCCGACGACCGGCAGCTACCAGTTCTCGCTCAACAGCGACGACGGCAGCCGCCTCCTCGTCAACGGCCAGCAGGTCATCAACAACTGGTACAACCAGGGCCCCACCACCCGTACCGGCAGCATCACCCTGACGGCCGGTCAGCCCGT
>FJVZ01000743.1_pt1 | contig 19726 bp, 14 predicted proteins | sample 1011841 | NCBI WGS metagenome assembly FJVZ01 (sample SAMEA3912450, study PRJEB9761) | metagenome | biome: forest; material: soil | place: USA | collected 2011-06-22 | depth 0.1 m
CAGGGCGGCATCGCCGCCGCCCTGGGCGAGGGGGACACCCCCGAGCAGCACCTGGACGACACCCTGGTGGCGGGCGCCGGGCTCTGCGACGAGGAGGCCGTCCGCACCCTGGTCACCGAGGGCCCGGAGGCGGTCCGGCACCTGATCGCCACCGGCGCGGCCTTCGACCTCGACACCGAGGGCGAGATCCTGCTCACCCGCGAGGGCGGACACCACCGGCGCCGGATCGCCCACGCGGGCGGCGACGCGACCGGCGCCGAGATATCGCGCGCGCTGGTCGCCGCCGTCCGCAGCGACCCGGGGCTGGAGCTGATCGAGCACGCCCTGGTGCTCGACCTGCTGACCGACGCCGACGGCCACGCGGCCGGCCTGACCCTGCACGTGATGGGCGAGGGCCAGCGCGACGGCGTCGGCGCGATCCGGGCCCGCGCCGTGGTGCTCGCCACCGGCGGTATGGGCCAGGTCTTCTCCGCCAGCACCAACCCGGCGGTCTCCACCGGCGACGGCGTCGCGCTGGCCCTGCGCGCCGGGGCCGAGGTCACCGACCTGGAGTTCGTCCAGTTCCACCCGACCGTCCTCTGGCTGGGCCCGGAGGCCGAGGGCCAGCAGCCGCTGGTCTCCGAGGCCGTCCGCGGCGAGGGCGCGTACCTGGTCGACGCGGACGGGCACCGCTTCATGGTCGGGCAGCACGAGCTGAACGAGCTCGCCCCGCGCGACATCGTCGCCAAGGCGATCACCCGGCAGATGCAGCTCCGGGGCACCGATCACATGTACCTGGACGGCCGGCACTTCGGCGCGAAGATGTGGGAGGAGCGCTTCCCCACCATCCTGGCGTCCTGCCGCTCGCACGGCATCGACCCGGTCACCGAGCTGATCCCGGTCGCCCCGGCCGCGCACCACGCCTCCGGCGGCGTCCGCACCGACCTGCTCGGCCGCACCACCGTCCCCGGCCTGTACGCCTGCGGCGAGGTGGCCTGCACCGGCGTCCACGGCGCCAACCGGCTCGCCTCCAACTCGCTCCTCGAAGGCCTGGTCTTCGCCGAGCGGATCGCCGCCGACCTGACCGCCCGGCACACCGCCGGCGAGCTGCCCGAGCGCTCGGTGGACGTCGCCGCCGCCCGCACGGCGCGCGCGGTGCCGCTGCCGGCGCCCGAGGCACGGGCCGACATCCAGCGGCTGATGTCCAAGGGCGCGGGCGTGCTGCGCTCGGCCGCCAGCATGGCGGCCACCGCGGCCGGCCTGGCCGCGCTCGGCGAGGAGGCGTACGCCCACCTCGCCGAGGAGAAGCCGGCCGACCCCCGGGTGGAGACCTGGGAGGCCGCCAACCTGCACCTGGTCGCCACCGCCCTGGTGGCGGCGGCCGCCCAGCGCGAGGAGACCCGCGGCTGCCACTGGCGCGAGGACTTCCCCGAGCGGGACGACGCGCGGTGGCAGCGCCACCTGGTCACCACCCTCGCCGCCGAGACCGGCACCCCCGTCAGCACTCCCGAGGAGCAGTAGAGCCATGTCCCACACCCACGAGGAACTCCCGCTGGCCGACCAGGGCGGCTGCGGCGACGGCTGCGCCTGCGGCGACGGCGAGGGCTACGAGACCGGCCTCGACCCGCAGCTCGCCGAGCTGCTGGAGGAGGCCGGCCTGGACCCGGTCGAGGTCGAGGACATCGCCACCCTGGCGCTGGCCGAGGACCTGGCCGGCGGCGAGGACGTCACCTCCGTCGCGACCGTGCCCGCCGACGCGGTCGCCACCGCCGACTTCACCGCCCGCGAGGCCGGCGTGGTCTCCGGCCTGCGGATCGCCGAGGCCGTCGTCTCNCTGGTCTGCGAGGAGGAGTTCGAGGTCGAGCGGCACGTCCAGGACGGCGACCGGGTCGAGGCCGGCCAGCTGCTGCTGTCCGTCCGCAGCCGCACCCGCGACCTGCTGACCGCCGAGCGCAGCGCGCTCAACCTGCTCTGCCACCTCTCCGGCATCGCGACCGCCACCCGCGCCTGGGCGGACGCCCTGGCGGGCACCGGCGCCGTCGTCCGGGACACCCGCAAGACCCACCCGGGCCTGCGCTCGCTGCAGAAGTACGCGGTCCGCTGCGGCGGCGGCGCGAACCACCGGATGTCGCTGTCCGACGCCGCGCTGGTCAAGGACAACCACGTGGTGGCGGCCGGCGGTGTGGCCGAGGCGTTCCGGGCCGTCCGGGCCGCGTACCCGGAGCTGCCGGTCGAGGTCGAGGTCGACACCCTGGAGCAGATCCCGCCGGTGCTGGAGGCGGGCGCGGACCTGATCCTGCTCGACAACTTCACCGTCCCGCAGCTCAAGGAGGCCGTCGCGCTGGTGGCCGGCCGGGCCCGGCTGGAGGCGTCCGGCGGACTGACCCTGGCCACCGCGCGCGAGGTCGCCGAGACTGGTGTCGACTACCTTGCCGTCGGCGCGCTGACGCACTCCTCACCGATCCTCGACATCGGCCTGGACCTGCGTCCGTAAGCCCTCGTCAGAGACCCCTTCTAGCCGTTACGGGACCTCATGCTCCTCACCATCGACGTCGGCAACACCCAGACCACGCTCGGCCTGTTCGACGGCGAGGACGTCGTCGAGCACTGGCGGATCTCCACCGATCCGCGCCGTACGGCGGACGAGCTGGCCGTGCTGATGCAGGGGCTGATGGGGTCTCACACCGCGGTCTCCGAGGCCAAGGTGGAGGGGCTGGCGATCTGCTCGTCCGTGCCCGCCGTGCTCCACGAGCTCCGCGAGGTCAGCCGCCGCTACTACGGCGACGTCCCCGCGGTGATCGTGGAGCCCGGCGTGAAGACCGGCGTGCACGTCCTGATGGACAACCCCAAGGAGGTCGGCGCCGACCGGATCGTCAACGCGCTCGCCGCCAACCACCTGTACGGCGGCCCGTGCATCGTCGTCGACTTCGGCACCGCGACCACCTTCGACGCCGTCAACGAGCGCGGCGACTACGTCGGCGGCGCGATCGCCCCCGGCATCGAGATCTCGGTGGAGGCGCTCGGCGTCCGCGGCGCCCAGCTGCGCAAGATCGAGCTGGCCCGCCCCCGCAACGTGATCGGCAAGAACACCGTCGAGGGCATGCAGTCCGGCATCCTGTACGGCTTCGCCGGCCAGGTCGACGGCCTGGTCAACCGGATGGCCCGGGAGCTCGCCAAGGACCCGGAGGACGTCCAGGTGATCGCCACCGGCGGCCTGGCCACCCTCGTCCTCGGCGAGGCCACCACCATCGACGTGCACGAGCCCTGGCTCACCCTGATCGGCCTGCGGCTGGTCTACGAGCGGAACAAGCCGGCCGCCTGACCGGCCACCGCGCGAACAGCGGGCGCCCCTGGTCAGGGCGGTCGACGGGCCGTCACAGTGATCGTTTCGAGGCAAACGGGCGTCTTGGCGCGACACGACCGACAAATCGGATATTCCTCACGTAGTGTCAGTCCATGCCTACGCCACACGGATCGCGCGGCGGCATGGCCTTCAGCGCCGACGAAGTCCGCGTGCTGCGCCGCGCCCTCGCCCAAGCCCTGCACCCCGCCGTGCCCGCCCAGCTGTCCGTCCTCGGTTACCAGTCCAGCGGCCTGTGGGCGGAGGACGTCCAGGAGGCGCTCCGTCTGACCGAGGCGATCGACGAGGCCGTACAGGAGGGCGGCCGGCTCCGCGCCTTCCTGCTGGCCGACCTGGCCCGCTACCGGGAGGCCCTGCCCGGCAGCGCGGGCGGCTACCTCGAACGGCTGGAGGAGGCCGTCACCGACGGCTACCTCCCCGGCCCCGAGGACCTCACCGCACTGCGCACCCTCTCCCGGCTGCCCTGCGGCACCACGGAGCGCTCCCGGCGCTCCCGGCTGGCCGGCCGCTGCCACGCCCTGGCCGAGGCCGCCGTCCGCGAACGGCTNGCGCTCACCTCCGGCCAGCGCCACCTGACGGCCGTACCGAGTCCCGCCGCACCCCTGCGCCAGCCCACCCTCGCTGGTCCCATCACAACCGGAGGACGGATCCCGATGAGCAGCCCCGCCGACTCCCCCACTCCCAAGGCCACCCCCACGGCCGCGGCCAAGCCGCCGGCCCCGGCCCCGGCTCCGGCCNGCGGCACCCAGCCGCACCGGATGCCCACGCCCGCCGAACTCTTCGGCCGGCGCCCCAAGCCGGCGGACCACCCCGACACCACGCCGGAGGAGCTGGAACTGGCCACCGGCACCGGCTGACCGGGCCCGCACCGGGATCGTCGAAGGAGGGGAGGACGGCGCCGCCGTCCTCCCCTCCGGCATGTGCCGCGCCCTCCCCCGCCACCGGGGCGGCGCACCGGGGATATCCCGTCGCGGAACACCCCCCGGGGCTGGCTACCCTGGTGGGGTGAGCGATCAGAGCACCGTCCCCGCGACCGACGACCTTCCCGAGCAGATGCGCGTCCGGCGCGAGAAGCTGGACCGGCTCCGGGCGGCCGGCGTCGACCCCTACCCGGTCGGATTCCCCCGCACCACCACCATCGCCGACCTGCGCGCCAAGCACCCCGACCTGGAGCCGGACACGGCGACCGGTGAGCGGGCCGGCGTGACCGGCCGGGTGATCCTGTCCCGTACCGGCGGCAAGCTCTGCTTCGCCACCCTGCGGGACGGCTCCGGCGACCTCCAGGTGATGTTCTCCCTGGACAAGCTCGGCGAGGAGCGGCTGGCGGCCTGGAAGGCCGACATCGACCTGGGCGACCAGGTCGGCGTCGAGGGCGAGGTGATCACCTCCAAGCGCGGCGAGCTGTCCGTGATGGTCGACCGCTGGGAGCTCACCGCCAAGTGCCTGCGCCCGCTGCCGGACAAGCACAAGGGCCTGACCGACCCGGAGGCCCGGGTCCGCCAGCGCTACGTGGACCTGATCGTGAACCCCGAGGCGCGCGAGATCCTGCACCTGCGCAGCAAGGTCGTCCGCTCGATCCGCCGCACCTACGAGGACCGCGGCTACATCGAGGTCGAGACCCCGATGCTGCAGCCGGTGCACGGGGGCGCCAACGCCCGCCCGTTCAAGACCCACATCAACGCGTACGGCATCGACCTCTTCATGCGGATCGCGCCCGAGCTGTACCTCAAGCGGCTGGTGGTCGGCGGCGCGGAGAAGGTCTTCGAGATCAACCGCAACTTCCGCAACGAGGGCGCGGACTCGACCCACAACCCCGAGTTCACCTCGCTGGAGTCGTACGAGGCGTACGGCGACTACGACACCCAGGCCGAGCTGATCCGCGCCACCATCATCAACGCCGCCCGGGACGCGCTCGGCGGCACCGTCATCAAGGGCCTGGACCCGCACGGCGTCGAGCACGAGATCGACCTGGCCGAGCCGTGGGCCGAGGTCTCGGTCTACCCCGGCATCTCCGCGCACCTGGGCACCGAGGTCACCCCGGAGACCGGCGTCGAGGAGCTGCGCAGGCTCGCCGCCGAGCACGGCATCCCGTACGAGAAGGAGTGGGGCCACGGGCAGATCGTCCTGGAGATGGTCGAGCGCCTCCTGGAGGAGAACGCGATCCGGCCGACCTTCATCAAGGACTACCCGACCGAGGTCTCGCCGCTCACCCGCCAGCACCGCTCGATCCCGGGCGTGGCCGAGAAGTGGGACCTGGTGATCTTCGGTACGGAGATCGGCACCGCCTACTCCGAGCTGGTCGACCCGGTCGAGCAGCGCGCCCGCCTGACCGCGCAGTCGCTGCTCGCGGCCGGCGGCGACGTCGAGGCGATGCAGGTGGACGAGGACTTCCTGCGGGCCCTGGAGTACGCGATGCCGCCGACCGGCGGCCTCGGCCTCGGGGTGGACCGGCTGATCATGCTGCTCACCGGCAAGAACATCCGCGAGACGGTGCTCTTCCCGCTGGTGCGGCCCGATCAGCGGGGGGCGGAGCCGAAGGCCGCCGCCCCCGCGGCGAAGGCAGACGAGAACAGCGACGAGGAGTGACCTGATGGACTACGTGAGTGCGATCGTGCCGCCGCTGGTCATGGCGGTCGGGTTCGGGTTCCTGGTGCGGGCGATCATCCGCAGCCAGGGCGGGGCGCAGAAGGCCAAGGAAGACATCGCCGACTGACCTCCGGGCCCACCCCGCGTCCGGGCGCGCCGTCATCCCTTTTCGGATGGCGGCGCGCCGGTTTGTTCATGCTTAGCGAGATTTGCCCGATTCATTCCCCTATCCTGGGCGCACTATGGTCCGGCAACTCGGTGAACTCGAGAACGACATCATGACCAGGGTCTGGCAGTGGAACCGCCCGGTCACGGTTCGCGAGGTTCTGGTCGACCTGCAGTCGGAACGCGATATCGCGTACACCACCGTGATGACGGTGCTCGACAAGCTGTACAGAAAGGGCTGGCTGCGCCGCGAGCAGGCGGGCCGGGCCTATAGATATGAACCCGTCTCCTCCCGCGAGGCCTACACGGCGGCGCTGATGAACGACGCGTGGGCCACGAGTGACAATCCCGCGGCGGCCCTGGTGCACTTCTTCGGCCTGATGTCGCCGGAGCAGCGGGAGGCACTGCGCGACGCGCTGCGGGTCTCCGCGGTCTTCCCCGCCCCCACCGGTACGGCGCCCGATACCACACCCGATACCACACCCGATTCCGGCATCCGGGACGAAACCGGTGAGACCCCGCAGGGCCCGACGCGATAACGTCCCGCCATGGAGGTCACCATCCGCCGGGCGCGGACCACTGACGTACGGGCTGTGCGACGGCTCATCGACGGGTACTCGCGGAACGGCATTCTGCTCGACAAGCCGACCGTCACCCTGTTCGAATCCGTCCAGGAGTTCTGGGTCGCCGAACGCGACGACACGGGGCTGGTGGTGGCCTGTGGCGCCCTGCACGTGATGTGGGAGGACCTGGCCGAGGTGCGCACCCTCGCGGTCGACCCGTCCTGCCTGGGCCACGGCGTCGGCCACCTGCTGCTGGAGAAGCTGCTGCAGACCGCGCGCTGGCTCGGCGTACGTCGGATTTTCTGCCTGACGTTCGAGGTCGCCTTCTTCGCGAAACACGGTTTCGTCGAGATCGGCGAGCTCCACGAAACTGATGATGGTACGACAGACCCGGCGGCGATCGCTACGGATGTCTATGAAGAACTTCTCCGCTCGTACGATGAAGGCGTTGCGGAGTTCCTCGACCTGGAGCGTGTGAAGCCCAACACTCTGGGCAACTCGCGCATGCTGCTGCACCTGTGAACCACTCCCGACAGGCCCAGGGGTTTGTGTTTTCTGCGGAAAGGCGGTTTCCTTTCCTCAGGCAATGGGTCGTTTACGCGGAAAGGGAAGCCCGTGGCGCAGAGGGTGCAGGTCATTCTTGAAGACGATCTCGACGGTGGTTCGGCGGACGAGACGGTGACGTTCGCTCTCGACGGCGTTGCCTACGAGATCGACCTGAAGAGCACGAACGCAGACAAGCTTCGCGGGCTGCTGGCCCCGTATGTGGAGAAGGGCCGCAAGCAGAGCGGCCGCCTCACCAGCGCGCGCCGCAGCACCGGCCGGGGCACCACCGCCCGCCCGGCGGCCGGCGCACCGGACACGGCGAAGATCCGTGCCTGGGCCAAGGAGAACGGCCTGGAGGTCAACGACCGCGGCCGCGTGCCCAGCATCATCCGCGAGCAGTACGAGAGCGCCAACGCCTCCTGACAGCGTTCAGGGGCGCCGCCCCGGGGCGGCACAGCGCCGCGCGGCAGGCCGCGGCAGCGGAATCGCGCAGCCGTACGAGCACCGGCGCGCACGGCACACGCTCGGGGCGCGGAGGACATCCTCCGCGCCCCGCGGTGCTTGCGGGCAGCGGAACACTCATGGGCTGTGCAACGCTGTAGGGGCGAAGCGGTAACGCGGGTGCACCTGATCGGCCGCACCCTCCCGGCCCCGGGCCGGGGCGCCTCCCGGCCCACCCGGGCGTGCGGGGGCGCACGCGACCGGGCCCGCGCGCCTGAACCGCCGTCACCCCGGCGGCCCCGCGCGGGCCGGGCCTGGCACGGACGTGCTCCCGGGCGGCGCCGGCCGGCGCCGCGGATCGGGCGGTCCGTCAGCGGACTTCTCGCCAGGCGAACACCGCCACCGCGGAAACTGCGCGAGATCCGCCGGAATACCGGGTATGAATGCAGGTGGGACGGGCCGAGCGCCCCGACCGGGGCAGATCGTGTGACCAGTCGCAGACGGTGCGGCTGCACCGCCGGCGGACGTTGTTCGCCGATGGCGTAGCGGTATCGGGTGCATCGGACCCACCTGTGGGAACACCGTCTCCCAACATCAGGTTGGGATTGGTGTCTGCTGGTCGCGCAGCACGACTTCCCACGAGAGTGGGGCTGATCCACCCTTCTCGTCCATTTCGGGCAGGAGGGGCCCATGCCGCGCCGCTGAGCGGGACTAGCATGCGGAAGGACAGGGCGGGGACCGACCCCGAACTGCCCGACCGCTCTGAGGAGCGATAAACGATGTTCGAGAGGTTCACCGACCGCGCGCGGCGGGTTGTCGTCCTGGCTCAGGAAGAAGCCCGGATGCTCAACCACAATTACATCGGCACCGAGCACATCCTCCTGGGTCTGATCCACGAGGGTGAGGGTGTCGCCGCTAAGGCCCTGGAGAGCCTCGGGATTTCGCTCGAGGCTGTTCGCCAGCAGGTCGAGGAGATCATCGGCCAGGGCCAGCAGGCCCCGTCCGGCCACATCCCCTTCACCCCGCGGGCGAAGAAGGTCCTGGAGCTGTCGCTCCGCGAGGCCCTCCAGCTCGGCCACAACTACATCGGCACCGAGCACATCCTGCTCGGCCTGATCCGCGAGGGCGAGGGCGTCGCCGCCCAGGTCCTGGTGAAGCTGGGCGCCGACCTCAACCGTGTCCGCCAGCAGGTGATCCAGCTGCTGTCCGGTTACCAGGGCACCAGCAAGGAGTCGGCCACCGCGGGTGGCCCCGCCGAGGGCACCCCCTCCACCTCGCTGGTCCTCGACCAGTTCGGGCGCAACCTCACCCAGGCCGCCCGCGAGGCCAAGCTCGACCCGGTGATCGGGCGCGAGAAGGAGATCGAGCGGGTCATGCAGGTGCTGTCCCGCCGCACCAAGAACAACCCGGTGCTGATCGGTGAGCCCGGCGTCGGCAAGACCGCCGTGGTCGAGGGCCTGGCCCAGGCGATCGTCAAGGGCGAGGTCCCGGAGACGCTCAAGGACAAGCAGCTCTACACGCTGGACCTCGGCGCCCTGGTGGCCGGCTCCCGCTACCGCGGTGACTTCGAGGAGCGCCTGAAGAAGGTCCTCAAGGAGATCCGCACCCGCGGCGACATCATCCTGTTCATCGACGAGCTGCACACCCTGGTCGGCGCGGGCGCCGCCGAGGGCGCCATCGACGCGGCGAGCATCCTCAAGCCGATGCTGGCCCGTGGCGAGCTGCAGACCATCGGTGCGACCACGCTGGACGAGTACCGCAAGCACCTGGAGAAGGACGCCGCGCTGGAGCGCCGCTTCCAGCCGATCCAGGTCGCGGAGCCGTCGCTGCCGCACACCATCGAGATCCTCAAGGGCCTGCGCGACCGCTACGAGGCGCACCACCGGGTGTCCATCACGGACGCCGCCCTGGTCGCCGCCGCGACGCTGGCCGACCGGTACATCTCGGACCGCTTCCTGCCGGACAAGGCGATCGACCTGATCGACGAGGCCGGCTCCCGGATGCGCATCCGCCGGATGACCGCGCCGCCGGACCTGCGCGAGTTCGACGAGAAGATCGCCGACGTGCGCCGCGAGAAGGAGAGCGCGATCGACGCGCAGGACTTCGAGAAGGCCGCGTCCCTGCGCGACGACGAGAAGCAGCTCCTGACCGCGAAGGCCAAGCGCGAGAAGGAGTGGAAGGCCGGCGACATGGACGTCGTCGCCGAGGTGGACGAGGAGCTGATCGCCGAGGTGCTGGCGACGGCCACCGGCATCCCGGTCTTCAAGCTGACCGAGGAGGAGTCCTCGCGCCTGCTGCGCATGGAGGACGAGCTGCACAAGCGCGTCATCGGCCAGACGGACGCCATCAAGGCGCTCTCCAAGGCCATCCGGCGTACCCGTGCGGGCCTCAAGGACCCGAAGCGTCCCGGCGGCTCGTTCATCTTCGCCGGCCCGTCCGGTGTCGGTAAGACCGAGCTCTCGAAGACGCTCGCGCAGTTCCTCTTCGGCGACGAGGACGCACTGATCTCCCTCGACATGTCGGAGTTCAGCGAGAAGCACACCGTCTCGCGGCTCTTCGGCTCGCCCCCCGGCTACGTCGGGTACGAGGAGGGTGGCCAGCTCACCGAGAAGGTGCGCCGCAAGCCGTTCTCGGTCGTCCTGTTCGACGAGGTCGAGAAGGCCCACCCGGACATCTTCAACTCGCTGCTGCAGATCCTGGAGGACGGTCGCCTGACCGACTCCCAGGGCCGCGTGGTCGACTTCAAGAACACCGTCATCATCATGACGACCAACCTCGGCACCCGGGACATCTCCAAGGGCTTCAACCTCGGCTTCGCGGCCACGGGTGACGCCGCCACCGGGTACGAGCGGATGAAGGCGAAGGTCAGCGAGGAGCTCAAGCAGCACTTCCGCCCCGAGTTCCTGAACCGCGTCGACGACATCGTCGTCTTCCACCAGCTGTCCGAGGAAGACATCATCCAGATCGTCGACCTGATGATCGACAAGGTGGACGGCCGGCTCAAGGACCGCGACATGGGCCTGGAGCTCAGCATCGAGGCCAAGAAGCTGCTCGCCAAGCGCGGCTACGACCCGCTGCTCGGCGCCCGTCCGCTGCGCCGGACGATCCAGCGCGAGATCGAGGACCACCTGTCGGAGAAGATCCTCTTCGGCGAGCTGCGGGCCGGCCACATCGTGGTCGTCGGCGTGGAGGGTGAGGGCAAGGAAGCCAAGTTCACCTTCCGCGGCGAGGAGAAGTCCGCAGTGGCCGACACTCCGGCCGCGGTCGCTTCGACGGGTCCCGACCTGACGAAGTAACAACAGTTAACTGTTAACAAAACGGTCCAGGCCCCCGGCATTCCTGCCGGGGGCCTGGACCGTTTACGTGACGTCACAATATCTGTGATCTGACGCACCCGGGGGGATGTACGGGGCCGGCGGGCAGCTGCGGTACGGATACGATCCACCCGTCCTGGGCACCTTGCTCACATGAAATTTGACTGATGATCAGGTGATCATGCGCCGGCGGAGGATAGCGCCGTGCGCATGTCATGGTCAAGGTCTATCTTTTCCGCCCACCCTTGGATCAAATGTCGTCCACCTGTCTTCATTGATTTGCCGGAAGGCCAAGAGCCAGACCGGTTTGGGGAGGACGTCACCACGTTGAAGAAGACCACGAAAGCCGCTTCAGTCGTCGCGACCGCAGCGGTCATAGCCACCCTGGGCGCGGGCCTGCTCCCGGGCACGGCCTTTGCGGCCGGCTCCGCTCCCGTGCCGCGCGACCCCGCCGACGCCGCTCAGTCCCTCAAGATTGACGACGTTCTGCCGGGCCCGCTGAGCGGCAAGGTCGAGGCCGAGCAGAAGGCCGCCACCGAGCAGCTGCTCGCCGGCACCGCCAAGGTCGAGACCCACGGCACCAGCACCAGCGTCAAGCTCGGCCGCGACAAGTACGTCGAGCTGGGCCGCGAGCGCACCGACAAGATCTTCACCATCCTGGTGGACTTCAGCGACCAGGTCGACAACACCACCAAGTTGCCGAACGGAACGCTGAAGTACGGCGGCGACCCGGGCCCCGCGCACAACCAGATCGCGCAGCCGGACCGCGCCACCAACAACTCCACCGCCTGGCAGGCCGACTACAACCAGGCGCACTACCAGGACCTGTACTTCAGCAAGACCCAGGACTCCCTGAAGACCTTCTACGAGAAGCAGTCCTCAGGTCGTTACTCGGTCGACGGCCAGGTCACCGACTGGGTGAAGGTGCCGTGGAACGAGGCCCGCTACGGCTCCGACTACTGCGGCCAGCACGTCTGCAACAACGCGCAGGACCTGATCCGCGACGGCATCAACGCCTGGGTCGCCGACCAGAAGGCCAAGGGCCAGACGGACGCTCAGATCAAGGCGCAGATCGCGCAGTACGACCAGTGGGACCGGTACGACTACAACCACAACGGCAACTTCAACGAGCCCGACGGTTACATCGACCACTTCCAGATCGTGCACGCCGGTGAGGACCAGTCGGCCGGCGGCGGCAAGCAGGGCACCAACGCGCTCTGGGCCCACCGCTCGTACGCCTACGGCACCCAGGCCGGCTCGACCGGCCCGGACACCAACAAGCTGGGCGGCACCCCGGTCGGCGACTCCGGCATCTGGGTCGGCGACTACACGATGCAGCCGGAGAACGGCGGCCTCGGCGTCTTCGCGCACGAGTACGGCCACGACCTCGGCCTGCCGGACCTCTACGACACCAGCGGCAGCGGCATCGACAACTCGGTCGGCTTCTGGTCCCTGATGTCCTCCGGCTCCTGGCTGGGCGAGGGCAAGGACTCGATCGGCGACAGGCCGAACGACCTGGACGTCTGGAGCAAGCTCCAGCTCGGCTGGCTCAAGTACGACAAGGCCACCGCGGGCACGGAGTCGACCCACCACATCGGTCCGGTCGAGTTCAACACCCAGCTCCCGCAGGCGCTCGTCGTCACCCTGCCGCAGAAGACCGTCACCACCGAGATCAACACCCCGTTCGCGGGTGGCAACGAGTGGTGGAGCGGTAGCGCCGACGACCTCAACGTCTCGGTGGCCCGCGACGTCGACCTCACCGGCAAGGCTTCGGCGGCGCTGACCGCCAAGGGCTGGTACGACATCGAGCAGGACTTCGACTACGGCTACGCCGAGGTCTCCACCGACGGCGGCGCCCACTGGAACGCCCTCGACGGCACCTTCAACGGCGTCGCCATCCCGAAGGACCCGGCCGGCAAGGCCGGCCTGACCGGCTCCTCCGACGGCAAGTGGGGCGACCTCGCCTACTCGCTGGACGCCTACGCCGGCCAGTCCGTCAAGGTCCGCTTCCACTACACCACCGACGGCGGCGTGCACCTCAAGGGCCTGGCCCTCGACGACATCGCCATCACCGCCAACGGCAGCGTCGTCTTCACCGACGGCGCCGAGAACGGTGACAACGGCTGGACGGCCGCCGGGTTCTCCCGGATCAGCGGCAAGTTCTCCAAGGAGTACGCCCAGTACTACCTGGCCGAGAACCGCCAGTACATCTCGTTCGACACCACGCTGAAGACCGGCCCGTACAACTTCGGCTTCGGCACCGCCAAGGCGGACTGGGTGGAGCACTACGCCAACCAGGACGGCCTGCTCATCTGGCTGTGGGACACCTCCCAGAGCGACAACAACGTCACCAACCACCCGGGCGCCGGTCTGGTCCTCCCGATCGACTCGCACCCGGCCCCGCTGAAGTGGTCCGACGGTGCCCTGATGCGTCCGCGCATCCAGGGCTACGACTCCACCTTCGGCTCGCAGAAGACCGACGGCCTGTCGCTGCACAAGAACGGCGTCTCGACGGTCATCCCGAAGGCGAAGGGCGTTGACTCGTTCAGCGACCTCAAGTCCTACTGGGACGCCGCGAACCCGTACAGCAGCGTCATCGTCCCGAAGACCGGCACCAGCATCGAGGTCGAGAACGAGTCCTCGAACTACCTCGAGACCTGGATCCGCGTCCGCCCGATCGACAACTGATCGAACCGATCGGTTGACCGCCTGGACCGCCTGACGGTCCGGCACCGACACACCGTCCGGCCCGGCCCCGCACCTCGTGTGCGGAGCCGGGCCGGATGTGTTCCACGGCCTGCTGAGGGCGATCCGGCCGTACCCGTCCACGCTGTCCGGCAGGTGCTCCACCGCGAGCGCCGGCCGGTCCTGCTGACGGGCAGCCGGGTCAGAGCAGGGCGAGAAGGGAGTCCACACCCGTCGCGACGTCCTTGGCGGTCCACTCCAGGGCCGCCGAGGAGACCGTCACCTCGGTCGTCGCCAGGCCCGGCAGCGCGGAGTCCCGCCAGCCGCCGAAGAGGCCGAGGCCGGACTCCTCGGCGAGCCGGATGCCGGCTTCGTCGAGGGCCCGCGCCGGGTACGGCAGCCAGAGCTGGAACTGGTGGGTGTGCGGCGGCTCCGGGAAGACGCGGGCACCGGGCAGGGCGGCCAGGGCACCGGCGAGCGCGCCCGCGACGACCTTGGCGTGGGCCACGTACGACTCCAGGCGCGGCAGCTCGCGGTCCAGCCCGGCGAGGGCGGAGAGCGCGGCCGGCCACTGCTGGAACAGCTGGCCGCCGTAGCGGTGGCGCCAGGCCTTGGCGATCTTGACGAACTCGCGGTCGCCGGCCAGGGCCGCGCCGCTGACGCCGCCGATCGTCTTGTAGAACGAGACGTAGACGGAGTCGGCCAGGGTGGCGATCTCCGGCAGCGAGTGGCCGAGGTGGAAGACGGACTCCCACAGCCGGGCGCCGTCGAAGTGCACCGGGGTGCGGGCGGCGGCCACCGTGGCGGTGAGCTCCTCCCAGGTCGGCAGGACGAAGCCGGCCTCCCGCAGTGGCAGTTCGAGGGCCAGCACGGCGTACGTCTCGTCGAAGTCGCGGAGCTCCTGCGGGGTCGGGATGCGCGGCTCGGTGGTCGGCCAGACGCTGCGCAGGCCACCGAGCGAGGCGTACGCGCGGCGCTCGTGCACCTCGGGGTGGTGCAGCGGGTGCAGCGCGATGTTCCGGTCGCCCCGGCGCTCGGACCAGATCCGCATGGCGACCTGCTGCGCCATCGTGCCGGTGGGGAAGACGGCCGCGTCCTCGGTGCCGAGCAGCCCGGCGACCCTGGTCTCCAGGGCGCGCAGCACGCCGTCGCCGTAGAAGTCGGGGCGCTGGTCGAGGTCGTACGCCGGCCCGGACTCCTCGGCGAGGGCCGTGAGCCGCTCGCGCAGGGTCTGCGGGCGGCCGCCCGAGAGCACCCGGTCGCAGCCCCTGAGGGCGGCGAAGCGGCGTTCCTGGAGGGTCGGACCGGGCGGCGCGGCGTCGGGCACGGCGTCGGGCACGACGTTCTTATTGGCATACATACGTCGATGGTCGCGCAGAACGGCCCCACGGTCAGCGGGGCGGACGACAGCGGCTACGACGGGCGGTCGTAGCGGCCCGCCCACGGGCCCGCCCGTGGGCCGTGCGGCAGCCGTGAGCCGGGTCACGATTGGCTCCGCCGGAAGGCGGGTAGCCGGGCGCCGGGCGTGAGCCACCGCACACCGGCGGCCGGCCGGCCGGTGGCACTGCTCACAGCCCCCGAGGCCTTACTACCGGCCGTAGTAGCCGCCGCGCGGCCGGGGCGGCTCCCCGCCCGGACCGGCCGGCGAGGGCGGCGGCGCGGCATCCGGACCATCGCACCATGATCAAATCGGCCGATCATTACTCCGACAGCCTGAAGTTCCGACCCCGCAGTGACTACACGCCGTAGTACGTCACACCGTTTGGGACTCCGCTCGGTGACGGTTACACCTGAGTGGTCCCCCCGCTTCGCCCGTCAGACCGGGCACAGCGCTGTCCCCGCACGCCGTGAGGTTGAGCTTCCCGATGTCCACCATCTCGCCCCTGGGGCCGGCCCTCCGCCGCCTCGCCGCCTCCGCGGCGACCCACGCGGCGGCCTGGCAGCCCCGGCTCGGCCACGCCGCCCGCACCCACACCGGCCCGTTCCGCGCGCTCTCGGCGCCGCACCTCGNGCTGCCCCGCACCCGCGTCCGGGCCGTCACGGCGGCCGGCGCCGCCGCGGTGATAGTCTCCGGCGTCCTGGTCGCCGGGGTCCCCGCGAACGCGTCCGCCCAGACGGTCATACCCACCACGCCGGGCAGCTCCGCGTTCACCGCCCCGCACGGCGAGGGGCCGGCCGCCGGCCTGGTCCAGATCGCCGGGCCGAGCGCGTACAAGGTGAAGCACTCGCCCTCCCAGGACTCCCTCGCGCAGGGCTCGGTCGCGGTCGCCGCCAACCTCGCGGCCCCGGTACCGGTGCCGGTACCGGTGCCCGTCCCCGCGCCGGCACCCGCCCCGGAGCCCGCGCCCGCGCCCGCGCCGGCCCCCGCGCCCGCGCCCGCCTGGTCCGCGCCCGTGCCGAACGCGCCGACCAGCAACCCGTACGGCGTCGCGAACCCCGAGTACGCGGCCGGGTACCACACCGGCGTCGACTTCGCGGTGGACCCGGGCACCCCGCTGCTCGCCGTCGGCGAGGCCCGGGTGGTCTCGTCCGGCTGGGACGGCGCGTACGGCAAGGAGGTCGTCCTGAAGCTGGCGGACGGCCACTACGCCCAGTACGCCCACATGTCGGAGCTCGACGTCGACGCGGGCGACCACGTGACGGCCGGGCAGCGGATCGGCGCGTCCGGCAACACCGGCAACTCGACCGGGCCGCACCTGCACTTCGAGATCCGGTCCAGCAACCGGTACGGCGCGGTCGTCAACCCGATCGCCTACCTCTCGGCCCGCGGCGTCACCGACTTCTGACGGACCGCCGCACACGACGGCCGCCCCGGGCCGAGCGCCCGGGGCGGCCGTCGCGCGTGCGTCCGCGGGCCGTCGGTCACCCGCTCTTGGGCTCGATCAGCGCCGAGATCTCCAGGGCCACCTCAAGGGCTCCGCTCATGCTCTCGACCAGCGTCGGGCCGTCCGCGTGGAAACCGCACGCGGCGTTCTCGGCGGCGTCCTGCTTGATCAGGAAGAAGGCCGAGTTGATCGTGAAGAGTGCCATCGTCGCGCGGAGCCGGTCCTGGAACGTCGCGCCCGGGCCGTGCACCAGCCGGATCATCGCGAACATCCGGTCCTTGAACTCCAGGCCGGCCGGGGACTCCCGCAGCGCCGGCTGGTTCTCGTGGAAGAACCGCAGCAGGGGCGCCCGCTCGGACATCCCGGCGGCGAAGCGGCGGACCAGCTCGTCCCGCAGCCCGGGCGACCACGGCTGCTGCTCGCCCCAGGCGATCGCCTCGTCGATCGGCGCCGCCATGGCCTCCACGATGCCGTGGACGATGTCGTCCTTCGTCTTGAAGTGGTAGTACAGCGCCGCCTTGGTCACACCCAGCCGGTCGGCGATCTCACGCAGCGAGGTCTGCTCGTAGCCCTGCTCGGCGAACAGCTCCAACGCCACGTTGACGATGCGCTCCCGGGTGTCGCTTCGGGGGCTGTGTGTCGTACCCATGGCGTCCTGGCCTGCCTCAGACTGCGTTGACGGTCGGCGACCGCCGGTCCGGACGCTCACCGCCGGGCACGTTCCCGCTGCCCAGGGCGCTGACGCCGAAACCGGCTTGACGCCCGGCTCAGGACAACTTACCGTGCCGGACGGACGTATAACTAGCCGGTCGTCAAGTAAGTACCCCACCGAAGGGCGCCCGGCTCCCTCTCCCTGGAGACGCGCAATGCCACAGAAGCAGGTCGGGACCGCGGCGGACACCCCCGCAGCCGCAGTCGAGGGGGCCACCGAGGACGGCACGGCAGCCCCCGGGAAGAGCCCCGTGACGGACGCCCCCGCACCCGAGGAACAGGCCCGCACCCCCCGCGAGATCCGGCTGGTGATGATCGGCCTGGTCGTCACCATGCTGCTCGCCATGCTGGACAACCTGATCGTCGGCACCGCGATGCCGACCATCGTGGGCGACCTCGGCGGCGGCGAGCACCTGTCCTGGGTGGTCACCTCCTACACCCTGGCCACCGCGGCCTCGACCCCGATCTGGGGCAAGCTCGGCGACCTCTACGGCCGCAAGGGCACCTTCCTCACCTCGATCGTGATCTTCCTGGTCGGCTCGGCGCTCTCCGGGCTCTCGCAGAACATGAACGAGCTGATCGGCTTCCGCGCCCTCCAGGGCCTGGGCGCCGGCGGTCTGATGGTCGGCGTGATGTCGATCATGGGCGCGCTGATCCCGCCGCGTGAGCGCGGCAAGTACCAGGGCATGTTCGCCGCCGTGATGGCGCTGGCGACCATCGGCGGCCCGCTGCTCGGCGGCTTCATCACCGACCACTTCAGCTGGCACTGGATCTTCTACATCAACCTGCCGCTCGGCGTCGTCGCGCTCGCCGTGGTCGTCGTCACCCTGCACCTGCCCAAGGTCCGCTCGACCGCCCGGATCGACTACGTCGGCGCGGTCCTGCTCACCGTCGGCATCACCTCGCTGACCCTGATCACCACCTGGGGCGGCCAGCAGTACGAGTGGGGCTCGAAGCAGATCCTCGGCCTGGGCGCGCTCGCCGCCGCCTCGCTGATCGCCTTCTGTTACGTCGAGCAGCGGGTCGAGGAGCCGATGCTCCCGCTCACCCTCTTCAAGAACCGCAACTTCACGATGGTCTCGGTGATCGGCTTCATCGTCGGCTTCGTGATGTTCGGCTCGACCGTCTTCCTGCCGCTCTACCAGCAGACCGTCCAGGGCGCCTCGGCGACCAACTCCGGCCTGCTGCTGATGCCGATGATGCTCGGCATGCTGGTCGTCTCGCTGGTCGTCGGCGGCGCCGTCACCAAGACCGGCAAGTACCGGATCTTCCCGATCATCGGCACCATCGTGATGGCCGGCGGCACGCTGCTGCTCTCCATGCTGTCCACCGACACCAGCACGCTGACCTCGGCCCTGTTCATGGTGGTACTCGGCGCCGGCATGGGCTTCCTGATGCAGATCACCATGCTGGTCGCGCAGAACAGCGTCGAGCTCAAGGACATGGGCGTGGCCAGCTCCACCGCCACCCTGTTCCGCACCATCGGCGGCTCGTTCGGTGTCGCCCTGTTCGGCGCGCTCTTCAACAACCAGGTCACCGCGACCATGAAGGACCGCCTCGGCGAGCAGGCGGGGGCCGGCGCCGGCGCCAACCCGGGCCAGATGACCCCGGCCGCCCTGCGCACGCTGCCCGCCCCGGTGCAGGACGCCTACCACCACGCCGTGGCCAACGGCATGCACACGGTCTTCCTCTGGGGAGCCGCGGTCTCGGTGATCGCCATCGCCGCGGCCCTGTTCCTGCGCGAGGTGCCGCTGCGCGGCTCCGGCCCCGCCCCGGCCGAGAACCTCGAAGCCGTCGCCGTCTGACGGACCCCGGCACCCCGGTGGCCCCGTCGCGAGTTCCCCTCGCGGCGGGGCCGTCCGCGTCCGGGTGCCCGCTCCGCTACCGCGGCAGCCGGTAGACGCCCTGCGCGACCGGCTCCACCAGGCCGTCGGCGACCAGGCCGTCCAGCGCCCGCGCCCGCTGCACCGGCTCCGGCCAGACCGCGTCCAGGCGGGCCTGGCCGACCTCGCCGTGCGCCTCGCGCAGCACCGCGAGCAGCTTGCCNCGCACCTGCCGGTCGGTGCCCTCGTACGTCTGGCCGCGCCGGGCCGGGCCCTCGTACGGGGGCCGGCCCGCGCGGTCCCAGGCGCAGTGCCGGCGCAGCGGGCACGCGCCGCACTCCGGGCTCCGCGCGGTGCACACCAGGGCGCCCAGCTCCATCACGCCGACCGCCCAGCTCGCGGCGGTCTCGGCGGTCTCCGGCAGCAGTGTGGCCGCCGTCCGGCGCTCGGCGGCGGTGGTGGCCTGTGCGGGGTACTCCACGCCCGTCACCGCCCGCGCGAACACCCGGCGGACGTTCGTGTCCAGCACCACGTGCCGCTGCCGGAAGGCGAACGAGGCGACCGCGGCCGCCGTGTACTCGCCCACGCCCGGCAGCGCGAGCAGCGCCGCGTGGTCGTCCGGCACCTCGCCGCCGTGCAGTCCGGTGATCGCGGTGGCGGCGCCGTGCAGCCGCAGCGCCCGGCGCGGGTAGCCGAGCCGCCCCCACATCCGGACGGCCTCGCCGGG
>FJVZ01001180.1_pt1 | contig 19298 bp, 18 predicted proteins | sample 1011841 | NCBI WGS metagenome assembly FJVZ01 (sample SAMEA3912450, study PRJEB9761) | metagenome | biome: forest; material: soil | place: USA | collected 2011-06-22 | depth 0.1 m
TGGCGGCCCGCCATCATCAGGAACAGCGACTGGGCGTCCGGGCCGAAGTAGCTGCCGGCCCGTACCTCGGTCGCCCGTACCCGGCCGGCCCGGTGGGCGGCCAGCGCGTCCGTCCACATCCGGGCCCGGACCTCGCCCTTCACAGTGGTGGGGGCGAGCGGCTGCTGCTCGGTGACCGGCCCGTCCACAGGACCGTAGCCGTACGCGTTGCCGAGCATCACGTACCCGGCGCCGGTGCGTTCGGCGGCCGTGAGCAGGGCGTCGGCCAGCGGCGGGAACTCCTGCTTCCAGCGGTCGTACGGCGGCGCCGCGCAGTTGACCAGGGCGTCCGCCCCGGCCACCAGGGCGGTCAGGCGGTCGGCGTCGGTGGCGTCGGCTGCGACGCGTTCGATGCCGGGGTGCTCCGGACCGGTGCCGCTGCGGGTGACCAGCCGGACGCTCTCGCCCGCGTCGGCGAGCAGGCGGGCGGTGGCGGTGCCGGTCGATCCGGCACCGGTGACGACGTAACGGGGCATGGCGGTTCTCCAGGGAGGGGCCGGTGAGGGTGACGGTGCGTCGGGCGCACGGTCGAGACCCCAGCCTGCGGGCCCACGGAGGTGTGAAACAGTGGCCGCGTTGCCAACGATCCGGAGGTTCTGGCCATGCATCGGATCGCCGTGCTGGCCGTCGCACCGGTGACGGCGTTCGACCTGTCCATCCCCGAACTCGTCTTCGGCACGGCGGAGGTCGACGGCCGGCCCGCGTACGAGGTGCTGGTCTGCACGCTCACGCCGGGGCCGGTGGACAGCACCGGGAGCCTGCGGGTGCTCGTACCGCACGGGCTGGAGGTGCTGGAGCGGGCGGACACCGTGCTGGTGACCGGCTCGGGCTCGCGCGCCGACGCCGACCCGCGGGTGCTGGCCGCCCTGCGCGCGAGCGCCGGGCGGGGCGCGCGGATCGCGTCGATCTGCACCGGCGCGTTCGTACTGGCCCAGGCCGGGCTGCTGGACGGGCGCCGCGNGACCACGTACTGGGTGCAGGCGGGGGCGCTCGCGCACCGGTATCCGGCGGTCCGGGTGCTGCCGGACGTGCTGTTCGTCGAGGACGGGNCGGTGCTGACCTCGGCCGGGCTGACGGCGGGCATCGACCTCTGCCTGCACATGGTCCGCTCCGACCACGGCGCGGCGGTCGCCAACGCGGTGGCCCGGCTGACGGTCGTCTCGGCGGTGCGGCACGGCGGGCAGGAGCAGTCGGTGGGCACGCCGGTGGCGGCGGCCGACGGCACCTCGCTGGCTGCGACCCGGGGCTGGGCGCTGGAGCGGCTGCACGAACCGGTTTCGCTGACGGAGCTGGCCGCGCACGCGGGCGTCGGCGTCCGTACCCTGAACCGGCGCTTCCTGGCCGAGACGGGTGTCAGCCCGTTGCAGTGGCTGCTCGTCCAGCGGATCGAACGGGCCAGGGAGCTGCTGGAGTCGACGGCCCTGTCGGTGGAGCAGGTCGCCGGGCGCAGCGGCCTCGGCGGCGGGGACTCGCTGCGGCGGCACCTGGTGCGGCGGACGGGGATGACGCCCCGCGCGTACCGGGCGGCGTTCGCCGCGTCGAAGCCGGCACCGGCGCCGGGGCCTGGACCGGGGCGGCCGGCCTGATTCAGGGGCCGACCCGGTCAGCCGCCGATGGCGGACATCGGGCGGTCCGGCTGGACGAAGTCGGCGGAGTCGATGTCGTGGCCGGGGCCCTTGCGGGCGATGGTGCGGCGCCAGGCGGCCTCGATCGCGGCGTCGTCGGCGTCGCCGCGCAGCAGGGCGCGCAGGTCGGACTCGGTGGTCGCGAAGAGGCAGTTGCGCAACTGGCCGTCGGCGGTGAGGCGGACGCGGTCGCAGCCGCCGCAGAACGGGCGGGTGACGGAGGCGATGACGCCGATCACGGTGTCGGTGCCGGCGATCCGCCACTCCTCGGCGGGGGCGTTGCCGTGCCGGCCGACCGGGACGAGGGCCCACCGGGAGCCGAGGATCTCCAGCAGTTCGTCGGCGCTGATCATCTTGCCCCGGTCCCAGGCGCCCTGGGCGTCCAGCGGCATGGACTCGATGAAGCGCATCCGGTAGCCGTGCTCGGCGGCGAACCCGGCGAGGTCGATGATCTCGTCGTCGTTGACGCCCCGGACCGGGACCGCGTTGATCTTGACGGGCGCCAGCCCGGCGGCGTGCGCGGCGGCGAGCCCGGCGAACACGTCGGCGATCCGGTCCCGGCGGGTGATCTCCGCGTAGCGGTCGGCCCGCAGCGTGTCGAGGCTGACGTTGACGCGGTGCAGCCCGGCCGCCTTCAGCTCGACGGCGGTGCGGGCCAGGCCGATGCCGTTGGTGGTGAGGGAGATCTCGGGGCCGAGCGCGGTGAGCCGGGCGACCAGGCCGGGCAGGCCGCGCCGGAGCAGCGGCTCGCCGCCGGTGAGGCGGACGGTGCGGATGCCGAGGCGGTCCACCGCGATCCGGACCAGCCGGACGACCTCGTCGTCGCTCAGCACCTCGGCCTTGGGAAGCCAGTTGAGGCCCTCGGCCGGCATGCAGTAGGTGCAGCGCAGGTTGCAGCGGTCGGTGAGGGAAACCCGCAGGTCGGTGTGGACCCGGCCGAAGCGGTCGACCAGCGGGGGAGGTGCGGTGTCCATCGACCCAGTACAGGCGCAGCCACCGGGAGAATCCAGCGGCGGAAGAGCCGGGGCACCGCGACGACCTGCGGGATCGTGTTGTGCATTCGTACAACTGCGGGTGCCGCGCGGGCCCGGCAAGCTGGGTGCATGGAAGATCAGCCGCAGTCCGCCGTCACCGCGCTGGTGCTGGCCGCCGGGGGCGGCCGAAGNCTCGGCGGGCGGCCGAAGGCGCTGCTGCCGTACCGGGGCCGGCCGCTGGTCGAGCACGCGGTCGCGGTGGTGNGGGCGGGCGGCTGCGCGTCGGTGGCGGTGGTGCTGGGGGCGGCCCGTGAGCGGGTCCGGACCGAGGCACTGCTCCCGGATTGCCTCCTTGTCGACAATCCCGACTGGGAGAGCGGCATGGGCTCCTCGCTGCGCGCCGGACTGACCGCGCTGCCGGCCGGCACCCCGGCGGTGCTCGTCATGCTGGTGGACACCCCCGGCGTCACCCCGGCCGCCGTGGCCCGGCTGCTGGCGGCCCACCGGGGCGGGGCCCGGCTCGCGGCGGCGGCGTACGACGGGCGGCGCGGGCACCCCGTGCTGATCGGCGCGCGGCATCTCGCGGAGGCCGCCGCCGGTGCCGTGGGCGATGCGGGCGCGCGGGCGCTGTTGGCGGCGCACGCCGCGGAGATCACGCTNGTGGAGTGCGCCGACATCGCCGTCCCTGACGACCTCGACACCCCGGCGGACCTGGCCCGATGGACGTCCGGGCCGGCCGGCTCGTCACCCGGTGGGAGGAGCGCCCCCTCCCCCTCAGGTCGCTGACGGAACGTGTACCCCTGATCTCTCCCTGAGTATTGCGTTAATCCGCGCCGTTGCCGGTACGGATCGGGGAGCATGGGAGGCGACCTTCCCCCGGCCCCGCGCCGGGGGGACCGACGCCGAATGGAACGGACGGTGCCCGCCTTGTCCGGACTGTCCCTGCCCGACGACTTCACCGGGCGCGACCCGGCGCAGCACGCCCACGCCGGCGGCGGCGCCCAGGCGATCCGCTGCCCGGCCTGCCGCCGCGAGCACCTGTACGAGCCGCCCTCCCTGCCGTGCCCGTGCGGCGCCTCGCTGAAGGTGCCGCTGCTGCGCGGCGGGGTGCCCGTCCAGGTGCGCTTCCGCTCCTGGGAGGACTCCTGGCTGAGCATGCGCTGCCCGCACTGCGGCCGCTCCGACCAGTGGCCGCAGCCCGAGTTCACCTGCAACTGCGGGGCCACCGTCCGCCTCCCGGTGGACCGGGCGAGCCGCCCGCACGCGACCGGCGGCGGCGCCGGGACGGGCCCGCAGGGCACCCGGCCGCAGGCCGCCCGCCCGTACCACGCCGCTCCGGCGCCGGCCCCGCCGGTCGCACCGTCGGTGCCGCCGCAGGGCCACTGGCAGCACCGCGTGCCGTTCCGCCCGCAGCCCGTCCGCACCTCGCAGGACGCGGTGTTCACCGCGGCCCGGTACCTGGAGTGGCTCGGCTTCGACGACCTGGAGCTGACGGAGGCCCAGGAGCGCGACGCGGTGACCCTGCTGGGCCGCCGGATGGTCGCCCAGGTGGACGCCTGGACGGAGCCGGCCGACGTGAAGTCCGTCGAGTGCCTGTGGCTGCAGACCCTGCACGCCGACGAGACGGCGGCCGCGATGTTCACCACCGCCGGGTACTCGCACCAGGCGACGGTACGCGGCGAGCAGCTGCTGGTGGCACTGTTCAGCCTGGACCCGTCGGGTGTCCCGCAGCCCGCCAACGGCGCGGCGGAGTCGCTGATGGAGACCGGCTGGACGTCCTGAGCCGCACGGCGGGCCCGGCGCGGGCCGGGTGCGGGCGCGGTCGGCCGAGCCGCTCCGGGTGGCCGCTCCGGCCTCCTCCCCCGCGCCCTTGCGCCGCACGGTCCAAAAAACAATGACGCTCGTGATCTGGTGCACAAGCTCACCCCCGTGTTGAATTGCCGCCACAGCAGTCCCGATTGCTGGATGGCGCACACAAGGAGGTGGCGTTGTCGGAGCACGGAACGGCCCTGGGGGGCTGGGACAGGCGGGGGCGGGCTCCGGAGGAGCCGGGGGACACCGTGTGGCGGCTGCGGTCACGGGCCTGCTGGCAGGAGGCCGCGGAGCTGTTGCGCCCGGCCGCCGAACACGATCCCACGGCAGCCCTCGGCAGGGCCGAACTCCTCATCGAACAATGCATGTTCACCGGTTCGCACTGGCAGCAGGCCGAGCAGGCCCTGCGGCTGGCCGAGGCCGGCGTGACCACCGCGGAGCAGCGTGCTGCGGCGTCCTGCGCGCGCGGCTTCCTGGCGTACGTGGCCAGCGTGCTGGGCCCGCGGGACCGGCTGGACGAGGCACAGGCCGCGCTCGGCCGGACCTCGGCGCTGCTGGCGCCGAACGCGCCCGGACGACCGTTACTGGACTTCCGCCGCGGCCTGGTGGCGGAGAACCTGCAACGGGACCCGACGGCGGCCTGGATCGCGTACCGGCGGGCGCACGACGGCGCACAGGAGCGCGGGGACGAACTGCTGCGCTCCTACACCTGGCGGCACCTGGCCGCCCTGGCACTGGCGAACGGGGACACGGCACGGGCCCACGAGGGGTTCGCCGCCTCGCTGCGGCTGCGCGAGCAGCTCGGCTTCACGGTCGGGGTGGCACCCGCGCTGGCCGCGCTCGCCGAGGTGTCCGAGCCGGCCGAGGCCGCCCGGATGCGCTCGGAGGCGGCCCGCCTGGTGCAGGCGCTCGGGGGCGTACCGGTGTGGCTCGCACGCCGGCTCAGCGCGCTGCCCGCGCCGGGCGCTCCCCCGGACGGCCGCATCGGCCGGGAAACGGGAGGCGCCCTGAGCTAGGACCGACCTGGCCGGGGGGAGCAGCGCCCCGGCCGGGTCTGCCTTGCCGTTCCCGGGCTCCGCGAGCCCGCTCGTCCGGCGGCTTCGGTCAGGCGTCCGGCGACCTCGGGCGCACCCCCTGCGGCCTCGGGCACGCCCGGCTGCTGCCGGAGCCGGGGCCGGACGCGGTCCGGCTACGGCCTGCTCTACACCGTTCGCCCGGAGGACTCGTGCACGGGTTGCCCCCGGGTCACGCGAAGTTGACGGCCGCGAACCGCCGCAGAGGCCCGGTGGCGCCGGAATTCCGGGAAATAGCTCGGGGATATTAGTAATACGATGGGATTTATATCCCGTCAGAAATCCCCCTCCCCAGCGCATTGACAGCAAATCAGTCATTCGGCCGCCGCGAATCCGCCATGATGGTCCCCGCCGTCACTACGCAGGAAAGCGAGGCTGGTTCAGGCGATGAAACTGTCCGACATACCACTGGGCTGGGCCGTCACGGGCGTGGCAGCGCTGGTGGTCAGCGCTGTGCTGGTGGCCTTCGCACGCGCCAGGGGCGGCGCCCCCACCGCCGGCACGGATTCCTGGGAGCGCTCCGAGGAGCGCCGCCGGCGCAAGGAATCCCTCTACGGCGGGGCCTCGTACACGCTGCTGTTCTGCTGCGCCGCCGTCGCGGCCGCCCTCTCCTTCCACGGCCTGGTCGGCTTCGGGGTGCAGAACCTCAACCTCTCCGGGGGCTGGGAGTACCTCGTCCCGTTCGGTCTGGACGGCGCCGCGATGTTCTGCTCGGTGCTCGCCGTCCGCGAGGCCAGCCACGGCGACGCCGCGCTCGGCTCCCGCCTGCTGGTCTGGCTGTTCGCGGGCGCGTCCGCCTGGTTCAACTGGGTGCACGCCCCACGCGGCTTCGGCCACGCCGGCGCCCCGCAGTTCTTCGCGGGGATGTCCCTCTCGGCCGCCGTGCTGTTCGACCGGGCGCTCAAGCAGACCCGGGTGGCGGCGCTGCGCGAGCAGGGCCTGGTACCCCGCCCGCTGCCGCAGATCCGGATCGTGCGCTGGATCCGCGCCCCGCGCGAGACGTACGCGGCCTGGTCGCTGATGCTCCTGGAGGGTGTCCGCAGCCTGGACGAGGCGGTCGAGGAGGTCCGCGACGACAAGCGCGAGTCGGCCGCCAACCGCGAGCGCCAGCGGATGGCCAGCCGNCGCGAGCGCGCCGAGATCCGCGCGATCAACCGGACGCACAGCGTCTGGCGCCCGCGCGGGGCGGCCCGGCAACTGGAATCCGGCCTGGACTCCGGATCGGAGTCCGCGATAACGGCGCCCGTCCCCGGCCCCGCCGACCCCGGCCCGGTCACCGACGAGGCGTCGGACAGAGCGGCGGGCGGATCGGCTGCGGCGAGCGGCACCGTCACCCTGCCGGGTCTGCCGGTCCGCCCCGCCCGGCGGACCATCGACCTCACGGCTGACGACGACACCGTCACGCTGCCCCGGCTCGACTCGCTGGAGCAGAAGCTCAAGGACCTGGAGCAGCAGTTCGGCTGACGGCCCACAAGGCCGGTGAACCCGCCGAACCCGCCGAACCCGCCGANCCCGGTCAGACCGGGCTGCCCGCCCCGCTCGCGGTGGCGGACAGCCCGGTGGCGGGCAGGCCCGCCGCGCTGAGCTCGAACCACATCCGCTTGCCGGAGCCCCGGGGCTCCACGCCCCAGCCGTCCGAGAGCGCCTCCACCAGCATCAGCCCGCGCCCGGAGGAGGCCTGCTCCCCCGGCGTACGGCGGGTCGGCCAGAGGTCCGACTCGTCCTCNACCTCGATCCGGAGCCTGGCCCCGCCGCCCTCGGCGTCCGAGGCCCGGTAGAGCCNGGCGGTGAACATCGCGTCCCGGTCGGTGTGCCGGATCGCGTTGGTCACCAGCTCGGAGGCGAGCAGTTCGGCGGTGTCCACCAGCTCGGCCACGCCCCAGCGCCGCAGGGCGTCCCGCAGCTCGGCGCGCACCTCGGAGATCCGGGCCAGGTCGGCCTGGCCGATCCGGCGCCGCANCTGCTGGGCGGCCAGGCCGCCCTCCGGGCCGTCCCAGCGCAGCAGCAGNAGCGCTATGTCGTCCTCGCGCTCGCTGGAGTCGGCGGACTGCGAGGCGATCCGGTCCGCGAGGTCCTCCAGCGGATCCCGGGCGGACTCCTCGCGGGACGGCACGTCGCCGGACAGCACGTGGCAGAGCCGCGCGAAGCCGGTGTCCAGGTCCATCGTGCGGGATTCGACCAGGCCGTCGGTACAGAGCAGGACGGTCTCCCCCGGGTCGAGGCTGAACCGGGTGACCCGGTACTCCTCGTCCGGCGCGATCCCGAGCGGCAGCCCGCCGGCCACCGGCTGGACGGCCGTGCTGCCGTCCACCCGCCGGACCACCGGGTCGAGGTGACCGGCCCGCACCGCGTAGACCACGCCGTAGTCGACGTTGACCTCCGCGTAGGTGCAGGTCGCGAAGTGGTCGGTGTCCAGGTCCGCGAGGAAGCGGGAGGCCCGGGCCATCACGGCGGCCGGCGGGTGGCCCTCGGCCGCGTACGCGCGCAGGGCGATCCGCAGCTGGCCCATGATCCCGGCGGCGTGCACGTCATGGCCCTGGACGTCGCCGATCACCAGCCCGACGTGCCCGCCGGGCAGCGGCACCACGTCGTACCAGTCGCCGCCGATCTGGAGGCCCGACCCGGCCGCCAGGTAGCGGACGGCNGTGGAGACCCCGGGGATCGACGGGACGGTGCGCGGCAGCATCACCCGCTGCAGGCCGGCCGCCAGCTCGTGCTCGGCGTCGTGCANCCGGGCGCGGGCCAGCGACTGCGCGACCAGGCCGCCCAGGGTGGAGAGCAGGGTGCGCTCGTCGGCGTCCAGCTCACGGTCGTCGTCGAAGCTGACCAGGCAGACCCCGATCGGCCGGCCGCTGGCGACCAGCGGCAGGAAGGCCCAGGCGCTGCGGGGAATCCCGCTGGCCGTCCCCCAGGCCTCCGGGAACCGCTCGCGGTACTCGTCACGGCTGGCGATGAACACGGGTGCGCGCAGCCGGATCGCCTCGGTGGCGGGGTGCCCGGCCGGCAGCAGCGAGCGGTCGTAGACGGCCAGCTCGTGCGCCTGGTAGCCGCTGGCGCCGAGGATCTGCAGGCGCCCCGCCTCCTGCGAGGCCAGCACCAGGCCGTCCGGCGGCAGGCCCGGCAGCGGGAGCTCGGTGAAGACCCGGGCGACGTCCTTGACCGTGACGGCCTCGGAGAGCGCGCGGGCGGCCTCCTTGATGAAGCGCGAGCGGTCCTCGCGCAGCACCGCCATCCGGTCGGCCCGGTCGCGTTTGTGCAGCTCGACGGTGGCGTCCCAGACGAAGCCGACCATCCGGGAGGCCCGGCCGAAGGCGTCCGCCAGGACGCGGCCGCGGAAGCGCACGGCCCGCATCGTGCCCTGCGGGCCCATCGTGCGGTAGTACGCGCCGCACTGGCCCAGCTCGGCGACGGCCCGCTCGACGCGGCGGCGCACCACCGGCGCGTCCTCGGGGTGCAGCAGCCCCAGGAAGGACGCCGAGGTGTGGTCGAACCGGCCCTTCTCCACGCCGAGGATGGCGCAGGCCCGCTGGTCGCCCTCCAGGACGTCGCGGCGGATGTCCCAGTCGAACGAGCCGATGCCGTTGGCGGCCATCGCCGGTTCGAGCCAGTCCGGGGTGGAGTCGCCGGACGGCGTGGGCAGGCCGCCCGTCACCATCGGCGCGAGCCGCCCGGCCGCCAGACCCTGCGCGGTGCGCAGGGCATTCCTGCGGACCGCCTGAGCGGGCGGCCTTCCGCGGCCGGACCGGGCCGCGGGCGGACCGGGCGGGGGCCCCGGCACCTGTGGCTCGGGCTCTGTGGCCATGCTGCTCCTGCCGCTGTCGTGCCGTCCCGTCCGGGCGGGACGGCATGACCGTGTGGTGGTGGGTCGTGCTCGGTGGAGTGCGCCGGCGGGCGGTGGTCGGTCGAGGCTTGATCTCCCCGCCGGGTACCGCTCCCGGGCACACGTTCCCACCATCCTGTCTAATGTTCGGCAGAGCGGCAATGCCGACGGACCGGAAATCTTCCGTTCGACGGCGAACGACGACGGGTGGCGGCGAATGCCGAAGGCCTCCACGGGCCTCTCGCAACTCCCCGAACAGCGGTAACGGCCGGCCCGGCCCGAGCGCGTCCGAACCGCTCAGGAATATGCCAACTCGAACCAGGTGACCTTCCCGTCCCCGCGCAGTTGGACACCCCAGTCGTCGGCGAGTGCCTCGACCAGGAACAGGCCGCGGCCCGAGGTGGCGGATTCGGCGGCCGGTTCGCGGCGCCGGCCGGGCAGCCGGGCGTTACCGTCCTGGACCTCGATCCGCAACCGGAGATCGGCGGTGAGCACCGCGTCGAACACCGCCCCGCAGGTGGTGTGCAGCAGCGCGTTGGTGACCAGCTCCGACGTCAGCAGCTCCGCCGTGTCGGCGAGTTCGGGTACGCCCCAGTGGCCGAGCGCCGCCCGCAGCCGGTGCCGGACNGCGCCGACGGCGACCAGGTCGGCTGCGTCGAGGGTGAGGTGCAGGCGCCGGTGCAGCGCACAGCCCGGGGCGGGCACGCCCTGGTCCGCCGGCCCGCCCGGCACCGGCCGCCCGTTCGCCGCCGGCCGTCCGCTCGCCCCGCCGCTCGCGCCCGGAAATCCGAACGTGCCCGCCGAACCCGTCCACTGTCGCGGCCCCGAGTCCGTCCGCTGCCGCGGAAATCGCGCCTGACCGTCCATCACCACACGCCCCCGCCTTCGCCCGCCGCCCGCACCGGAGTCCCCCACCGGCCGAGCGGTCCTCGTACTGACACTCATCCTCATGCCCAGTCGCAGCGCTTTGCAACAGTGTGCATCCGATCACATGGGGTGAAAGGGGCTCGAACGAGTTCGCGTGATCCAATCCCCGGCCTCGGACAGGTTTGCGATCCGGGCCACCCTCCGGGCGGCCGGCGACCGCCGCCGGGGCGTGCCACTGCGGCAGTGCGCCGTGCCACTAGGGCAAACGGGTGAGCGGGCGGCCACCGGGGAGCGGCCCCGGCGGGGCTGGTCGCGGGGGGAGCCGGACGGGGTGAGGCTGGACAGGGTGGCTCCGTCCGGGTTCAATGACCCGGAGATGTTTGAACGTCGTTCTAACTTCTCCGGGAACGCCGATACCGAGCCCCCGGCACCAGTGACATCACCCGTACCACCGGCCACACCGACCCGGGCCACCCGGCCACCCGGCGACCGCGAGCGAGGAACCGTGCGACTGACCCCCACCGAGCGGGACCGGCTGCTGATCTTCACAGCAGCCGAACTGGCCCGCGCCCGCCGGGCCCGCGGCGTGAAACTGAACGTCCCCGAGGCGCACGCCCTGATCGCGGACACCGTCTGCGAGGCGGCCCGCGACGGCCGACGGCTCGCCGAGGCCATCGANGCCGGACGCAGCGTGCTCACGGCCGCCGACGTGCTGCCGGGCGTGCCCGACGTGGTCACGGTCATCCAGGTCGAGGCCGTCTTCGACGACGGCACCCGGCTCGCCGTGGTCAACGACCCCTTCAAGGGCGCCGGCTCACTCGGCGACGACGCCCCCGGCGGTGCGCTGCTCGGCGCCGGCGAGGGCTACGACCCGGTGGAGGAGACNGTGGTCCTCCCCGTCCACAACACCTCGGCCGTGCCGATCTCGGTGACCTCGCACTTCCACTTCTTCGAGGCGAACCCGCGCCTCGCCTTCGACCGGGCCGCCGCGTACGGCACCCACCTGGCCGTGCCGGCCGGATCCTCGGTGCGCTTCGACCCGGGGGCCGTGGTGGAGGTGGGGCTGGTGCCGGTCGGCGGCGAGCGGGTGGCGATCGGCTTCGCCGGGCTGGTGGACGGGCCGCTCGACGCGCCCGGCGCCAAGGAGGCCGCGCTGGCCAAGGCCCGCGCGACCGGATACCTGACCAGCTTCGACGACACGGAGGTCGAGTCGTGAGCGCGATCACCCCCCATGACTACATCGCCGTGCACGGCCCCCGGGCCGGGGACCGCGTCCGGCTGGGCGACAGCGGTCTGATCGTCCGGGTCGAGTCGGACTCGCAGGAGCCCGGCGAGGAGTTCCTGGCCGGCTTCGGCAAGACCGCCCGGGACGGCCTGCACCTGAAGGCCGCCGCCGTCCGCGACACCTGCGACGTGGTGATCAGCAACGTGCTGGTGATCGACGCCGTGCTCGGCATCCGCAAGACCTCGATCGGCCTGATCGACGGCCGGATCGCCTCGATCGGGCGGGCCGGCAACCCGGACACCCTGGCGGGCGTCGACGTGGTCGTCGGCACCGGCACCACGATCGTCTCGGGTGAGGGCCTGATCGCCACGGCGGGCGCCGTCGACACCCACGTCCACCTGCTGTCACCGCGGATCATGGAGGCCTCGCTCGCCTCCGGCGTCACCACGATCATCGGCCAGGAGTTCGGCCCGGTCTGGGGGGTGGGGGTCAACTCGCCGTGGGCGCTGCGGCACGCCTTCAACGCCTTCGACGCCTGGCCCGTCAACATCGGCTTCCTCGGCCGCGGTTCGTCCTCCGACCCGGCGCCGCTGATCGAGGCCCTCGCGGAGGGCGGCGCGTCCGGGTTCAAGGTGCACGAGGACATGGGCGCCCACACCCGCGCCCTGGACACCGCGCTGCGGGTCGCCGAGGAGTACGACGTCCAGGTCGCCCTGCACACCGACGGCCTCAACGAGTGCCTCTCCGTCGAGGACACCCTGCGCGTCCTGGACGGCCGCACCATCCACGCCTTCCACATCGAGGGCTGCGGCGGCGGACACGTCCCCAACGTCCTCAAGATGGCCGGCGTCCCCAACGTCATCGGCTCCTCCACCAACCCCACGCTGCCGTTCGGCCGGGACGCCCTCGGCGAGCACTTCGGCATGATCGTCTCCGCCCACGACCTCAAGGTCGACCTCCCCGGCGACGCAGCGATGGCCCGCGACCGCATCCGGGCCGGCACCATGGGCGCCGAGGACGTCCTGCACGACCTCGGCGTCATCGGCATCACCTCCTCCGACGCCCAGGGCATGGGCCGCGCCGGCGAGACCGTACGCCGCACCTTCGCCATGGCCGGCAAGATGAAGACCGAACTCGGCCCCCTCGACGGCACCGGCTCCTACGGGACGACGGAGAGCGGCGACGACAACGAACGCGTCCTGCGCTACATCGCCAAGCTCACCATCAACCCCGCCATCGCCCACGGCCTCGCCCACGAGGTCGGCTCCATCGAGACCGGCAAACTCGCCGACATCGTCCTGTGGCGCCCCGACCACTTCGGCGCGAAACCCCAGCTCGTCCTCAAGGCNGGCTTCCCCGCCTACGGCGTCGTCGGCGACCCCAACGCCTCCACCGACCGCTGCGAACCCCTCGTCCTCGGCCCCCAGTTCGGCGCCCACGGCGCCACCGCCGCCGACCTCTCCGTCGCCTTCGTCGCCCAAGCAGCGCTGGACAACGGGGACATGATGCCGACCCGCCGCCGACGCGTCGCCGTACGCGGCACCCGTGGCATCGGCCCGCGCAACATGGTGCGCAACGCCCGGATCGGCGACGTCCAGGTCGCCGAGACCGGCCTGGTCTCGCTCGACGGCTCCCCCATCCGCTCCGAGCCGGCCGACAGCGTCTCCCTCAGCCGCCTGTACTTCCTCTGAACCCTCCCCCACCGCTTAGGACTTGACCCTCATGACCACTCCTGCCTCGCTCGGTTACCGGATGCCCGCCGAATGGGCCCCGCACGACCGCACCTGGATGGCCTTCCCCACCGCCAACCAGACCTTCGACAGCGCCGAGCACCTGGACACCGCGCGCCGCGCCTGGGCCGAGGTCGCCAACACCGTCGTCCGCTACGAGCCGGTGACCCTGGTCGTCAACACCGGTGAGAGCGAGGACGCGAGGAAGTACGTCTCCGAGCAGGTCGAGCTGGTCGAGCGCCCGCTGGACGACGCCTGGATGCGCGACATCGGCCCGACCTTCCTCACCGACGGCAAGGGCGGACTCGCCGCCACCGACTGGGTGTTCAACGGCTGGGGCGCCCAGTCCTGGGCCAGCTGGGAGAACGACCAGCACATCGCGGAGGCCGTCACCGGCCTCACCGGCGTACAGCGATTCGCCTCCCGCCTGATCAACGAGGGCGGCGGCATCCACGTGGACGGCGAGGGCACCGTCCTCGTCACCGAGACCGTCCAGCTCGGCGAGGGCCGCAACTCCGACTGGACGAAGGAGGAGGTGGAGGCCGAACTGCACGCGCAGCTGGGCACCACCAAGGCCGTCTGGCTGCCGCGCGGACTCACCCGCGACTACGACGAGTTCGGCACCCGCGGCCACATCGACATCGTCGCCTCGTTCGTCCGCCCCGGCGTCGTGGTCGCCCACGTCCAGCCGGACCCGGCGCACCCCGACCACGAGGTCTGCAAGGAGCTGGTGACCATCCTGCGGACGTCCACCGACGCCGCCGGCCGCCAGCTGGAGGTCATCGAACTGCCCGCCCCCACCGTCCTGTTGGACGAGGACGGCGAGCCGGTCGACTACTCCTACATCAACCACTACGTCGCCAACGGCGCTGTCGTCCTGTGCGCCTTCGGCGACCCCCGCGACCAGCAGGCCGCCGACATCCTCGGCGAGGCCTACCCCGGCCGCACCGTCGAACTCGTGGACGCCCGCGAGATCTTCGCCAACGGTGGCGGTATCCACTGCATCACCCAGCAGCAGCCGAAGGCCTGACCACGCCCGACACCGGCAGCCCCGCAGCCCTGCCCCTCGCGCTCACCGGCGCGGGAGCCGTCGCCCTCGGCAGCGCCCTGGTGGCCCTGCGCCGCCGCAGGGGATCACACAGCTGACGGCTCCCCGCCCGCCCCGATGCCCGCCCGGACGGCAGGCCACCGCCGGGCGGGCGTCGGGCGGGCGTCGGGACGGGGACGCCGGCGATCACCCCACGGGCGCGTGGGCGAACACGGCGGAGCGCCGCACGAAGGCCTCCCGCACCGCGGCCATCTCGGCCTGGACCGCCCCGACGTCCAGGTTGAGGTAGCCGCTCCGGGTGGCGATGCCCGACTCCAGTGCGCCCGCCACCGTCATGACCGCGGCCATCACCGTGGCGGCCTCACCTTCCCAGCCGTCGCCGGAACGGGCCCGCGCGATCATCCACGGCCGGCCGTGGGCCGCTCCGGAGAGCAACGGATAGGACGCCTGGGCCCAACTGGGCAGGAACAACCGGGTCTGCTCCCCGATCCTGTGGTCCAGCCGGGCGGACTCGCCGTCCACGGCGTACCCGGTCACCCGCTTGCTCCGGTCCAGCCGCGCGACGGCGCCGGCGGCGAGCACCAGCTGCTCCGCCTCCTTCTTCCTGGCCTGCGCCCCCGCCTGCTCCTCCGGTCCGAATCCCTTGGCCGCCTGCACCTCGTTGTGGGCCTCGGTGACGACCAGGCCGGCGGCCCGGGCGAGGCGCCGCTCCAGCGGTACGGACGGGTCGTAGAGGTAGTGGGTGAAGGCCAGCCCCTCCAGGGTCACCCGGGCCAGGGCCAGCGGTGACCAGACGGGCGGCGGCCGCATGAGGACGTCGTGCTCCAGGGCCCGGACGTGGTCGACCGCATGGGCCCAGGTCAGATGGCCGGCGTCGAGGAGCAGCCGGTGCAGGCCGAGCCGGGCCTCCTTGCGCGGCCCGTCCGGCGCGGCGGCGAGAGCCTCGACCTCCCCGCGGAAGACACTGTCGGCGGCCAGGACGGGCGCGGCGACGGCTCTGCCGGTGAGGTCCCGCAGGGTGCTCAGGAATGCGGCGCACACCTGGGCGAAGGGCCGGGTGATCGGGACGCCGAACGGTCGGATCTTCCCGCCGCGGCTCCCGTGGGGATCGGTCATGTGCAGCAGCGTAGAGACGCTCCCGGGCGCCGTCGCACCGAGGGCCGTCCCCGGCCCGCACCCGGTCGGCGTTCACGGCGGAGCGGCGGACCGGCCCACCCCGGACACGCGCCGCCGCCTGATCGGCCCGCCCCGGATGCAGGCGCCGCCGCCCCACGATGGCATGGAGCCATGACGAGCCCACGGCACTGGCTGATCCGGTACACCGACGAGCTGATGCGCCTCACCGACGACCTCACGCAGGAGCAGGCGGCGGAGTTCGTCGCACGAGTCTGGCGCGCCGGGCACGAGGCCGGCATCGCCGAGGCGGCGGAGGAGGCGCGGCGCGACGGCCAGTAGCCGGCCCCGCGCCACGGCCCTTGCTGTCCCCGGTCCTGGCTGGTCACGGCGATGCGAGAGAATGAACCCATGAGCGACGACCAAACCCCACCCGCCTCGGCGATCGAGCGCCGGCAGCGGCTCCTGGACATCATGAGGAGGGACGGCGGGACCTGGGACTGGCAGCGGGCCCGCGAGACCTACCTGCCCCGCCCCGACCCGCGTACCGTACGCCGCGACCTCCAGTTGCTCTGCAAGGCCAAGCAGATCTTCCGCGTCGAGCACGGCGAGTACCAGGCCGTCGGGTAGTGACCACCCCCTGACCGGGCGCCCCGCCGCGCCCGGTCAGGGCTGCTCGCCGTCCGGCCGGGGGATCAACCCGCTCTCCCCGGCGGCCCGCTCGGTGCCCGGCTCCGGCGGAGCGTCGCGGTCGCCCCGGGCGGCGGACGTGCAGAGGGCGAGGACCAGGACGGCGCTGGCGCCGACGAGCAGGAAGCCGACGGCGGTCAGGATGCGGAGCCACGTCATGGGCGTGCCTCTCGGGTGCGGGTACGGATTGCCGAGACAGGTATCGGCGCATCCGGCCCCGAGGGCGAGTGGTGGAATGGCCTGGTGTCCCCCGACCCGAGCACGACTGCTCCGACACCCCGCCCGCTGCTCCTCCTCGACGTGGACGGCCCGCTGAACCCCTACCACGCGCAGCCGCACGAACGCCCTGCCGGCCACGCGGCCCACCGGATGACACCGTCGTGGCTCGTCCGTACCCCGGGGGCCCCCGCACCACACGTCGAGCCCGTCGAGGTCCTCCTCGACCCCGGCCACGGCGCCCGGCTGCTCGCGCTCCCGTACGAGCTGGTGTGGGCCACCACCTGGCTGCACGAGGCCAACGAGTGGATCGCACCCCGCATCGGCCTGCCCGGACTCCCCTACGTCCCGTTCCCCGATGTGCGGGCGGAGCGGCCGGACGGCACCTGCTTCAAGACCTGGGACATCGTCACCTGGGCCACCGGGCGCCCGTTCGCCTGGGTCGACGACGACATCACCGCAGCCGACCGCGCGTACGTCGCCGCCCGGCACCCCGGCCCGGCACTGCTCCACCGGATCCACCCGGCGAAGGGCCTGCGCGACGAGGACTTCGAGCTGCTGGCGGCCTGGGCCGCCGATCTGACGATGAGAGAGGGAGCGGCCACCGATGGGGGCGCTTGAGTTCGCCGTGGATGTCGTCACGTTCGGATCGGTCCTGGGCGTCGGCCCGCGTGTCGGCCCAGANGTGTCGGCCCAGAGGAGGTCTGCGCCGTCCTGGGTGGCGACTTCGGCGAGAACCGTCAGAAGCACCTGATGTGGCGCGACTTCGGGCTGGTCGAGTTCTTCTGGGAGCGGGAGTCGGGGAGCGATCCGTGGCAGGGCACTCATTTCAGCGTGCAGTTCCACCGTCTCACCTGGCTGGNGGCCGACGGGGTCGGCGAGGCGATCGGACGGCGGTACGGGAGTTTCGGGTCCGCGCTCGACTTCGAGGAGTTGCGTGCCGCCCTGGACGGCGCCGGGGTGCCGCTGGAGGAGCTCCACCCGGCGTCGCCCGACGTCCGGGAGTACTGGCAGGCCGAGTCACAGGCGGCCGTGCTGGTCCAGGCCGATGGCGAGGACGCGGGCACGGTGTTCAGGATCACCGCTCCACTGTCGGCGGAGATGCTGGCGCTCCGTGGCCGGCAACTCGGCTCCGCCTGGCGCCGCTGACCGGGCGGCCCGCCCGTGCGAGCACATGGGTGCGGGGGTGCGACTGGGCGCCNGGGCGGANAAGGCCGGCGCCGGGGTACCGTCCGCCGGTGACTGATGCGGACGGGGCCTTCTCGCTCGCCTGCCTCGTCTTCAACGCCACCATGAACGTACCGGATGGGCACCTCCCGGTGGTCCCCGCTGCCGGGAGAGGCCGGTCGGGTGAGCACCGGGCCCCGGGCNCCGGGCGCTGCGGCGCCCGGGGCCCNGCGTACACGTCCGCGTCCGGTACGGGCGGCAGGGTCCGCAGGTCCACGCCCGGGCCGTCGTATCGTGGGGGACCGATCCGGCCCCGCGGACACGCACATGGAGGAGAACAGCAGATGGCGGACCCCCGGCCGCGCCGCCCGGCGCGCCCACGCGAGGAGGTGTTCGCCGTCGCCCGGGCCGCGATCGCGGAGCACGGGCTCGCCAAGCTGACGATGGCGGGCCTCGGGAAGCAGCTCCAGATGAGCGCCGGGCACCTGCTCTACTACTTCGGCAGCAAGGACCAGTTGCTGCTGGAGACGCTCCGGTGGAGTGAGGAGCAGCTCGGCAGCCGACGGCGGGACGCGCTGGCGCGGACCGAGGACGACGTGTGGCAACGGCTCTCGGAGTACACCCGCCTGTACCTGCCGGAGGGGCCCGGCGATCCGCGCTGGATCCTCTGGGTCGAGGTCTGGGGGCGCTCCCCCGCGAGCGCCGAGATCCGGCAGGGCCAGCTGGAGATCGAGGCCCCCTGGCAGGCCGACCTGGTCGCGCTCATCGAGGAGGGGACGGCCGGCGGCGTGTTCAGCCCCGGGCCGCCGGGCGACCGGGCCGTGCAGATCCGGGCTCTGCTGGACGGCTTCGCGGTGCCGCTCGCGATCGGACTGCCCGGGGCGCGACGCGAGGAGGCCCTGGCCCAGACGGCCTCGGGCACGGCGGCGCTGCTCGGCCGCCGCTGACCACGCCTGATCGGCTCCCGGCCGCACGGCGGGCCCGTCCAGGCGTGGTCAGCCCGTCCAGAGGGCGGCCGCGGTGCGGTCGTCCGCGTAGCCCTTGGCGCGGACCTGGACCTGACGGAGGAAGTCGACCGTGCCCGGCGGGTGCGGGTGGGCCCAGTGCGAGGCGAGGAAGTGCGCGACGGCGGGCTCGTCCGCGATCGGGTCCGCCAGGCCCGGGGTGCAGAGCAGCAGGATGTCGCCGGGGGTGGCCGGCACCAGCCGGAACCGGAACGGCCGTGGATCGGGCACCGGCCCGGCGGGCGCCGGCGGTCTGCCGTCCGGGTGGTGCAGGAGCCGGGCCGCGTACGCGTCGATCCAGTGGCCTGAGCGCAGCAGGTAGAGGCCGCCCGGCCCGATGCCGAAGGCCGCGCGGTAGGCGGCGTCCGGGTCGAGGGAGATCAGCAGGCAGTGCAGCGAGCCGGGGTGGGCGGGGTCGGGCCGATCGCCGTCCGGGTCGTTGTCCGGGTCGGCGACAGACCCGAAGTCGCTGCCGGGGTCGGTGACGGTACCGGTGTCCAGTGGCGCTGCCACGTCGCGCAGCGGGGCGGAGGCACGGGTGGCGAGACGCTGAAGGCCGTAGCGGAGGCGGTCGCGCGCGCCGTCGCGCAGGTCGGCGGCGAGCTCGGCGCGGCTGCGCCCGATCGCGGCGGCGAGCTGCCGGCAGGCCTCCGCCGTGGCGGCGGCGGCGTCCTCTCCCGACGGCGCGGGGTGCGTCTCGGGCCGGCCGAAGCTGCCGAGCGCGGCGAGCAGCAGCCCGTCCGGGCCGTCCCCGAAGCGGGTCACGAACAGGCTGTCTCGGCGGGGCTCGCCCCGGTAGCGGGCCGAGTCGCCCCGGACGGAGACCGCGCGCAGGGTGGACGCCCCGTACTGGGCCCCCTCCAGCGCGGTGTCCGGGACGATCGCGCCGAGGGCG
>FJVZ01000741.1_pt1 | contig 19277 bp, 19 predicted proteins | sample 1011841 | NCBI WGS metagenome assembly FJVZ01 (sample SAMEA3912450, study PRJEB9761) | metagenome | biome: forest; material: soil | place: USA | collected 2011-06-22 | depth 0.1 m
ACGCCCGCGCGCAGCAGCGCCGCGAAGGGGTTCAGTGCGGCGGCGCGCTCGGCGCCCAGGCGCTGGACGTACATGCCGTCCGGGCCGCCCCAGGCCGCGTCGAAGGCGGGCTGGACGGACGCGACCAGGCCGAGCTCGACGAAGGCGGCGACGGCCTTGTCGTCCAGCGCCTCGGCGTGCTCGACGCGGTGGCGCAGCGCCTTCACCCGGGCCGGGCCGACCCGGTCGGCGGCGGCGCGGACGCCGTCGATGACGGCGGTCAGGGCCGCGTCGCCGATCGCGTGNAAGCCGGCCTGGAGACCCGCCTCGGTGCAGGCGGCGACGTGGTCGGCGACCTGCTCGGCGCTCAGGTACGCGGTGCCGGTGTGCGGGGCGTCGTCGTAGGGGGCGTGCAGGCAGGCGGTGTGCGAGCCGAGTGCGCCGTCCACGAAGAGGTCGCCGCCGGCGCCGACCGCGCCGAGGCGGCGGGCCGTGTCGATCCCGCCCAGCTCCCCCCAGTAGCCGAACACCTCGGGGCCGTCCTGCTCGGCCGCGAGGGCCAGCAGCGCCGTCAGGTCCTGCTCGGAGGAGATGTCGGGCCCGGCGCACTCGTGCAGGGAGCCGATGCCGAGCGCCGCGGCGCGGGCCAGGGTGGCCTGCTGGGCGGCGCGGCGCTGGGCGTCGGTGAGGTGGGCGAGTGCGGCGCGGCGCACCGAGTGGTGCGCGTCGCGGGTGAGCGCGCCGTCGGCGCTGTGGCCGGGCAGCGCGTCCAGGCCNGGGGTGAGCGCGCGCAGCGCGGTGGAGGCGAGGGCGGAGTGCACGTCGGTGCGGGAGAGGTAGAGCGCGGCGCCGCCGGCCGCCGCGTCGAGCTCGGCGAGCGTGGGCGGGCGGCCCTCGGGCCAGCCGGTCTCGTCCCAGCCGTGGCCGATCAGCACCCCGGCGCTCCAGCCGGCGGCGAAGGCGGCGATCCGGTCGAGGGCCTCGGCGAGCGAGGGGCAGCCGGTCAGGTCCAGGCCGGTGAGGGCGAGGCCGGTGGAGGTGGCGTGCACATGGGCGTCCACGAAGGCGGGGGTGACCAGCGCACCGTCCAGCTCGACGATCTCGTCCGCGACGTCGGCGTACGCCTCGGCGGCGCCGTCGCTGCCGACCCAGGCGATGTGCTCGCCCTCGACGAGCATCGCGGAGGCGAAGGGGTCGGCGGGGCTGTAGACGGAGCCGCCGCGCAGCAGCACGGTCCGGAGGGTGCGTTCGGTCATGCGCCTAAGTCTGCACCCGTACGAAGGTGCTCAGAGCTTCGGGGGGCGTGCCTCGTAGGGGGTGGAGAGGACGACGGTGGTGCGGGTCGANACACCCGCGGCGGTACGGATGCGGGCGAGCAGGTCCTCCAGGTCGCCGGGGGCGCCGACGCGGACCTTGAGGATGTAGTTCTCGTCGCCGGCCACGCTGTGGCAGGCCTCGATCTCGGGCAGGCCCGCGAGCCGCTCCGGGGTGTCGTCCGGGGAGCTCGGGTCGAAGGGCTTGACCGAGATGAACGCGGTCAGTGCCAGGTCGACGGCGTCGGGGTCGATGATCGCCGTGTAGCCGCGGATCACCCCGCGCTGTTCGAGGCGGCGCACACGCTGGTGCACCGCCGAGGTGGACAGGCCGGTGGCCTTGCCCAGGTCCGTGTAGCTCATCCGGCCGTCCTCAAGGAGCAGCTGGACGATGCGCTGATCGAGATCCTCCACAAGGCGCAAACCTACTGCCCCGGCGGGCGTGCTGCCGACACCACCGGCGTACGAGCGCCGTGCGGGCCGCCGCAAGAGACGGCGGCGAGCCGCCGTAGCGAGCGGGGCGCATGTTCGGGGCACATGCCGAGCGAATGTGGCGAACGACACACCTGATGCATCACTGTGCCACCGGGCGCAGGATTATGAGCCTCCGTCACCGGGAAGTGCTGGTTGTGGCCCTGGCTGTCCAGCCGGCCCGATCCGAGGGGGATCACCATGCCCGCAGTTGACCAGCGCTCGCTGAGCGCGGACGACACCCACGATACGAACGACCGCGACACCTTCGCGGTCTCGTACGGCCCGACCCCGGGGACCGACCCGGGCGAGGCCGACACCTGGGAGATCATCAGGGTGCACTGCCCGGAGTGCGACCGCCCGATCGCCCTGCTCGGCGACGAGGAGCGGCTCCCGCAGCACGCCGTCCTGCCGACCGCCTGGAACCCCTTCTCCCCCGCGCTGTGCCCCGGTTCGGGCGCCTCCGCGGACGACCTGGCCGAGGTCGACCTCCCGGCCGACACGGTCGCGCCCGGCCTGGAGGGCCTGCTGGCCCTGCCCGCCGCGCTGGACTGGCGCACCCAGCCGTTCTCGCACGCGATCCCGCACAGCCCGGTGAAGGCCGCCGTCCCGGCCGGTCTGGTGCCGGCCCAGCGTTCGGCCGCCCCGGAGATCATTCCGCAGGTCGTCCCGCAGGCCGCGCAGCGGACCGCTTCGCAGCGCGCTGCGCGGGCCGTCGCCCGCCCGGTCCGCCGCTGACCCCGCCCGCACGCTTCGTCCACCGGTTCCGCAGGGGGACGGTCCGGCGCCACCGTTCAGGCGGGCCGGACCGTACCGGGTGTCAGCTGCCGGTGAGGTGGCGTCCGATCACCAGGCGCTGGATCTGGTTGGTGCCCTCGACGATCTGCAGGACCTTGGCCTCGCGCATGTAGCGCTCGGCCGGGAAGTCCTGGGTGTAGCCGTAGCCGCCGAGCACCTGCACCGCGTCGGTGGTGACCTTCATCGCCGCGTCGGTGCAGAACAGCTTCGCCATCGCCGCCTCCTTGGAGAAGGCCAGACCGGCGTCGCGGCGGCGGGCGGCGGCCAGGTAGAGCGACCGGCCGGCCTCGATCTGGGTGGCCATGTCGGCGAGCATGAACGACAGGCCCTGGAAGTCCGCGATCCGCTTGCCGAACTGGCGGCGGCTCCCGGCGTAGTCGACGGCGAGGTCCAGGGCGGCCTGGGCCACGCCTATCGCGCAGGCCGCGATGCCGAGCCGGCCGGAGTCCAGTGCGGAGAGCGCGATCTGGAAGCCCTGGCCCTCGGTGCCGACCAGGCGCTCGCGGGCGACCCGCACACCGTCGAAGTGCACCTGGGCGGTGGGCGAGGAGCGCATGCCCATCTTGTGCTCCGGAGGCGCGGCGGACAGGCCGGCGGCGCCGCCCGGGACGAGCAGGCAGCTGATGCCGCGCGGGCCGTCCTCGCCGGTGCGCACCAGGGCGCTGTAGAAGTCGGCGTGGCCGCCGTGGGTGATCCACGCCTTTGTGCCGTTGACGACGTACTCCTCGCCCTCCAGGGCGGCCCGGGTGCGCAGCGCGGCGGCGTCGGAGCCGGACTGCGGCTCGGAGAGGCAGTACGCGCCGAGCTGGTCGCCGGCCAGCATCGCGGGCAGCCAGGCGGCGCGCTGCTCGTCGCTGCCGAAGGTGGCGAGGGCGTGGCAGGAGAGGGTGTGGACGCTGACGCCGAGGCCGACGGCCAGCCAGCCGGCCGCGAGCTCCTCCAGCACCTGCAGGTACACCTCGTACGGCTGACCGCCGCCGCCGTGCTCCTCGCCGTACGGGAGGGAGAGCAGGCCTGCCTCGCCGAGGGTGCGGAAGACGTCGCGGGGGAACCGGTCGGCGGCCTCGTCCGCGGCGGCCCGGGGGGCGACCTCGCGCTGGACCAGGTCGCGGGTGAGGCTCAGGAGTTCCCTGGCCTCCTCGCTGGGGAGCGTGCGGTCCACGGGCTTGGCGGGTGCGGGGCTCATGGCGGTTGGTCGCCTCCTCGATCGGGCACCGGGCCCAGAGGTGGCGGGCGCGGCGCGGGTGTGGCAGGTCGGCCCGACCGGCACCGGGTTGCGGTGAACGGTCGTTCACATGTCTGGCGATGTGAGTATGCCCGATCCGGGCCTTGCCGTCACGACCAGCGGTGGATCACCCCCGGGGGCGGCGCGGCGGCGCCCGTAGAGTGGCCGTATGGGTGATCCGCAGGACGCTGACGGGCTGACCGCGCTCGCGGCGTGGATCGGCGCCGCACCGCCGTCCTGCGGGCCCGTACGCCTGGTCGCGGTGGACGGGCACGCCGGCTCCGGCAAGACCACCTTCGCGGCCCGGCTGGCCGCCGCGCTCGGCGGGGCGCCGGTCGTCCATCTGGACGACCTGGCCACGCACGAGGAGCCGTTCGGGTGGACGGACCGGCTGCGCCGGCAGGTCCTGGAGCCGCTGGCGGCCGGCCGGCCCGCCGGGCACGAGGTCTACGACTGGACGCTGCGCCGGTTCGGAGCCGTCCGGGAGGTGCCGGCCGCGCCGGTCGTCCTGCTCGAAGGCGTGGGCGCCGGACGACGGGAGATCCGGCCCTGGCTCGCCCGGCTGCTCTGGATGGAACTGGACGCCGCCACCGCGCGCCGGCGCGGCGAGCTGCGGGACGGGCCGGGACTCGCCGAATTCTGGGTCGGCTGGGCACACGCCGAACAGGCGCACTTCGCGGCCGACCCGAGCCGGCCGTACGCCGACGGCAGGGTCGACGGAGTAACCGGACGGATCGCCTCCGGCACCCTCGGTGAGCTCCGAAACAGCCCTTGACCTGGGACGTCATCGGGAACTAGGTTTCCACTCGTTGCAAGATTGTTGATCGTGCAACCACAGACACGGCACCTCCGGCTTGTTCCCCCGTGAGCCGGAGGTGCCGTTCTCCTCTCCCGTACGCCAACGGACCGGGCCCCGCCCGGATTTGAACCTGGCGCGGCACCCTTCCGGATCAGCTCCGCGCCGGTACGATTCCGGTAGGCGCATATGCGCCCCGGGGGCCCTCACCGCTGGCGAGCCATCAGCCGGCCGAGCCCCGAGGCACACCGCGGGGGGCGTGAGTGACGACGGTGGAGAGTCCCGACAGCAGCAACACGGGCGGCGGGGGCCCCGGCAGGCTGGCCGACCGGGCCTGGCTGCGGGCGATGGACGCCTACACGGCGGGTGCGTACGCACGAGCGGAGGAGGAGTTCCGCGCGGCGGTGCAGCTCGACCCGGGGATGGCCGACGCCTGGCTCGGCCTGCACGCCCTGCGCTGCGACACCTCCGGCGCCCTGCTCGCCATGCACCGGCACCAGAAACGTTTCGGCGAGCAGCGGAGCCGCCACCGGCGCCCGCTCAGCTCCTGGTACTGGCTGGGCTGGTGGGTCCAGCCGGTGCTGGAGGACGCCCGCGACCTCGCCCTCGCCCACGCCTCGCACTGGCTGGACGGCCGCCACCTCACCGAGCTGGACGCCGCCCTCGCCCAGTGCCCGCCCGCCGCCGAGGACCCGTCCGTACGGTTCCTGCACGCCTGCCGCTCCTACCTGCTGAAGGACTGGGAGCAACTCATCCGGGACACCGACCGGCTGCTGGACGACCCACTGCTCGGCATCGAGGCCGGCCTGTTCGGCGGCATGGCCCGGGTCCGGCTCGACATGTGCGCGCAGGCCCAGAGCCCGCTCGCGGCCTCGCTGGCCCGCTGCCGCTCCGAGCAGCCGCAGCGCAAGGAGCTCCGCTACTGGCTGGCCCGCGCCTACGAGGGCGCCGGGCGCAGCGCCGCCGCCCTGCCGCTGTACCGCGCGGTGCACCGGGCCGACCCGGCGTTCATGGACACCGCGGCCCGGCTGACGGCGATCTCCGCCGAGGACGGGACCGCAGACGCACTGCTGGAGAGCGTCACCGGCTCCGCACCGGGGAGCACCGCCGGTGGCGGCCGGGACTCGGGCGGCGACGAGCCGTACGACGCGACGGAGGACCTCGGCGCGGAGTTCGGCGGCCTCGACGCCGACTTCGCGGCGGACGACTTCGCGGCGGACGACTTCGCGGCGGACGACTTCCCGCAGGCCGAGCCGGAGGCGGACGAGCGGGCGGAGGTGGCCGAGGCGGTCGAGGAGCCCCAGGCCCAGCCGGCGCCGACACCCTACGAGGAGCCGACGCCGAAGGGCGCCGGTGCCCGCTCCGGCTCCCCCGGCTCCCCCGCTGAGCCGGGTCCGGCGCCCACGCTGTTCCTGCCCGGCCGGGCCGCCGGGACGCAGGCCGCGGCGGCCCACCGCCCGTCCGGCGGGCGCCCCGGCAACCGGCAGGAGCTGGACGCCGCCCTGGACGCCCTGGAGCGGATGGTCGGGCTCGACCCGGTGAAGCGCCAGGTCCGGGCGCTCTCTGCGCAGTTGAGGATGTCACGGCTGCGGGCCGGCGAGGGGCTGCCGGTGCAGCCGCCGAAGCGCCACTTCGTGTTCTCCGGCCCGTCCGGCACCGGCAAGACCACGGTGGCCCGGATCCTCGGCCGGGTCTTCCACTCCCTCGGGCTGCTCTCCAGCGACCACCTGGTCGAGGCGCAACGGGCCGACCTGGTCGGCGAGTTCCTCGGGCAGACCGCCGTCAAGGCGAACGAGCTGATCGACTCCGCACTGGACGGCGTGCTCTTCATAGACGAGGCGTACAGCCTCTCCAACTCCGGCTACAGCAAGGGCGACGCGTACGGCGACGAGGCCCTCCAGGTGCTGCTGAAGCGGGCCGAGGACAACCGTGACCGGCTGGTGGTGATCCTGGCCGGCTACCCGGAGGGGATGACCCGGCTGCTGGCCACCAACCCGGGCCTCAACTCCCGCTTCACCACCCGGGTGGACTTCCCCAGCTACCGGCCCGCCGAGCTGACCTCGATCGGCGCCGCACTGGCCGGCCACGACGGCGACGGCTGGGACGAGGACGCCACCGAGGAGCTCGCCAGCATCTGCGCCCACGTGGTCCGCGAGGGCTGGATCGACGACCTCGGCAACGGCCGCTTCATCCGCACCCTGTACGAGAAGTCCTGCGCCTACCGCGACCTGCGCCTCTCCCTCCTCCGCGAGGTACCCGGCCGCGAGGACCTGGCCACCCTGCGGCTGCCCGACCTCGTCCAGGCCTACGGCGAACTGATCGACGGCCGCGGCCGCACCGGCGGCCAGGCCTGAGACAGCCATCCGGCGAGGCGCCTACGCGGTGGCCGAGGCGCCCTGGGGCGTGGTCGGGTGCGAGGCCGCAGCCGAGCGCGAAGCCGGCTGACAGGGCAAGGCGGTCGCCGCCCGCGCGGGCGACGAGCGCACCGCATGAGGCGTTGTACGCGGACGCGGCCAGCCGGTCCACGACGGCGATCAGGGTGAACGCGACGAAGCTGTGGACGAGGACGAACGCCGTCATCGCCGCGGTCTGGACGGCGAGCGTCACCAGCACCACCACGCGCGGCCCGTGACAGTCGGCCAGGTCCCCGGCCGGGATGCCGGCCAGCAGCCCGACCAGCCCGGCGACGGTGAGGCCGACGCCGACCTGGGTGACGGGCAGGTGCACGACCAGCGTGAAGTACAGCGCCGAGGCCGTGTTGAACAGCCCGTTGCCGATCCGGTTGACGAAGCTCGACAGGACCAGCGCCCGCTGCGGACCGTCGGACGGCAGTACACCGGACATCCGCCGCGCGAGCCCGCTCCCCGTCATGGCGAGCACGCCGGCGGCCGTCCGGCGGATGTCCACGGAGGGGGCGGACCCCGTGGGGCCCGGTGCCCGCCCCCTCGGGCGCTACGCCGCCGCCGGGCGGTGGTCCGGGTCGTGGACCTCGCCGACCAGCTCCTCCACGACGTCCTCCAGGGCGATCAGGCCCAGGGTGCGGCCCTCGGGGTCGATCACGGCCGCCAGGTGCGAGGCGGCCCTGCGCATCGCGCCGAGGGCGTCGTCCAGCGGGAGGCTGCCGCGCACCACGGTGATCGGCCGCCAGAGGCGGGCCGGAAGGGGCGCCGCCGGGTCCTCGACGTCCAGGATGTCCTTGAGGTGGAGGTAGCCCAGGAAGCCGACGGCGGCGACGTCGCCGTCGACCACCGGGAAGCGCGAGAAGCCCGTCCGGACGGCGAGGGCCTCGATCTCGGCGGCCGTCACGTGCGGGCCGACGGTGATCAGCTGCTCGGGCGGCAGCACCACGTCGGTGACCGGGCGGTGGCCCAGCTCCAGGGCGTCCTCCAGGCGTTCCTGGCGGTCCTCGTCGAGCAGGCCGGCGTCCCGCGAGTCGAGCAGCAGGTACATCAGCTGCTCGGTGGTGAAGACGGACTCCACCTCGTCCTTGGCCTCGACCTTGAACAGCCGCAGCACGCCGTTGGCGAAGGCGTTCAGGAAGGTGATCACCGGGGCGAGCACCCGGGCGAGGCGGTCCAGCGGCGGGCCGAGCAGCAGCGCGGCCTTCTCCGGNCCGGCCAGCGCCAGGTTCTTCGGCACCATCTCGCCCAGCACCATGTGCAGGAACACCACCAGGCCGAGCGCCAGCCCGTACGAGAGCGGGTGCATCAGGCTCTCGGGCACGCCCATCGCGTGGAACGGCCCCTCGACCAGGTGCGCGATGGTGGGCTCGGCNAGCGCGCCCAGGCCGAGCGAGCAGACGGTGATGCCGAGCTGGGCGGCGGCCAGCATCGCAGAGACGTTGGACAGCGCGTGCAGCACGGTGCGGGCCCGCTTGTTGCCGGCCTCGGCGAGCGGCTCGATCTGGCTGCGGCGGACGGAGATGACGGCGAACTCGGCGCCGACGAAGAAGGCGTTGCCCAGCAGCAGCAGGAGTGCGGCGGCCAGTTGGAGCGCGGTCATCGGGTCTCGTCCTCGTCCTGATGGTGCCCGCTGACACGCTCGATGCGGACCTTGGTGGTGCGGTGGCGGTCGACGGCCTCGACGGTGAACCGCCAGCCGGGCACGCCTGCCCGCTCGCCCGGCGCGGGGAGCTTGCCGAGCAGGTCGGCGACCAGGCCGGCCAGCGTCTCGTACGGGCCCTCGGGTGCCTGCAGGCCGATGGACTCCAGCTGGTCGATCCGGGCCCGTCCGTCGGCGGCCCAGACGGGCAGGCCGTCCACGGGCGGCAGCGGCAGGAGCTCGGGGGTGTCCTCGGGGTCGTGCTCGTCCTGGACCTCGCCGACGATCTCCTCGACGATGTCCTCGATGGTGACGACGCCGGCGGTGCCGCCGTACTCGTCCACCACGATGGCCATCGGCTGCTGGCGTCGCAGCTGGTCGAGCAGCCGCTCGGCCGGCAGGCTCTCGGGGACGAGCAGCGGCGGGACGCTGAGATCGGCGACCCGGACCCCGCTGCGCCGGTCCGGGGGCACGGCGAGCGCGTCCTTGAGCGTGACGGTGCCGGTGATCTCGTCCAGGCTGTCGACGTAGACCGGGAAGCGGGACAGGCCGGTGGCGCGGGTCAGGTTGACGACGTCGGCGGCGCTGGCGTCCCGCTGGAGGGCGGAGACGTCCATCCGCGGGGTCATCACGCTCTGCGCGGTCAGCTCGCCGAGGCCCAGCGTCTTCACGAACAGCGTCGCGGACTCCTCGTCCATGACGCCTGCCTTCGCCGAGTGGCGGGCGAGCGAGACGAGTTCGGCGGGGGTGCGGGCGTGGCCCAGCTCCTCCTGCGGCTCGACGCCCAGGGCCCGGACCATCCGGTCGGCGGCGCCGTTCAGCAGGCTGATCAGCGGCCGGCAGGCGATCGAGAAGGCCATGTGCGGCGCGGCCACCGCGCGGGCCACCTTGAGCGGGCGGGAGATCGCCCAGTTCTTCGGCACCAGCTCGCCGATCACCATCTGGATGACGGTGGCGAGCAGCATGCCGATGATCACGGCGACCCCGCGCGCGGCGGCGTCGGACATCCCGAGGCCGGTCAGCAGCGGGCTCAGCAGGGTGGAGAGGGCGGGCGCGGCGAGCATGCCGACCACCAGCGAGGTGATGGTGATGCCGAGCTGGGCGCCGGAGAGTTCGAAGGAGAGCCTGCGCAGGGCGCGGGAGACCCGCCGGGCCTTGGCGTCGCCCGCCTCGGCCGCGCGTTCGACCGCGCCGCGCTCGACGGTGACGAAGGCGAATTCGGCGGCCACGAAGAGACCGTTGGCGAGGATGAGGAGCACGGCCGCGAGCAACAGCAGCCAAGCGGTGATCACAGTGCCGCCTGCCTTCCGGGAGCCGGAAGTCGGACGGCGTATGTACTACCGGACGGATCGTCCATCGAGGGGAGGTGTCACTCCTCAGGTCGCGGGTCGGGAGCGCAGGGCTTTGCCCTGCTTTTACCAGCGTAGACGATACCCGTACGAGGGTAAGGATCTTGTTCGACCCGGCGGCGTGCCCTCCGTCACCCCCGCGAACGGCTCAGGCGCCGGCCTCCGCGCGGCCGTGCTCCTCGACCAGGTCCCGCAGGGCGCGGGCGGCACGGACGGCCTGCTCGTGGCCGACGCCCGCCTGGATGCCGACCGCGGCCAACGAGGTGCCGTCGGCGAGATCGAGGATGGCCCACGGGTCGCCCTGGCGGAAGTTCACCCGGACGATCTCGGGCCAGGCCAGCCGGCGGCTGCGCAGGAAGTTGACCACCGTGACGCCCTCGGCGTCGGCCCGGACCTCGGGCCGGGCCAGCAGCAGGCCCGCCCCGGCGAAGACCAGCCCGCTGACGACCATCGCGATCCGGTCGTTGAGCTGCCAGTTGGCCGGCAACGCGACCGCGATCGCACCGAACAGGACCACCAGGACGGCGCTCACCGGCAGCAGCACGGCGCGGGTGCGACGCGGGAACCAGGTCACCGGGAGCGTGGCTGCGGCGGTCGCGGGCGCGGGCGTGGTCACGTGGGTCTCCAGAAGAGAACGGGGCGGGGACGTCTGCGTCCCCGCCCGCGCAGTCGGTTCAGGCGTGCAGGCGGTTCAGGCGTGCAGGCGGTTCAGAGCCGGCAGGCGTGGATGTTGGTGACCAGGATGGCGCGGGCGCCGATGCTCCAGAGGTCGTCCATGATCCGCTGCGCCTCCTTGCGGAGCACCATCGAGCGGACGGCGACCCAGCCCTCGGTGTGCAGCGGGGAGACGGTCGGCGACTCCAGGCCCGGGGTGAGGGCGACGGCGGCGCCGACACTCTCGGCGCGGATGTCGTAGTCCATCAGCACGTAGCGGCGGGCCACCAGGACGCCCTGCAGGCGGCGCAGGAACTGCTCGACCCGCGCGTCCTCGCCGGCGCCCTTGGGGCGGATGACCACGGCGTCCGAGATCAGGATCGGGTCGCCGAAAACCTCCAGACCGGCGTTGCGCAGGCTGGTGCCGGTCTCCACGACGTCCGCGATCACGTCCGCGACGCCGAGCTGGACGGCGGTCTCCACGGCTCCGTCGAGCTTGGTGACGGTCGCCTTCACCCCGTGCTCGGCGAGGTGCTGCTGCACCAGGCCGGTGTAGGAGGTGGCGATCCGCAGGCCCTCCAGGCCGCTCACGTCCTTGACGTCCACGCCCTCGGGGCGGGCGAAGCGGAAGGTCGAGCCGCCGAAGCCGAGCGCGAGCACCTCCTCGGCGTTGGAGGCGGAGTCCAGGAGCAGGTCACGGCCGGTGATGCCGACGTCCAGGCGGCCGGAGCCGACGTAGACGGCGATGTCGCGCGGGCGCAGGAAGAAGAACTCGACCTGGTTGTCCGGGTCGACGAGGACGAGTTCCTTCGGGTCCTTGCGCTGGCGGTAACCGGCCTCATGGAGCATCTCCGCCGCGGGACCCGAGAGCGAACCCTTGTTGGGGACGGCGATGCGCAGCATGAGTGGTGAATCCTTCGCTGAGGTAGCGGGTGGGGGTGGAGCGGTCCTGCGGTGGTGCTCCACAGCGGTACGGGCCGCGCGGCGGCGGCCCGTACCCCGTGGTCGGAACTGTTCGAACTGTTCGGAGCCGGTTTCGGAGACGGTTCAGAGATGGGCGTACACGTCGTCGAGGGTCAGTCCCTTGGCGACCATCATCACCTGAAGGTGGTAGAGGAGCTGCGAGATCTCCTCCGCGGTCTCCGCGTCGGACTGGTACTCGGCGGCCATCCAGACCTCTGCGGCCTCCTCGACGACCTTCTTGCCGATCGCATGGACGCCCTGCTGGACGAGCTGCGCGGTACGGGAGGACGAGGGGTCGCCGGTGGCGGCCTTCTGCTGGAGCTCGGTGAACAGCTCCTCGAATGTCTTCGAAGCCATGATGGACTCACCTTAAGGCTTGCGGGCATACGGACGGTAAACGGTCCCGGACCGTGGACACCGTCCTGGACGTCGGATTCGCGGCGCGAGGACCGCGCCGCGCCTCCACCGCTCCGCTACCGCCAGGGCTCGGAGACCGAGCGCAGCACCGCGGCGGTGGCCACGGCGGCGGTGACGGCCTCGTGGCCCTTGTCCTCGGCGGAGCCGGGCAGGCCCGCGCGGTCCAGCGCCTGCTGCTCGTTGTCGCAGGTCAGCACGCCGAAGCCGACCGGCACGCCGGTGTCGACGCTGACCTGGGTGAGACCGAGGGTGGCGGCCTCGCAGACGTAGTCGAAGTGCGGGGTGCCGCCACGGATGACCACGCCGAGGGCGACCACGGCGTCGTAGCCCCGGCCGGCCAGCTGCTTGGCGGCGACCGGCAGCTCGAAGGTGCCGGGGACGCGCAGCACGGTCGGCTCCTCGATGCCGAGCTCCTTGAGCGCGCGGTGCGCGCCGTCCAGCAGCCCGTTCATCACCTGCTCGTGCCACTGGGCGGCGATCACCGCGACCCGCAGGTCGGCGCAGTTCTTGATGGTCAGCTCGGGGGCTCCGTGGCCGCTCACGTGCGTACTTCCTATCGGTCGGTGCTGGGGTGGTGGGTGGTGCGTGCGGAGGGGTGGTTCAGGAGTCCTGGCCGAGCCAGGGCAGTTCGTGGCCCATCCGGTCGCGCTTGGTCCGCAGGTAGCGCAGGTTGTGCTCGCCGGTCGCGGTCTGCACGGGCGCGCGGCCGTTGACCTTCAGGCCGTGCTCGGTCAGCGCGGCGATCTTGTCCGGGTTGTTGGTGAGCAGCGTCAGCGAGCGCACCCCGAGGTCGGTGAGCATCTGCGCGCCGATGCTGTAGTCCCGGGCGTCGGCGGGCAGGCCGAGGTCGAGGTTGGCCTCGACGGTGTCGCGGCCCTGCTCCTGGAGCTCGTACGCGCGCAGCTTGTGGGCCAGGCCGATGCCCCGGCCCTCGTGGCCGCGCAGGTAGAGCACGACGCCCCGGCCGGCGGCGGCGACCTTCTCCAGCGAGGCCTCCAACTGGGGGCCGCAGTCGCAGCGCAGCGAGCCGAAGACGTCGCCGGTGAGGCACTCGGAGTGCACCCGGACCAGCAGGTCCTCGCCATCCAGCACCTTGCCGTCGGCGCCGAGACCGCCCGCGATCAGCGCGATGTGCTCGGTGCCGTCCAGGGTGCCCCGGTAACCGACGGCGGTGAAGGCGCCGTACGCGGTGGGCAGCGAGGTGACGGCGGCGCGGTCGACGTGCAGCTCGGTGCGGCGGCGGTAGGCGATCAGGTCCTCGATCGAGATGATCGCCAGGCCGTGCTCGCGGGCGAAGGCGACCAGCTCGGGCAGCCGGGACATGGTGCCGTCGTCGTTGACCACCTCGGCGATGCCGCCGGCCGGGGCCAGGCCGGCGAGCCGGGCGAGGTCGACGGCGGCCTCGGTGTGCCCGGGGCGCACCAGCACGCCGCCCTCGACCGCGCGCAGCGGGAACACGTGCCCGGGGCGGGTGAGGTCGCCCGGCTCGGTGCCGACGGAGGCGAGCAGCTTGACGGTCCGGGCCCGGTCGGCGGCGGAGATGCCGGTGGAGACGCCGTCGCGGGCGTCGACCGACACGGCGTACGCGGTGCCCTTGCGGTCCTCGTTGACCTGGGTCATCGGGGGCAGCTTCAGCCGGTCCAGCTCCTCGCCGGTCATCGGGACGCAGATGACGCCGGAGCTGTAGCGGATGGTGAAGGCCATCAGTTCGGGGGTGGCGGCCGAGGCGGCGAAGACGATGTCGCCCTCGTTCTCGCGGTCCTCGTCGTCCACCACGATCACGGCGCGGCCGAGGGCGATGTCGGCGATGGCGCGCTCGACGGGGTCGAGGACGAGCTCCTCGAAGACGGAGTCGTTGGCGGGCTGCGTGCTCATGCGGAGGCTCCCTGCAGGACGTTGGCGGTCGCGGGACGGGTCTCGCGGGTGCGCAGCCACCAGGCGCGCAGGCCGAGCAGGACCAGGACGAAGTAGATGCTGTAGGTCAGGCCGGAGAAGGCGTAGCCGCTGTTGAAGGCGAGCGGGACACCGACCACGTCGACGGCGATCCAGGCGAACCAGAACTCCAGCCAGCCCCTGGCCTGGGCGTACATCGCGGCCAGCGTGCCGACGAAGATGTACGCGTCGGCCCACGGGCTCCAGGACAGGCTGGGGTTGGCCAGGAACAGCCAGGCCAGGGCGACGGTGCCGAGCGCGGTCGCGCCGGCCAGCACCGCGCGCTCCGTCCAGGTGGCGAAGCGGACCTCGATCTCGCCGGCCGTCTGCCGGCCGCGGCGCCACTGGGTCCAGCCCCAGGCCGCCGCCGCGATCACGATGAACTGCTTGCCGATCAGGCCGGGTACGTGGCCGGAGAAGTAGGCCGCGATCAGCACCGCGCCGGAGAGCAGCTGGACGGGCCAGCTCCACACCGAGCGGCGCCAGCCGAGGGCGAGGGCGCTCAGGCCGAGCAGGTTGCCGAACATGTCGGCCCACTTCACCGGTTCGCCGAAGGCGGTGAAGGCTATGCCGCTGAGCCAGTTCACGAGGCGTCCTCTGCGATCGCGATGGACGGGGNGGGAGCGTCGGACGGGGCGGGAGCGTCGGACGGAGTGGCAGCGTCGGACGGGGCGGGAAGGCCGGGCGGGGTGAGGGCGGCGGGCAGGGTGCGGGACTCCAGCAGGCGCTCGACGTACTTGGCGAGGACGTCGACCTCCAGGTTCACCGGGTCNCCGATCGCCTTGGTGCCGAGCGTGGTGAGCGCCAGGGTGGCCGGGATCAGGCTGACGGTGAAGCTGTCGCGGGCCGCCTCGACCACGGTGAGGCTGACGCCGTCCACGGTGATGGAGCCCTTCTCGACCAGGTACCGGGTGATGCTCTGCGGCAGCGAGAAGCGCAGCACCTCCCAGCGGGGTAGGCCCTGGGCGTCGAGGTCGCCGGGCTCGCGGCTCAACAGGGCGCCGGTGGCGTCGACATGGCCCTGGACGAGGTGGCCGCCGAGCCGGGCGCCGAGCGCCATCGCGCGTTCCAGGTTGACCCGGGAGCCGGTGCCCAGCGCGCCGAGGCTGGAGCGGAGCAGCGTCTCGGCCATCACGTCGGCGGTGAACTCGCCACTGTCGGACGCGAGTTCCTCGGGAGTGTCGACGACGGTCAGGCAGACGCCGTTGACCGCGATGGAGTCGCCGTGGTGGGCACCCTGACAGACCACCGGGCCACGCAGGCGGATCCGCGACGAGTCGCCGATCTCCTCGATGGAGACGACCTCGCCGAGCTCTTCGATGATGCCGGTGAACACCCGGGTTCTCCTCGCGCTTGGGGCGCGGACTCCGGGGCGACATGGGGAGATGACACGGACAGCGGCAAGTACGGGCGCATCACTGGAGGGAGCCGCTCCGGCGGCGTCGTCGCCGGGGAGAGCTCTCCTGTGCACACCACACGTGGCCCACGGGGAACCACGGCCCTGCTCGATCCGTCGCGCACGCCTCCCATCCGGACTTTAACCGTCGGTCCAGGAATCTCACCTGGTCAACCGCCCGCTGGCTGCGGACGGGTCGCGGACTGTAACCGCCGGTTCGGATTTTCACCGACCCCGGAGTGCGCTGAACGTCACTACTACTGCCGTCATTGTGCCATGATCCGTGCCGGGTCAGGGAGAGGGATCTTCTGTGGCCTGTTTCACTCGGTGCCGGGGAATGCCGGGAACGCCGCGGCGGGCAGCACGGCCGGGGTGGGCGGCGGCCCCGGGACGGGCACCCGGACGGCGTGCAGGCGGCCCGCGTCCGGTGCGAACTCGCCGTGCTCGTCGGGGTGGTGCGCCGTGGTGATGTAGAGCGTGCGCAGGTCGTCGCCGCCGAAGGCGCAGCTGGTCGGGCTCGCGACGCCGATCGGCAGCACGGTGTCCAGGCGCCCGTCTGGCGTGTAGCGGTGCAGGGCGCCGCCACCCCACAGGGCGACCCAGAGGGCGCCCTCGTCGTCGACCGCGAGACCGTCCGGCCATCCGCCGCCGGTCACGCACGCGAACGGGCGCCGGCCCCGGACGCTGCCGTCGGCCAGGTCGTAGTCGAGGACGTCGATCCGCCCGGTCGGGGTGTCGATCCAGTACATCAGGCGGGCGTCCGGGCTCCAGCCGAGGCCGTTGGCGATGCTCGCGCCGCCGATCACCTCGGTGGCGGTGCTGCCGTCCAGCCGCAGCAGGGCGCCCCGGCCCGGGTGCTCGTCGCCGGCCATGGTGCCGACCCAGATCCGGCCGGCCGGGTCGGCCTTGGCGTCGTTGCAGCGCTCGGCGCGGCCGAGCGGCACGGCGGCCTCGCCCGGCCCGTCGAGCCGCACCACGCGGTCGCGCAGGACGGCGGCCCAGCCGTCGGTGGTGGGCAGGATCGCCGAGGCGGGCGGCGGCAGTTGCCGCGAGCTGCCGTCGGAGTGGTGCACCAGGCCGGCCCGGATGTCCACCCAGCGCAGCGAGTTGGTGCGGACGTCCCAGACCGGGCCCTCGCCGAGGCCGCTGACGCGGTCGTCGACGGGGGCGGGCGTGGCGGTGAGGCGGTTCATCGGACGTTGACCTCCGGGAGGACGGCGGGCGGGCCGCCGTCGACGGGCAGGCAGGTGCCGCGTGCCGTCGGCGGCCGAGGCGCCGGGGCCGGCCGGGAAGGCCGCGACCTCGGCGGTCCCCCGGGCGTGCGGAGCCTGCCGAGCGGGCGGACGGCGAGGATCCGGGCCCGCTCGGCGTCATCCTGCCAGCGATGGGCGCCGCGGTCGACAACCACCCGTCGGCGGCGGCCCGGGGCAGGACGGCCCGGCGTCCGCTGCGCCGGCTGGCGCCCCGGCGGCGGGCGGGCGCACCCTGGAAGCACGGCCGGTCCGGACGCGCCGGGCCGCCGCGCTCCAGGAGGTGTGAGCGCCATGGCGAAGTTCATGGATGTCCATCACGGTATGGCGGGCATCACCGCCGAACAGCTCCGCGCCGCCCATCAGGCCGACCTAGCCGTCGAGGCGAACGAGGGCGTGCACTTCGAACAGGCCTGGGCCGACCCGGAGTCGGGCACCGTCTACTGCCTCTCCGAGGCACCGTCGAAGGAGGCCGTCCAGCGCGTGCACGAGCAGACGGGCCACCCCGCCGACGAGATCCACCCGGTGCCGCTGATGGTCTGATCGCCGGGCGCCGGCCGACCGGCGGGCGTTCGATAGGTTGCCGGTATGACCAGTACACCGGAGTCCGTCCCCGCCCTCGTCACGCCGCCGGCCGGCAGCGGCAGTCTCTTCGAGTCGATCCGTGCCACCGCGCTGCGGGACGCCGCCGATCTCCGTGAGGTCTACGAGCAGCCGGGCGACCACGCGCTGCGCAAGCAGGTCGACCGCATCCACGACGTCGCCCGCCGGCTGATCGCCTGCTCCTCGCTGGTGCTGATCGCCAGCGCCGACGCCGAGGGCCGCTGCGACGTCTCGCCCCGGGGCGGGCCGCCCGGGCTGGTCTCGGTGCTGGACGAGCACACCCTGGCCATCCCGGACGCGACGGGCAACAAGCGGCTCGACACCCTGCACAACATCGTCGGGACCGGCCGGGTCGGGCTGATCTTCATCGTGCCCGGCCGCGACACCACCCTGCGGATCAACGGCCGCGCCTGCGTCTCGACCGACCCCCGCCTGCTGGAGCAGCTGACCGCCGTCGGCAAGCCACCGCGCAGCGCCATCGTGGTCCGCGCCGAGGAGGTGTACGCGCACTGCCCGAAGGCCTTCCTGCGCAGCTCCGCCTGGAAGCCCCAGGACTGGCTGGCCGCCGACGCCGCCCCGACCTCCGCCGAGGTCACCCTCGCGCACCTGCGCGACCCCTCGTTGACCGTCGAGATGATCGAACAGGCCGAACGCGAGTCGCTGCTGCACCGCTACGAGTAGCGTCCGCGCCCGGCGGCCGCAGGTGGCGGACGGCCGGGCGCCGGGTTTCACTGGGCCGGTGGACTGCGTGTTCTGCGGGATCGTGGCCGGTGAGGTGCCCGCGCACCGGGTGCTGGACGACGAGGTGGCGGTGGCGTTCCTGGACCGCCGTCCGCTGTTCCCCGGCCACGTGCTCGTCGTCCCCCGGCGGCACCTGGAGACCGTCACCGACCTGCCCCCGGCGGACGTCGGGCCGTTCTTCGCCCGCGTGCAGCGCGTCACGGCGGCCGTCGAGGGCGGGATGTCCGCGGCGGGCAGTTTCGTCGCCGCGAACAACCGGATCAGCCAGTCCGTCCCGCACCTGCACGTCCACGTGGTGCCTCGGAACCCGAAGGACGGGCTGCGCGGCTTCTTCTGGCCGCGCTCGCACTACCCGGACGAGGCCGCGGCGGCGGAGGCGGCCGGCCGGATCCGGGCCCGGCTCGGCTGACCCCGCCGCCGTCCCGGGCGACGTCCGGCAGGGCCGGGTCAGGCGGAGGAGTCCAGCCGGGCCGTGAAGCTGAAGCGGTCCCCCCGGTACAGCGAGCGCACCCGCTCCACCGGCCGGCCCTCGCCGTCGCGGGTCAGCCGGTGCAGCAGCAGCATCGGAAGGGCGGGCGGGGTACCGATCAGCAGGGCCTCGCGCGGGGTCGCCAGCACCGTCTCGATCCGCTCGTCCGCCGCGCCGAAGCCGATGCCGAGCTTCTCCCAGAGGTACGCGTACAGCGAGCCGCCCGGGTCGAAGTCCCGGTCCAGCGCGGGCACTCGGGCCACCGAGAGGTAGGTGCTCTCCAGGCCCACCCGCTCGCCGTCCGCGAGCAGCACCCGCTCCAGGTGCCAGACCGGATCGCCCACCGCGACGCCCAGCTGGCCGGACAGCGCGGCGTCCGCGGCGAACCGCTCCAGGCCGATCAGGTGCCGGCCGGGGACGCGGCCCTGGCGCCGGACGCCCTCGGTGTAGCTGGCCAGCGACAGCGGCTGCTCCAGCTTCGGCCCGGCGACGACGGTGCTCCTCCCCCGGCGCCGCACCCGGCCCTGGATCAGCAGTTCGCGCAGGGCCTGGCGCAGGGTGTCCCGGGAGACCTCGAAGCGCGCCGCCAGGTCGCGCTCGGTCGGCAGCACCCCGCCCTCGCCGAGTTCGTCGAGCAACCCGTCCAACTCGCCCTTGACCGCGTAGTACTTGGGCACCCGGCCGTGCTCGGGGATGCCGGACCTGATCGGCGCACCGGGGCCGGGGGTGTCGTTCACCCCGCCATCCTCGCAGATCCCGGGCACGGCACTCCGGCCGGTCACCGGTGCAGCGGGCCGAAGCGACCCCNGAACGACCCTCACGGACGGTACCGTCGGCCCGGACGCGGCGCGTGGACCGGACCGCGCGGCGGCGGCACCGC
>FJVZ01000497.1_pt1 | contig 18684 bp, 14 predicted proteins | sample 1011841 | NCBI WGS metagenome assembly FJVZ01 (sample SAMEA3912450, study PRJEB9761) | metagenome | biome: forest; material: soil | place: USA | collected 2011-06-22 | depth 0.1 m
GGCGCGGCCTTCGCGGCGCCGACCGTGCTCGCCCTGATCACCACTCACTTCACCGAAGAGGCCGCCCGCGCCAAGGCGTTCGGCGCCTATGCCGCGGTGTCCGGCTCCGGTGCGGCGCTCGGGCTGGTGGCCGGCGGCGTCCTCACCGACTGGCTGTCCTGGCGGTGGGTGCTCTTCATCAACGTGCCGATCGGCGTCGCGCTGGTCGTCCTCGCCCCGCTGTTCATCAACGACACCCCGCGCTCCTCGGGCCGGTTCGACCTGGTCGGCGCGCTCACCTCCACCGTCGGAATGACCGCCCTGGTGTACGGCTTCATCCGCGCCGCCGACCAGGGCTGGGGTGACGGCCTCACGCTCGGCTCCTTCGCGCTCGCCCTCGCGCTGCTCGCCGCCTTCCTGCTCATCGAACTGAACGCCCGTCAGCCGATCATCCCGCTGCGGCTCTTCGCCGACCGCAACCGGGCGCTCGGCTACCTGACGCTGCTGTTCATCATGGCCGCGGGAAACGCCATGTTCTTCTTCCTCACCCAGTTCCTGCAGTCCGTGCGCGGCTACACCCCGCTCGCCGCCGGCCTGGCCTTCGTCCCNCTGGCCTCGCTGATCGTGGTCGTCTCCGGCGTCGCGGCGAAGTTCCTGCCGCGTTTCGGCCCACGGGTGCTGACCGGCGTCGGGGGCGCGGCCATCAGCGGCGGGCTGGTCTGGTTCGCCCGGCTCGACCCGGAATCCGGGTACGCCGGCGCGCTGCTCGGCCCGATGCTGGTGTGCGGCGTCGGCATGGGCGTCCTGCTGGTCGGCATCACGACCATCCTGCTCTCGGGAGTCCGCCCCGAGGACACCGGCGCCGCCTCCGGCCTTCTGAACGTCATGCAGCAGATCGGCGGCGCGCTCGGACTGGCGATCCTGGTCACCGTGTTCGGCAGCGCGAGCCGGGACGCCGCCACGCACGTCCCGGCGGGCCTCACCGGCAGCGGCCCCGCCGACTACGTCCTCACCGAGGGCGTCACGACCGCGTTCACCTGGGGGGCGGTCTTCGCCGCGATCACCATCGTGCTCACCCTGTTCATGCGCCGGATCGCATCACCGGAGCCCCAGGAGCAGGCGACTCCGGACGCCTCCTCGGCTGCCGCGGAGGGCGCCCTGATCTGATTCCCCGGCTCCCGTTCCGCCCCTGGTCCCGCACCTGCGACCAGGGGCGGAACCCTTTGCCCGAGGGCCACTTGGAGGCTTCGCACTCCCCCGGGTCCGGTCCTGTGTCCCGGCCGGGCGGCGCTTTGCCAAGCGGGGACAGTCCCCGTATGGTGATCGGGCCGACCAACCCACGCACGCTCCCGACGGAGGCCACCGCATGACCGGATCCCCTGGGATCATCCTCTCCGCCCTCGACACCGCGCCGGTCTGGAAGGGCTCCACCGCCACCGACTCGCTGCTGAACACCGTCGAGCTGGCCCGCCGGGTGGAGCGGATCGGCTACCACCGCTTCTGGATCGCCGAACACCACAACCTGGCCGGCCTGGCGACCTCCGCACCGGCCGTCCTCGCCGGGCAGATCGCCTCCGCCACGAGCACGCTGCGGGTGGGCGCCGGCGGCGTGATGCTGCCCAATCACCCGCCGCTGGTGGTCGCCGAGCAGTTCGGCACGCTGGCCGCCCTGCATCCGGGCCGGGTGGACCTGGGGCTCGGCCGGGCCTCCGGCACCGACCCGCACACCGCCAAGGCGCTGCGGCGGCAGGCCGGGCTGCTCGGCGGCAACGACTTCCCCAGCCAGGTGGACGAGTTGCTGAGGTACTTCGCCCCGCCCGCCGGAGCCCCCGCCGACCGGGCCCGGAGCGCCGTCGCCGCCACCCCGGCCGCCGAGCACCGGGTGCCGGTCTGGATCCTCGGCTCCAGCGGCTACAGCGCACTGCTGGCCGCCTCGCTCGGCCTTCCGTTCGCCTATGCGCACCACTTCAGCCCGTTCGGCACCGACGCCGCGCTGGACGTCTACCGCAGCGAGTTCAAACCCTCCGCCTACCTGAGCGAGCCGTACACCCTGGTCTCGGTGTTCGGCCTCGCCGCCGAGAGCGACGAGCGCGCCGAGGAGCTCACCGGCTCCCTCCGGATGGCCACCGCACTGGGCTCCCGGGGGCTCAACCCGGTCTTCCCCAGGCCCGAGGAGGCGGCCGGCTTCCGTTACAGTCACGAGGAACTCGCCCTGGTCGACCGGCTCTTCGAGCCCCAGCTGATCGGCGGCCCGGAGACCGCCCGCCGGCGCCTGGAGGAGTTCGTCAAGCTCACGGCGGCCGACGAGCTCATGATCGTCACCGCCGTCCCGGACATCGACGAGCGCACCCGCTCCTACGAGCGCTTCGCCCGGTTCGCCGGAATCACCGCTCCGGACGCCTGACGCCGTGTGGGGCCGGGCAGCTTCCCGGCCCCACGTGCAGCGCGGTCCCCGGTCTGCTCATCCGCCGAGCGGCCCGATGCCGACCACCGGCCCGATGCCTCCCACCGGCCCGATGGCGATGGCCCGCCCGGGGCAGAGCTGGGCGGCCTCGTGGACGCGCCCGCTCTCCCCGGCCCCGGCGGGCTGCGCGGCCAGCAGTACGACGAGCCCCAGGTCGTCCTGGTCGAAGACGCGGGGCGCGGTCAGCACACACTGCCCCGCGCCCACACAGCGCTCGCTGTCAACGCTGATCTGCTCGGCCGGGGGCTGCTCGGCGGTGGGCTGCACGGGCTGGGTCCTTGTCTGTTGCCACGACTGTCACGACACGCTTCGCCGGAGGGGTCACCACGGAGGTCACCACGCGAGGGGCAGTTCGTAGATGCCCTGGACGCCGCTGTCGGCGTGCTTCACCGCCACCTGGTCGACGGGCACGGCCATCCGCAGGGTGGGGATGCGGGTGACGAGCGTGTGCAGCGCGATCTGCAGCTCGGCGCGGGCCAGGTTCTGGCCCAGGCACTGGTGCACGCCGTAGCCGAAGGCGGTGTGCCGGCTCGCCGAGCGGCCGAGGTCGAGGCGGTCCGGGTCGGTGTAGGCCTCCGGGTCGCGGTTGATCGCGGAGTTCGGCAGCAGCACCCCGTCGCCCTTGCGGATGGTCAGCCCGCCGACGGCGATGTCCTCGGCGGCGACCCGGGTGGCGACGTCCGCGATGGCGAGGAAGCGCAGCAGTTCCTCGACCGCGCCCGGCACGAGCTCCGGGTCGGCCCGGAAGGCGGCGAGCTGCTCGGGGTGCTCCAGCAGGGTCAGGGTGCCGAGCGTGATCATGCTGGCGGTGGTCTCGTGACCGGCCATCAGCAGGATGAGGGCGAGTGTGCCGATCTCCTCGCGGGTCAGCGAGCCTTCGGCGAGCCCCTCCGCCACGAGTGTGTCGAGCAGGCCGTCCCCGGGCTCGGTCTCCTTGCGGACGACCAGGCCGTCCAGGTAGACGCGCAGGTTGCGCAGCGCGTCGAAGGTGTCCTGCTCGGTCGACTCCCTGGCCACCAGCCGGGCGGTCTGCTTCTCGAAGTACTCGTGGTCCTCGTAGGGCACGCCGAGAATGCGGCAGATCACGAGCGACGACAGCGGCAGCGCCAGCGCGGTGGACAGTTCGGCGGGCGGACCCTGGCGCAGGATCGCCGTGACCAGCTCGTCGGTGCGCTCCTGGATCGCCGGGCGCAGGTCGTTGATCCGGCGCACGGTGAAGGCGGAGATCAGCCGGCGGCGGTAGCCGGTGTGCTCGGGCGCGTCCATGCCGATCAGCAGGGCCTGCTTCTGGATCGACTTGCGGCGCGGGCTGGTCACCGGGAACAGCGGGTTCGACCAGTCGGAGGAGAGCCGCGGATCGGTGAGCAGCGCGCGGGCCTCGGCGTGGCCGACGACCGTCCACACCACCCGGCCGTCGTACAGCCGCACCCGGGCCAGCGGGCCCTGCGTGCCGCGCAGCTCCTGGTAGCCCGTAGGCGGGTGGTAGGGGCAGGTGCGCGGGAGGGGGAAGTCCGGCAGCCGCTCCGCGGGCTCGGCGTGGGCCATGTCTGTGCCTCCTACGGCGGGTTGGGTGCAGCGCGGCGCCCAGCGTTGCCCTCCGGCCTTGCACTGGCCTAAACGCCGACTTGCAGCGCGGCAGACGCACGGCGGGGACCCGGCAGACCCCCGGCGGGGCCCGCCGACACCCCCGCCGACCGACCGCCGACCGACCCCTGACCGACTGCCGACCGCCTGCCGGGTCGGCGTTAGGAGCGGCTTTAGCGGCGCCCCGGAAGTTGGCCGCATGACGACCACAGCCGTCGCGCGGGAGAGCCGCCACCCGCTCCATCTCCCTGGGGAGAGCGGACCGTTCGCACCGGTCCTCTCGGCCGGGAGTCCAGGGCGCCGACCGCACCGCCGGCGTGATCCGGACCGGCTCCGGCCGGCTCCGATCCGGTACCCGGCCGTGGTCGGCCCGATTTCGACCTGACGAGGAGTAACCCGTGACTGAACGCCCACTGAGATTCGGGCTGAGTGTCATCGACCCGGCGGTGGACTGGCCGGCCGTCGCGCGCGAGGCCGAGCGGCTCGGCTACGACGTGGTCGCCGCGGTCGACCACGTCGGCCGGTCGGCCCCCTTCCCGAGCCTGGTGGCGGCGGCAGCGGCCACCGAGCGGCCCCGGGTGGGCACGTACATCACCAACGCCTCGTTCTGGGAGCCGGCCCTGCTGGCGCGTGAGGTGGCGAGCGTCGACCGGCTCACCGGCGGGCGCCTGGAGCTGGGCATCGGCGCCGGCCAGAGCGTCGTCGCGTCGACCGCCGGCTGGAGCCCGGAGCGGCGGCTCGCGCACCTCACCGAGACCGTCGAGGTGGTGCTGCGGCTGCTCGCCGACCCGGGGCACAGCCCGCGCGGTGTCCAGTCCCCGCGTCCACCACTGCTGATCGGCGGCAACGAGGACGGCGAGCTGGCGCTGGCCGCACGCCACGCGGACACCGTCGCCTTCACCGGCGCCCATCTGAGCGCCGGCGGCGGTTTCACCCTGCTCTCCGCCGAGGAGCTGGCGGAGCGCGTCGCCTTCGTGCGCGAGGCCGCTGCGGGGCGGGAGATCGAGTTCAACATCGGCGTCAAGCGGGTCGTCGTGACGGACGACCGGCGGGCCGGCGCCGCAGCGGTGCGCGACCTGGCCCCGCAGTTGAGCGTCGACCAGCTCCTGGACCTGCCGACCGTGCTGATCGGCACGCACGAGCAGATGGCCGAGCAGATCCGCAAGCACCGGGCCGCCTACGGCTTCAGCTACGTCATGGTCCTCGGGGAGTACGTCAGAGAGTTCGCCCCGGTGATCCGGCTGCTCCGCGAGGACGGGCAGTGAGCGCGCCCGTCCTGGTGATCGGGGCCGGCCCGGCCGGTCTGGCGGTCGCCGGGGAGCTGGCGCTGGCGGGCGTCGGCGCGGTCGTCATCGACCGGCTCGCCGCGCCCGACCCGCACGCGCCCGGCCAGGCCATCAACGTCTCCACCGTCGAACTGCTGGACGAGCGCGGCCTGGTGGACGGCCTGCGGGCCACCACCATGGCCCTGCCGGGCGCCCACTTCTCGTTGCTCTGGCTGCGCCCGGACGGCCTCGCCGAGTCGCACCCCCACGGCCTGATGGCGCCGCAGGCCCTGGTGGAGGCCGCACTGGCCGAGCGGCTCGCCGGCTCGGCCGTGGAGGTCCGCCGCGGGCACCTCCTCACCGGCCTGCGCCAGGACGCCACCGGCGTGACGGCCCGGCTGCGCGGCCCCGACGGGGAGTACGACCTGCGCGGCTCGTACCTGGTCGGCGCGGACGGCGAGGACAGTACCGTCCGCCGGCTGGCCGGGATCGGCTTCCCCGGCAACGGCTGGTCCTTCTCCGGCATCGTCGGGGACATCGGGACGGACTTCGCCACCCTGCCCCAGGTGCACCTCGGCGCCCGGTTCTCCGAGGCCGGCGGCATGTACTCCGGCTCACCGGCCGGGCCCGGCGTCCTGCGGATCATCACGGCGGCCACCGACAGCGCGCAGCGCACCGGCAGCGGCCCCGCCACCCTGGACGAGCTGCAGTCCGAGGTCGCGCGGCTCACCGGGCACCTGCTGCCGGCCCGTGCGCTGCTGTGGGCCGAGCGGTTCACCAGCACCACCGGCAACGCCGAACGGTACCGGGACGGCCGGGTGTTCCTCGTCGGCGACGCCGCGCACACCTTCTTCCCGCTCGGCGGGCTGCGGCTCAACACCGCCGTCCACGACGCGCTGAACCTCGGCTGGAAGCTCGCCGCCGAGCTGCGCGGCTGGGCGCCGCCCGGACTGCTGGACAGCTACCACGCCGAGCGCCACCCGGTCGGCGCGCGGGCCGGCCGCGTGCTGGACGCGCAACTCGCCCTGGCCCACCCGCCGGAGCGGGTGGCACCGCTGCGCGACCTGTTCGCCGAGCTGGTCGGGTACGACGACGTCAACCGGCACCTGTTGGAGCTGGTCACCGGCGTGGACGTCCGCTACCCGCTCGACGGGGCCGGAGCCGGCCACCCGCTGCTCGGGCGCCGCCTGCCCCACCTGCCGCTGGTCACCGCCGACGGGACGGACACCGGCGTGGCCGCTCTCCAGCGGCGCGCCCGAGGTGTGCTGCTGCACCTCGCCTCGGACGGGGCCGTCCACCAGGACGCGGTGCGGGGCTGGTCGGACCGGGTGGACACGGTCGCCGTCCGGCCCTCGGAGGAGCTGCTNGCGGCCACCGGCGGGGCGGCNGTCCTGCTGCGGCCGGACGGCCACATCGCCTGGGCCGGGGCAGGCGGCGGGCCCTCGCTCGCCGACGCCCTGAAGAGCTGGTTCGGCGCGCCTCACTGACAGCTCCGAGACTGACCAGCTCCGCGACTGACCAATTCCGGGACTGACAGCGCCGAGACTGCCGGCACCGAGGTCCGAGCGGCATCCGGCGGAGGCGACGGCCGGGCCGCCACCTGCTTCACCGGCTCCTGACGGGATAGAATCGGGCACAGGCCCCGTTTCCTGGGCGCCCCGGCGCGGGGCGCCCAGGTCCGGGTTTCATCCGCCCGTCCCCGGGAAGCGAGCGACCATGCCGACGAAGGACATCTCCACGGCCGATCAGCCGCGCATGCGCGCTGACGCACGCCGCAACTACGAACGGCTGCTCGCCGAGGCGCAGGCCGCCTTCCTCAAGCGCGGCGTGGACACCTCCCTGGACGACATCGCCAAGCAGGCCGGCGTCGGCAACGCGACCCTCTACCGGCACTTCCCGACCCGGGAGAGCCTGCTCGAAACCCTGCTCCGCGACAGCTTCCTGCAACTCGACTCCCGGGCGAACGAGTTGATGACCTCCGCGACACCCGGCGAGGCGCTCGTCGACTGGTTCCGCGCCGCCGTCGTGCACGCGACCACCTACCGCGGCCTGGTCAACGCCCTGATGGACGGCCACCGGGACGAGGCCTCCGAGCTCAACACCGCCTGCCACGCCATGCAGGACTCGGGGCAGCAGCTCCTCGCCCGGGCCCAGCGGGCGGGCGCCGTCCGCGCCGACACCAGCCCCGGTGAGTTCTTCACCCTCGTCGCCGCCGCCGCCTGGGCCACCGAGAACGCTCCGGAGGAGTCGGCCCAGCTCGTCAAGGTCATCATCGACGGCCTCCGCATCACCCCGTAGCCCGCAGTAGCCGGAGTACCGGGACGGGCGCCCCGGCCCGGGCGCGGGGTCACCTGATCGGCCCTACCGCGTTGCCGCGTCCGCCTCCCTTGGGAAGCGTGGGCCCCGGGCACGCCCGCCCCGAGCCGCGTGGGCCACACTCCCGTGCGGCTGTCGGCCGGCGATCGAGGAGTGCGCGTGTACTACAGCAGCGGGAACTACGAGGCGTTCGCCAGGCCGCGCAAGCCGGAGGGGGCCGAGCGCAAGCGCGCCTGGTTCGTCGGCGCCGGGCTCGCCTCGCTGGCGGGGGCCGCCTTCCTCGTCCGTGACGCCCAGGTGCCGGGCGAGCGCATCACGATCCTGGAGCGCCTCAAGCTGCCCGGCGGGGCCCTGGACGGGATCAAGGAGCCGAGGAAGGGCTTCGTGATCCGCGGCGGGCGCGAGCTGGAGGACCACATGGAGTGCCTGTGGGACCTGTTCCGCTCGGTGCCCTCGCTGGAGGTGGACGGCGCTTCCGTACTGGACGAGTTCTACTGGCTCAACAAGGACGACCCGAACTACTCCTTGCAGCGCGTCACCGAGCGCCAGGGGCAGGACGCCGGCACGGACGGACGGTTCGCCCTGAACGACCGCGCCCAGAAGGACCTCGTGAAGATCTTCCTCGCCACCCGCGAGGAGCTGGAGGGCAAGCGGATCGACGAGGTGTTCGGCCGGGACTTCCTGGAGAGCAACTTCTGGCTGTACTGGCGCACCATGTTCGCCTTCGAGGAGTGGCACGGCGCGCTGGAGATGAAGCTGTACCTGCACCGCTTCGTCCACCACGTGGGCGGGCTGCCGGACCTCTCGGCGCTGAAGTTCACCAAGTACAACCAGTACGAGTCGATGGTCCTGCCGCTGACCCGCTGGCTGATGGACCAGGGGGTGACGTTCCGCTTCGCCACCGAGGTCACCGACATCGACTTCGACCTCACCCCCGGCCGCAAGCTGGCGACCCGCATCCACTGGACCGAGGACGGGCAGGCCGGCGGCACCGACCTGGGCGAGGACGACCTGGTCCTCACNACGATCGGCTCGCTCACCGAGAACTCCGACAACGGCGACCAGCACACCGCGGCCCGGCTCGACGAGGGCCCCGCGCCGGCCTGGGACCTGTGGCGCCGGATCGCCGCCAAGGACCCGGCGTTCGGCCGCCCCGAGGTGTTCTGCGGGAACATCCCGGCGAGCAAGTGGGAATCGGCCACCGTCACCACCCTCGACCAGCGGATCCCGCGCTACATCCAGAAGATCGCCAAGCGCGACCCGTTCAGCGGCGGCGTGGTCACCGGCGGCATCGTCACCGCCCGGGACTCCTCGTGGCTGCTGAGCTGGACGGTCAACCGCCAGCCGCACTTCAAGCAGCAGCCGCCCGACCAGGTCGTCGTCTGGGTCTACGGGCTCTTCGTGGACCGGCCGGGCGACTTCGTGAAGAAGCCGATGCAGGACTGCACCGGCGAGGAGATCACCCAGGAGTGGCTCTACCACCTGGGCGTGCCGGTCGGGGAGATCCCCGAACTCGCCGCCGGGGCCGCCACCTGCGTGCCGGTGATGATGCCCTACATCACGTCGTTCTTCCTGCCGAGGCGGGCGGGCGACCGCCCCGCCGTCGTCCCCGAGGGTGCGGTCAACTTCGCGTTCATCGGCCAGTTCGCCGAGACGGGCCGGGACTGCATCTTCACCACCGAGTACTCGGTGCGCACCGGCATGGAGGCCGCCTACCAGCTGCTCGGCGTCGAGCGCGGCGTGCCCGAGGTGTTCGGCTCCACCTACGACATCCGCAAGCTGCTGGCCGCCGCGAGCCGCCTGCGCGACGGCGCCGAACTCGACCTGCCGGGGCCGGGCTTCGTCCGCAAGCACCTGCTCCACCGCCTCGACGCGACCGAGATCGGCCAGCTGCTGGAGGAGTTCGACCTCCTCACCGAGCACCCGGAGTAGCCTCCCGCCGCCCCCGGGGAGACCCGGCGCGGCCGGCCCTCGCGGCGGTGCGGTCACCGTCGCGAAAGCCGGCCGCAGCGGCCGGGGCGGGGATCAGCCGGCGAGGAAGCTCCGCACGGCGCCCAGGGTGATCGTGTCGGTGAGGAAGCCGATGTGGGTCTGGCAGGCGACCAGGTTGTTGGTGGCGCCGCTCAGGATGGTGCCGGTGTACGGGAGGATCACTCCGTCGCACGGCGAGTACCAGGTACCAGTCGCTGACCAGGCCGCCCATCGAGTGGTTGACGATGTCGACCTGCTTGGCGCCGGTCTTGGCGAGCACCTGCTGGACGTAGCCGGCCAGGCTCGCCGCGCTGCTCCTGTTGGACTGCGTCCAGTTGTGGTCGAAGGCGAACAGCTCGCCCGGCTGATGCGCCGCGGTGACGATCCGTCGGCGGTCCGGCTCGGCTTCGACCACATCGCCGGCATGGCGGCGACCTTCCAGGGGCGGCACGAGGAGGCGACCCGGGTCCTGCGCAGGGTGCTCCGGCTCGCCGAGGCGGTCCATGACCCGGAGTCGGTGATCTGGGCCAGCCAGGCCGCCTGCGGGTGCTGGGATTCGTGGCGCGCGTACGCTCTGGCGGCCGCGGCGGTGCACGGGGCCGGAGAGCTGGGCGCCGTCTCGCTGGTGCCGGGAGCCCTGGTGTACCAGGCGCTGGCCGGGCTGATGCTCGACCGGCATGCCGCCGCCGAGGCGGCCGCGCTGGACGGGCTGCGGCCGGCGCCCTGCGACTGCACCGCGACGACAACGCGGCCCTCGAACCGGCCAAGACCGAGTTCTTCTTCGCACGCCGGCTGCGGCGGGCCCGCAGACCGAGTGCGGCGCGCGGACTGCTGCGTGACGCGGTGGCGGTCTTCCAGCAGTTCGAGGCCCGCCCGTGGGCGGACCGGGCCACGGCGGAGCTCCGGGCGGCCGGCGACAGCTTGTCCCCGACCGCCCCGCCGGCGGGAACGGAGCTGACCGCGCAGCAGACCCGGATCTCCGGCCTGGTCGCCCAGGGCGCGACGAACCGGGAGATCGCCGACCTCCTCCTGCTCAGCACCCGCACCGTCGAGTACCACCCGCGCAACGTCTTCACCCGCCTCGGCGTCCGGTCGAGAGTCGAACTCGCCGCCCTCTTCCGCTGAGCCCCCGGCCCGCTGCCGGAGTTCCCGCGCCGCCGGTCAGTGCGGGAGCTCGACCGAGATGTACGGGGTCAGGGCCCGGAGGAAGTCCGCCGCGTCGAACATCGCGCCGGCCGAGGCCACGCCCGTCGTGCGCGTCCGGCCGGCCAGGATCCGGTGCAGGGCCTCGACCACCAGGGGTGCGGTGACCGCGTAGATGTCCTGGCCCCGGGCCGTGGCGCGGCGCTCGACGCCGCCCGCGCGGACCAGGACGTCGACGACGAAGGTCTGGTCCGACCGCCCCTGCGCGTCGACCGCCTCCGGGGCCGGCGTGTCCTCCCCGGCCAGGTCGCGCGCGGCCTCGACGGTCATGTAGGTGCGGACCTCCGGCACGGCGAGGTGGCTGGGGACGGTGACGATGTCGGCCATGGTGAACTCCGCGATCACCGCGCGTCGGCCCAGCGGCTCGGGGAAGAGCCAGTCCTGCTGCGAGGCCCGGTCGTCGTGGTACTGCAGCGCGCCGTCCGTGTACCGCACCCGCCGGCCGGCGCGGCGCTGGTGGGACACCTGCCCCGCCACCCGGGTGCCCGCCGTGGGGTGCCAGCTGCTCAGGCCGTACGCGACGTGCGCCTCGTCCGCGGCGGTCAGGTCGCCCAGCGCCGCGGTCACCAGCAGGTCGCCCAATCCGCCGAAGAACGCCATCGCGGGCAGCACGGGCGTGTCCGTCTTCCCGGCCGCTTCCGCGTGGTCGGCGAACATCGCGAGGTTCGCCTCGATCTCCGCCGCGACGTCGAGGTACGGGATGCCCGCTCGCAGGGCCGCCNCGACGACCGGGCCCGCCGTCAGCGCGAACGGTCCGGCGCAGTTGATGACGGCCGCCGCGCCGGCGAGGGCGCGGTCGAGCGAGCCCGCGTCGTCCACGGTGGCCGGCCGCACCACCACGTCTCCCCACTCGGCGGCCAGCGCCTCCAGCTGGGCCGCGTCGCGGCCGGAGACGACGATGGCGAAGCCACGCCTTCGGAGTTCGGCGACGACGAAGCGACCGGTGTGCCCTGTCGCGCCGTAGACCACAACTGCGGCTGTTGTACTCATGGTTCCCCGTTCACGATGTGCTGTTGGCTCCAGTCTCACCCCGGCCGGGACCGGACGGTGATGGTCCGGAACGACATCACCCGTACACTTTCGGACATGCCCACTGTCGCGCTGCTGACCGCCGGTCACCTGTTGCACTTCGAGCTGGCGGTGGCCTACGAGATCTTCGGCAATCCCCCGCGCGAGGCCACGGCGGGCTGGTACGACGTACTGCTCTGCGGGCCCGGGCCGGTGCGGGTCGGGCCGTTCATGGTCGAGCCCGACCACGGCCTGGAACACCTGGCCGGGGCCGACACCGTGATCGTGCCCGCGTGCGCCGACGTCGACGATCCGCTGCCGGCGGAGCTGGTCGACGCCGTGCGCGCGGCCCACGAGTCGGGGGCCCGGGTCGCCTCGCTCTGCACCGGCGCTTTCGTGCTCGGCGCGGCGGGCCTGCTGGACGGCCGGCGGGCGACCACCCACTGGGCCCACACCTCGGAGCTGAGTGCGCGCCACCCGCTGGCCGAGGTCGACCCGGACGTGCTCTACACGGACAACGGCAGCGTGCTCACGTCCGCCGGCAAGGCCGCCGCCGTGGATCTCTGCCTGCACCTGGTCCACCGCGACCACGGCGCCGCGATCGCCAACTCGGTCGCCCGCCGGCTCGTCATGCCGCCGCACCGGCCCGGCGGCCAGGCCCAGTTCGTGTCCACGCCGGTGCAGGTCACGGGCGACCACGTGCTCGCCCAGCTGCTCGCCTGGGCGCAGCAGCGACTGGACCAGCCGCTGACGGTGACCGACCTGGCCCGGCGGGCGAACACCAGCCCGCGCAATCTCGGGCGGCAGTTCCGGTCGGTGATCGGGCAGACGCCGATCCAGTGGCTCCTGACCCAGCGCGTACGCCGCGCCCAGGAGCTGCTGGAGGCCACCGACGAGACCGTCGAGGCGATCGCCCTCGCCACCGGCATGGGGACCGCCACGACGCTCCGGCGCCAGTTCAAGCGGATCGTCGGGGTCCCGCCGGCCAGTTACCGGCACTCGTTCCGCAGCGCGCGGCCCGCCTGACCGCTCTCGCCTTCCCCGGGCCGTACCGCCGCACGAGCGGCCTTCCGGCCGCGTCGCGGCGTCCGAGAGGCGGCGCCGGGGTTCCGGGGCGGAGAATCGGTGGGGAAGCGAGAGGTGGAGCGCAGTCCGGGCGCCGCCGAGGTGAGCGGTGGTCGCGGCAGGCAGGGGACGGTGATGGCTGAGAGCGGCGAGACGCCGAGAACCGTGATCCTCACCGTGGACGACGACCCCGGCGTCTCCCGGGCCGTCGCCCGTGACCTGCGGCGCCGCTACGGCGGATCGCACCGGATCGTCCGGGCCGAGACGGCGCAGTCCGCGCTCGACGCGTTGCAGGAGATGAAACTGCGCGGCGACCTCGTCGCGGTGATCGTCGCCGACTACCGGATGCCGCAGATGAACGGCATCGAGTTCCTGGAGCGGGCGATGGACGTGTTCCCCGGGGCCCGCCGGGTGCTGCTCACGGCCTACGCCGACACCGGGGCGGCGATCGACGCGATCAACCTGGTGGACCTCGACCACTACCTGCTCAAGCCGTGGGACCCGCCGGAGGAGAAGCTCTACCCGGTGGTCGACGACCTGCTGGACAGCTGGCTGGCCTCCGACCACCGGCCGGTGCCGGAGACCAAGGTGGTGGGCCACCGCTGGTCCGCGCACTCCTCCGAGGTCCGTGAGTTCCTCGCCCGCAACCAGGTGCCGTACCGGTGGTACCCGTCGGACGAGCCGGAGGGGCAGCGGCTGCTGGCCGCCGCCGGCGAGGACGGGCTGCGGCTGCCGCTGGTGATCACACCGGACGGCCGGGTCCTGGTCGAGCCGGACGCACGGGAGCTGGCCGGCCGGGTCGGGCTGGCCACGGCGCCGGCCGCCGAGTTCTACGACCTGATCGTCATCGGCGGCGGGCCGGCCGGGCTCGGGGCCGCCGTCTACGGCGCCTCCGAGGGCCTGCGGACGGTGCTCGTCGAGCGCACGGCGACCGGCGGCCAGGCCGGGCAGAGCTCGCGGATCGAGAACTACCTGGGCTTCCCCGACGGCGTGTCCGGGGCGCAGCTGACCGACCGGGCCCGCCGCCAGGCCGCCAGGTTCGGCGCCGAGATGCTGACCGCGCGCGAGGTCGTCGGCCTGGAGGCCGCCGGCCCGTCCCGGACGGTCCGCTTCGCGGACGGCTCGGTGATCGCCGCGCACACGGTGATCCTGGCGACCGGTGTGAGCTACCGGCAGCTGGACGCCCCCGGAGTGGCGGAGCTGACCGGGCGGGGCGTCTACTACGGCGCGGCCCTGACCGAGGCGGCCGGCTGCGCGGGGAACGACGTGTACATCGTCGGCGGTGCCAACTCGGCCGGCCAGGCCGCCGTGTACCTCGCCAGGGGCGCCCGCTCGGTGACGATCCTGGTCCGCGCCGCCGACCTGACCCGGTCGATGTCGCACTACCTCGTCCAGCAGATCGCGGAGCTGCCGTCGGTCACCGTCCGCGCCGGTACCGAGGTGGCGCGGGCNCACGGGAGCGACCACCTGGAGCGGCTCACCCTGCGGGACACGGCCACCGGCGCCACCGAGGAGGTGGACGCCCAGTGGCTGTTCGTCTTCATCGGCGCGGCGCCCCTGACGGACTGGCTGGAGGGGGTGGTGGTCCGCGACGAGAGCGGCTTCGTCCTCGCCGGGCCGGACCTCGCGCCGGGCGGCGCGCTGCCGAAGGGCTGGCCGCTGGACCGCGTCCCGTACCACCTGGAGACCAGCGTCCCCGGCGTGTTCGTGGCCGGCGACGCACGGGCCGAGTCGGCCAAGCGGGTCGCCTCGGCGGTCGGCGAGGGAGCGATGGCCGTGATGCTGGTGCACCGCTACCTGGAGAGGCTGTGACGGCGTGAGCGGGCCGGTGACGCTCTGCAGTCCGGACGAGCTCCGGACGCTCTTCCTGTTCGAGCGGCTGACCCCCGAGCAGCTGGCGTGGCTCTGCCGCGAGGGCCGGGTGGAGCGCCACGAGCCCGGGCCGGTGTACGCCGAGGGCGATCCGGCGACCTGCTTCTACGTCCTGCTCGACGGCGCGATCGTGCTCTCCCGGCGGGTCGGCGCCGACGACGTCGAGGTGACCCGGACCTCGCAGCGCGGCGTGTACAGCGGCGCCTTCCAGGCCTATCTGGGGGACAGGGTGCCGCAGGTGTACAACAGCTCGCTGCGGGCCGTGGAGCCGTCGAGGTTCTTCGTGCTGTCGGCAGACTCCTTCGCGGGGCTGATGAGCGAGTGGTTCCCGATGGCGGTGCACCTGCTGGAAGGACTGTTCCTCGGGTCGCAGGTGGCCAAGGAGGCCATCGGCCAGCGGGAGCGGCTGCTCGCCCTGGGATCGCTGTCCGCCGGTCTGACCCATGAGCTGAACAACCCGGCCGCCGCCGCGCTGCGGGCCACCGCCGCCCTGCGGGAGCGGGTCGCCGGCATGCGGCACAAACTGGGCAAGATCGCCGGTGGCCCCCACCCCCCGGAGGGGCTGGACGTGCTGATCACGCTCCAGGAGGCCGCCGTCGACCAGGTCGCGGCCACCAAGGCCGTCTCGCTCGGCCCGCTGGAGGCGGCCGACCGCGAGGACGCCGTGGACGACTGGCTGGACGAGAAGGGCATCGCCGACGGCTGGCAGCTCGGACCGGCCTTCGTCCAGGCCGGTCTCGACCTCGACTGGCTGCGCCGGGTCGAGGACACGGTCGGCGCGGAGAGCCTGGAGGGTGCGCTGCGGTGGCTGCACTACACCGTGGAGACCGAGCTGCTGATGAACGAGGTCGAGGACTCGACCACCAGGATCTCGGACCTGGTCGGCGCGGCGAAGCAGTACTCGCAGCTCGACCGCGCCCCGCACCGGGTCGTCGACGTCCACGAGCTGCTNGACAGCACGCTGATGATGCTCTCGGGCAAGACCCCGCCGGGCGTGAGCGTCGTCCGCGACTACGACCCGGCGCTGCCCCCGGTGCCCGCGTACCCGGGCGAGCTGAACCAGGTGTGGACCAACCTGATCGACAACGCCCTGTCCGCCATGGCGGGCACCGGCCGCCTCACCGTACGGACGGCCGTCGACCACGACAACGTGCTGGTCGAGTTCGGCGACACCGGGCCGGGTGTCCCCGAGGAGATCCGGAGCCGGATCTTCGAGCCGTTCTTCACCACCAAACCGGTGGGCGAGGGGACGGGCCTCGGCCTCGACATCTCCTGGCGCATCGTGGTCAACCGGCACCACGGCGACCTCCGGGTGGAGTCGGTGCCGGGCGACACCCGCTTCCGGGTGCTGCTGCCGATCACCGCCCGGGAGGAGCCGCCGGCCGGCAGCCCGGCCGGGGAACCGGCCCGGCCCGGGGGCCGGCCTACTGACGGCTGAGCGACCTGCTCATGCCGGCGAGCAGGGACGTGGTGAGCAGCCAGCCCGCCGCGATCAGGCCGTAGCCCAGCCACTGGTGCAGCCCCGTCCAGTACCAGGCGGTGCGCTGGCCGAAGCCGCCGATCGGGAGCAGCAGGTCGAGCGTGTAGACCAGCGCGCTGAAGGGGGCGCGCTGCTCGGACTGCACCGCCGTGGGCGAGCCGGAACTGAACGCGGCGGTGCCGAGGACGGTCAGGCCGAGCAGCCAGATTCCGGCCTGCCAGGGGCGGTAGCCGTACCCGACGGTGACGTCCAGCAGCCGGCCCCAGGCGCGTCCGAGCGGGTTCAGCGTCCGTCGGCGGCGGCGTTGCTTGGCCAGCAGCACCTGCCGGGCCGCCTCGTCGTCGCCGGTCTTCCGGTACCAGGCGGCCAGTTGCTCGTACGGCTGCGGCGAGTAGCCCGGCAGCCCGGCCAGCCACTCCAGCCGGCGGGCGACCGCGACGGGCCGGGCGGCGTCGCCCTGCAGCGAGGTGTACGCCAGGCCGTCGAGGCGGCTGTCGGCCGGCCAGCTCGCGTCGTTGTCGCGCAGGACGGCGACCTGGGCCTCGTGCAGGTCGACCGTGCCCGTCGGCAACCGGGCGGGGGTGAGCCGGAGTTCACCGGCGTGCAGCCGACTGCCGTCCAGGGCGGTCCCGCCGCCGTCCAGAACGGCGCCCGCCAGGGAGAGGACGCTGCGGACGGCGGCGCCGGGCAGCCGGATCGCGCCGCGCGCGGTGAAGCCGTCGGCCAGCACCATGGTCGAGGCGGTCAGGTCGTCGCCGGTCAGTGCGTCGCCACCCGCGTTGTCGATCAGCGCGCCCTCCATGAAGAGGCCGCCGTTGAACCTGGCCCCGACCAGGCGCAGCCCGCCCCGTGCGGTGAAGCCGCCACGGGCGAAGCACCCGCCGTCCAGCTCCAGGCCGCCTGCCCACAGGGCCCAGGTGGCGGGTGCGCGGGCCGGGTCGGCAGGCCCGGCGCCGAGGAGCTCGGTGGCGGTCAGCCGTACTCCGCTCAGGCGCAGTTCGCCGATCACGTGGGCGCGGGTGAGGGTGAGCCGGCCGTCGATCACCGAGTCCTGGAGGAAGAGGTTGCCGTCCACCGTGGCCAGCCAGCCGTCCAGCCCGGGTATCCGGCAGCCGATGAATCCGGTGGACCTCAAGGCCGCGCCGCGCAGCAGCACCTGCTGCTCCAGCTCGCAGCGCTCCAGCCGTAGCTCGTGCTCGACCCGGGCCCCGGCGAGGTCCAGTTGCCCGGTGATCCGGGCTCCGGTGAGCCGCAGTGCCCCGCCGGCCGCCGGGCCGCCCTGCCGGTCACCGAGCAGCAGCGCCCTGAGCACGGCTGCCCGAACCGTCCGCTCCGGCTCCGCCCGGTCGGTGAGATCGACCTTCGCCCCGGCCGGGAACGCCTCCCGGACCAGCCGCTCCGCCTCGTTCAGGTCCTCGTTCAGGTCCTCGTACGCCGGCACCCGTGCCTCCCCCGCCTCGCCACGACCGGATGCACCTTAGCGGACCCACCAGGGCGAGGTGACAGCACGTCAGGGCTGCCGGGCCCCGCCCGTCGGACCGGGCCGGGTGCGGGCGGGCACCCAAGGGCGGCGCGCGGTCACGATCGGGCGTTCGGGTGCGGGCGTTCGGGTGCGGGCGGGAGCGGCGGCGTACTTGTGCGGCCGCCTGTACCGGGAGGTCCGGACGGCCAACCGGCTCCGACTTCGCCTCCGGCGACGTGCGGCGGCTGAACTCCGCGGGAGTGCACCGCCACCCGCGCTACTGCTCGCGGCGGGAGAGACCGGCCTGCTCCGCACGGCCCTGCTCGCCGAAACGTGAGNCCGNGGCACGGAGGTCACTGATCGTCGGCCGCAGATCAAGTGTTGCCTTGTGTTGTATTGCGTTTGTTATTGTTGCATTATCGGCATGCCAGCTACGGCGCACCGGGTCTCGGTGCGCATCGGCTGTGCCTTCACCTGTTCATCAACGATGTGTCGTCCGAGGTTGGCGGCAGATCGCCTGCGGGAGGTCGCATCATGAGCAAGTACCTGGTCACCGGTGGCGCCGGCTACGTCGGCAGCGTGGTCGGAGCCCACCTGCTGGAGGCGGGCCACCAGGTCACCGTCCTGGACGACCTCTCCACCGGCTTCCGTGAGGGCGTGCCCGCCGGAGCCGACTTCGTCCGGGGCCGGATCCAGGACGCCGCCGACGTCCTGGACGGCTCCTTCGACGGCGTGCTGCACTTCGCCGCCTCCTCCCAGGTCGGCGAGTCCGTCGTGGACCCCGAGAAGTACTGGCGCAACAACGTGGCCGGCTCGCTCGAACTGGTCTCCGCGATGCGCAAGGCCGGCGTGCGCAAGCTCGTCTTCTCCTCCACCGCCGCCGTCTACGGCGAGCCCGAGAGCGTGCCGATCGCCGAGACCGCCCGCACCTCCCCCACCANNACCTACGGCGCCACCAAGCTCGCCGTCGACCACCTGATCACCAGCGAGGCCGCCGCCCACGGCCTGGCCGCCG
>FJVZ01001341.1_pt1 | contig 18602 bp, 21 predicted proteins | sample 1011841 | NCBI WGS metagenome assembly FJVZ01 (sample SAMEA3912450, study PRJEB9761) | metagenome | biome: forest; material: soil | place: USA | collected 2011-06-22 | depth 0.1 m
CGGCGCCGCGCGCCAGCAGGAGGCCACCGGCGCCGACGCCGTCGCCGCGAAGGAGGCGGCCGCCCGCCGGGTCCTGGAGACCGTACGCGCCTGGGGGCTCGACGCCCGCCCGCTGACGGCGCCCGAGCCGCCCGCGAGCCCGCCCGAGCTGCGGGCCGACCCGCCCGGCGTGACCGTGCGCAGCGGCCTGCCGCCGGTCGTCCGCCGGGTGCCCACCAACGACCGGGTCGTCTTCCTGACCGTGGACGACGGCGCCGAGAAGGACCCGGAGTTCGCCCGGATGGCACGCGAACTCGGCATCCCCTTCACCGCGTTCGTCTCCGGTTACCTGGCCCGCGCGGACTACGGCTACTTCCGCGGCCTCGCCGCCCAGGGCGACCCCGTCCAGAACCACACCCTCAACCACCGCGACATGCGGAAACTGACGTACGACCAGCAGCGGCAGGAGATCTGCGGGCAGCAGGACGAGCTGGAGCGCGAGATCGGCGTCCGCCCCCGGCTGTTCCGGCCGCCGTACGGCGAGTACACGGACACCACGCTGCGGGCCGCNGCGTCCTGCGGGATCGAGGCCGCCGCACTGTGGAACGAGGAGGCGTTCGCGGACCACATGGAGTGGCGCTACGCCGACCAGCGCCTCCACCCGGGCGACATCATCCTCACCCACTTCCGGGGTCCCAACCTCTGGAAGGGCACCATGTCCGACATGCTCCGCCGGGTGCTGAACACCGTCACCGAACAGGGCTTCGCGCTGGCCCTGCTCGACGACTACCTGTAGCCGCCGGCCCGGACCGCGCTCGCGCTACCTGCCGTCCAGCGCCGCCACCAGCCGCGGCAGGTCGCCGCCGGCCACGACGAGGGCCAAGTGGTCGTGGAAGTCCCTGCTGCTGACGATCAGGCCGTCGCGGACCCGCAGCACCTGGATGTTGGCGACCTCGAAGGTCCGCCCGGTCACCCGGTGGTGCACCTGGTAGTTCCATTCGCCGACGATCACCTCCGGGTCGTCGGTCTCCCGGATCACCACGTCCGTCGCGGTCAGCTCCACGGGCGAATGCACGGCGACCTGCGCGAACCGCTCCCCGAGTACGGCCCGCCCCTCGAAGCGGCGCGGCCCGACCGGCTCGAAGACGGTCTCCACCACGGCGTCCTCGGCGTAGAGCCCGGCCAGCTCCGAGAACCGCCCCGTACTGATGCCGTCGAGCAGCTTCCGGAAGACCTCACGCGGTGACAGCGTTTCGGACATGATCAACCCCCGGCCGGATCCGTCGCTAGAATCGGACCAGCGACTCAGGTTCCAAACGATACGGACTGGCGACTCCGGTTGTCCAGAGCGGCTCCGCCGTCGGCGGGGATCAGCGGCTCCGCCGTGGGCGGGGAAGGGTGGGAGGGATGAGCGGCGCCCAGGGACGCCCGCTGCGGGCGGACGCGGCCCGTAACCGGGCCAGGCTGCTGGACGTCGCCACGGAGGTGTTCACCACCCGCGGCGTCGGCGTGCCGACCGAGGAGATCGCCCGGGCCGCCGGGGTCGGGGTAGGCACGCTCTTCCGGCACTTCCCGACCAAGGAAGCGCTGCTGGAGGCGGTGATGGTGCTCAGGCTGGAGACGATCGCCGCCCAGACCGAGCGACTTGCCGCCGAGGCCGAGCCCGCCGAGGCGTTCTTCCGCTGCTTCCGCCTGGTGATCGACCGGTCCGCGGGCAAGAACGAGTTCGCCCAGGCACTCGCCGCTGCCGGGGTGGACGCGCACGCGGCCCTGCAGGAGTCCAGCAAGGCGATCCAGGCGCAGCTGGCCGGGCTGCTGGCCGGGGCGCAGCAGGCCGGGGCGGTCCGCCCGGAGCTGGGTCTGCCGGAGCTGATCGCACTGCTGGTCGGCACCAGCGCGACGATGGAGCAGCTCGGAGCGGACCCGGCGGCCCGGGAGCGGATCTTCGAGGTGCTCTTCGACGGGCTGCGGCCGCGCTGAACCGGGGGCGTGCCGGCCTCGCGTCGNCCCCTGGGCCTGCTCAGTTCCCTACGGCGGGGCACCGGTTGCCACGGGTCAGTGCGTACCGGCCGACCACCCGGTAGCTGCCGGGGCGGGGTGCGTACAGGACCGTCCACTCCCCCGACTCGGCCAGGCAGGCGCCCGCCGCCTCCGGGCCCTCCACCCCCAGCCAGGGGGACCACGGGACGCGCAGCAGTACCGGGCCCGCGACGGCGACGTCCACCGTGAGGGCGGCGGGGCCGGCCCGGGTCACGGTCGCGGGCGGGTCGGCCAGCGGGGCGGCGTCGGCGACGCGGAACAGCCGCCAGTGCTCGTCCTGCCAGACCGGGCTGAGCCAGGCGGGCCCGGCCGCGACGATCCTGGCCTCGTCCACGGCGGCGTCGTCCGGCCGGTCGGCGGGCAGCACGACGTAGCCGACGCCCCAGTGCCGCAGCCACGCGTGGTAGGCGTCCGGCGTGAGGGCGGCGGCGGTGTAGAACAGCGGGTTGCGGGCCACGTCCGCCTGCCGGTTCCAGCCCCGGGCGAGGTTGACGTACGGGGCGATGCCCGAGGCCTCGATGTGCGAGCGCAGCGGCACCACCTCCACCCGCCCCCGGTCGGCGCCGACCCGGCGCAGCGCGGCGACGAGCGGTCCGGTGTCCCGTGCCGTCGCGGACACGGGGACGGTGGTGGCGAGATCCCCGGCGGGTTTGGCGGCCTGCCAGCTCGCGACGACCAGGAACGCGCCGGCCGCGGCGAGGGCCCTGCGGCCCGGCCGCCCGCTGCGGCCGGCGTACTGCAGGGCGGCGGCGAGCAGGACGGTGCCGGCGAAGAGCAGCGGCAGCCGCTCGACGTTGCTGCCGACCGGCGAGGGCACCACCCAGGTGAGGGCGGCCCCGGCGCCGTACACCACCGCGCCCGCCCGGACCGCCCGCCACTCGCGCGGCGCCAGCAGCGCGACGGCCGCGGCCGAGGCGACGAGCGGCACGGCGACGTACCAGTCGAAGGGCTGCTCGCCCTGGAAGGGGAAGAGCAGGGCCGTACCGAGGAGGACGAGCACGGGGCCGGCGGCCAGCACGCAGGCGTCCCGGCGGCGGCCGGTGAGCAGCAGCGCCGCCGCGACGACGCCCAGGAACACCCCGGCGAGCGGACTGCCTGTCGTCGCCAGCGCCGCCGCCGCGAGGACCGCGCAGCCCCGTAGGACCGGCCCCCGGGCGGCTCCGGCGGCTCCGGCCCCGGCTCCGGCTCCCGGTGGGAACAGCAGCAGCACGGCGGCCAGCGCGAAGGCCACGCCCACCGCGAAGGTCACCCGGCCGGACGCGACGTTGCACCACAGCGCCACGGCCGTCCACAGCGCGGGGAGCAGCGGCCGCGCGACCTGCGGGCGCAGCAGCAGCCGGGCGGCGAGGGCGGCGGAGACCGTGCCCGCGAGGACACCCGTGGTGCGGACGCCGAGCCAGCCCATCAGGTACGGCGCGACCAGGCTGTACGACGCGGTGTGCATGCCGCCGTACCAGGACAGGTTGTACGCCGAGCCGGGGTAGCGGCTNGCGAAGTCCGTCCACGCGTACTGGGCCGCCAGGTCCCCCGCGTCGTGCGCCAGGAACAGCGCCCACACCACGTGCAGCACCGCCGCCAGCGCCGTGGCGGCGGGCACCGGACGGCGCAACACCCGCAGGGCGGCGGGGCCGGGGCCCGCGACGGCGGCCGGGGCGGCCTGCCCCGAGGTGGTCATCGGCTCCCTCTCCGGCGCGATCAGGGACTACAGGGACTGAAGGGACTGGAGGGAGTAGAGGGACACAGGGAGTACAGAGATAGCAGGACCGGCGCCGGTCCTTCNCGGGGCGCACCGTACGGCCGGGGAATCCGCCCGACGGGCCGTCANTTCTGCGGTCGGGCGGGTGATGTCGGTGGTGGTGGGGACGGTCGGCGTGACGCCGACGCGGTGGACGGGAGCGTCCGCGTCCCGCGGTGTGTGGGCGGGCGGCCCGCCCGTCCGGCCGTTAGCGTCGGGTGGAGTCCGGCCGCCGGGCCGCGACTCCGGCAGATGGAACGGTTGAAGGGGAGAGCAAGTCATGGACTGGAAACTCGAACTGGTGGCGGTACCGGTCTCCGACGTCGACCGGGCGAAGGCGTTCTACACCGAGAAGGCCGGGTTCAACGCCGACCACGACCACCGGGTCAGCGACGAGATCCGCTTCGTCCAGCTGACGCCGCCGGGCTCGGCCTGTTCGATCGCGCTGGGCACGGGCATCACCGACACACCGCCGGGCTCGGCCCAGGGGCTGCAACTGGTGGTCTCCGACATCCGGGCGGCGCACGACGAGCTCAAGGGGCGTGGTGTGGAGGTGAGCGACGTCCAGGAGTTCCCGTGGGGCCTGTTCGTCTTCTTCAGCGACCCCGACGGCAACGGCTGGGCCGTGCAGCAGATCCCCGCCCGGGGCTGACCGCCGCTCGGGGTCCGGGGCTGCGACCGGGTTGTGTCGATCCGCCGCTGAGAGAAGACTTGTCCGTGGCACATCCCGGGGCCCGGGAGCGCCCGGGCCCCGTACCCCCAGCGGCGTGCCGCGGCGGCGCGCCGTCCGACTGCCGGGAGGCGCCATGTTCGTGCGCACGCTGTATCTGACCGGTGACCCGGGCAGGCTCGACGAGACGGTCGAGGCGCTCGGTACCGGTGGACGAAAGCTGCTCTCCGACCAGCCGGGGTTCCGCGGGTTCGGGCTGTTCAAGGACGCCGGGCTCGGCAAGATCCTCACCGTCACCTGGTGGGCGACCGAGCAGGACAGGACGGTCAGCGACGAGCAGTTGCGCGGTCGTCGGGAGGCGCTGGTGGAGCCGTTCGCGGCGACGATCGCGACCGCGAACTACGAGGCGGCCGTCTTCCACCGGAGCGCGCAGCCCCGGCCCGGCGCCGGCCTGCGGATCAGCCGGCTCGACGTGGACCCGGCCGACGTCGACCTGCTGATCGACACCTTCCGGGGCACGACGCTGCCCAGACTGCAGACGCTCGACGGCCTGACCGGCGCGGCGCTCTTCGTCGACCGTGAGCGTGGCCGTGGCATGGTCGGCGTCATCTTCACGGACCTCGCGACGCTCGCCGCCTCGCGCGCCGGCCAGGCCGCCGCCCGGGGCGAGAGCGCTGCCAAGGCGCACGTCACGGTGACGGGCCTGGAGGAGTTCGAGGTGGTCTTCGCGGAGGTCGATCCGGTCTGAGCACCTCGCCCACCGGCGACCCGGCGCACGACGTCAGCGGGTTGCCGCCGCCCGGCCCTCGGCCGGCGCCGGCTCGCCCACCGGCAGCCGCAGCTCGGCGACGGCCCCACCGTCCGGGTGGTTGCTCAGCAGCAGGCCGACGCCGATCGCCTCGGCGTGCCCCTGCGCGATGGTGAGCCCCAGCCCGTGCCCGTGCCCCCGCTCGCGCGCACCCGTGCGGAAGCGCTGCGGGCCGTCCCGCAGGACGTCGTCCGGGTAGCCCGTGCCGTGGTCGCGGACGGTGAGTGTCGCGCCGTCGACCCGGACCTCGACCGGGGCGGCGCCGTGCCGGAGGGCGTTGGCGAGCAGGTTGGAGACGATCCGGTCGAGCCGGCGCGGGTCGGTGGTGACGTGCGTGTCGGAGTCGATCCGCAGCCGTACGGCCGGGTCGGCGGCGCCGACCATCGCGGTGACCAGCGGGCCCAGCCGGACGACCGAGAGGTCGGCGCTCTCCGCCCGGGCGTCGAGCCGGGAGACCTCCAGCAGATCCTCGGTGAGCCCGCAGAGGAAGCGCACCCGGTCCCGGACCAGCTCGGTCGGCCGGCCCGGCGGGAGCAGTTCGGCGGCGGTCAGCAGCCCGGTCAGCGGGGTGCGGAGTTCGTGCGCCACATCGGCGGTGAAGCGCTGCTCGCCGGCCAGCCTGCTGCGCAGCACACCCGACATGGAGTCGACGGCGGCGGCCAGTTCGGCCACCTCGTCGCGCGGGCCGCCGAGCGGGCCGATCCGCGCGGTGAGGTCGCCGTGCGCGATGCTGCGGGCGGTGCGGGCCGCCGTCCGCAGCCGGCTGCTGATCCGGTCGGCGGCGAGCACCCCGGCGAGGACGGTGACGGCGACGGCCAGTGCGGCGGAGAGCAGGATCGTCCGGTCCAGCTCGGCCACGGCGCGTTCGTCCTCGCGGTACTCGACCCGGACGGCGAACACCTTGCCGTCCGCGCCGGCGGCCGCCCACATCGCGGTGCCGTTCGGCCCCGGGCCGAGCATCGAGCCCTGGTGCCCCTGCGCGGCGAGGTCCCGCAGGGCGGCGGGCAGCGCGCGGTCGTCGGGCACCTCGCCGGTGCGCTCGTAGGCGGCGAGCAGCGGGTTCAGGGCGGCCACGGCGGCTCGCCGGGCCTGCTCGGTGTGCTGGCGCACCGAGGCCTGGTGGACCAGCAGGCCGAGGGTGAGGGCGACCAGGAAGGACACCACCGCCACGGTGACGGCGATCTGCCGGCGCAGGTTCACCGCAGCCGCCGCAGCTTGTAGCCGAAACCCCGGATGGTCTCGATCCGCTCGGCCCCGATCTTGGCGCGCAGCCGCTGCACGTGGACGTCCACCACGCGGGTGTCGGCGCCCCAGGAGTAGTCCCAGACGCGTTCCAGCAGCGTCTGGCGTTCCAGTACGACGCCGGGCGCGGCGGTGAACTCCAGCAGGAGCCGCAGCTCGGTCGGCGTGAGCGGGATCTGGCGGCCGGTGACCCGGACCTCCATCGCCTCGGTGTCGACCTCCAGGCCGTCGATCTCCCGCAGCGTGCGCGGGGCGGCCGGGGCGGCCGGACTCGTGATGCCGGTGGCCGGGGTGGCGAGCGGCTGGGGCGCGAGGCCGGTCCGCCGCAGCACCGTACGGATCCGGGCGACCAGGACGGCCGTCTCGAACGGCTTGACGATGTAGTCGTCGGCGCCGGCCTCCAGACCGGAGATGACGTCGATCGGCTCGGTCCGGGCCGACATCATCAGGATCGGCAGCAGGCTCTCCTCCCGGATCCGCCGGCAGAGGCCGACGCCGTCGAGCAGCGGCAGCATCACGTCGAGCAGCAGGAGGTCCGGCGGCTGGGCCCGGAAGCGCTCCAGGCCCTCCAGCCCGTCGGCGGCGGTGTCCACGGGGAAGCCGTAGCGCTCCAGCGCCATCCGGGTGGCCTCACGGATGACCTCGTCGTCCTCGACCAGCAGGATCCGGGGCGCGCCGGGCGTGGGCACGGCGGCGGTACTCACAGCGGTGTTCACGAGTGTCCGATCGGGCTCGGCCGCAGGCCGTCCACCTGGGGAACCGCGGAAGGAACGGCGGGGACGGCAGGAGCGGCGCTGGGAGCAGCACTGGGCGCGGCACCGGTCGCCGCGCTGGGGAGGACGGTGGGGCCGGCGCCGGACCCGGGCGCCGTACGGCCCGGCCTCGGCACGGCGGGGCCGGGTGTGGCCGGCTCGGACACCGAGGCGGTGGGCAGGCAGCCCGGCACGTCCGCGGCGGGCCCGGTCGCCCGGATCTGCCGGTTCTCGAACGCCATCCGGACTCCGTCCCAGCGGTACGTGCTGTTGGTCTCGGTCACCTCGCTCGTCGGCTCGTGGACCACCAGGTCCCGGGCGACGGTGTCCGCGCTGAACCCCGGCAGGGCCTGGAGTGCCAGAACCGGCAGGACCTGGTGCTCGTGCACGGTGTAGACGTGCAGGAACGCCCGCCGGTCGCCGGTGATCACCGCCGTGAGCAGCTCGTCCTGCCCGTCCCCGGTGACGTCCCGGTACTGCGCGGGACGGACCAGGCAGCCGGCGCAGCCGGTGAGCGCGGCCCGCTCGTCCGCCGCCAGCGCCGGATCCGCTCCCAGCAGTACCCGGACGTCGACCGCCCTGATGTCGGCCCCCTCCACGCTCACCCCGGGCACCGGTACGGGCGGCGGCACGGCCGTCGCCGACCCGGACGGCTGCGGGGAGACGTCCGCGGCCGGCCAGAGCAGTTCGGGGCGCGGGGGGCTGGTGACCGGCCGGGTCTGCCCGGCGTCGTGCAGCTGCCCGGCGGAGGTACAGCCGGCGGTGACCGCGACGGCCATGACCGCGAGGACCGTGCCCCACTTGAGTGCCGTGCGGCCGATCCATGTCCTCACGTGGGTGGGCGCCCTTCGGGTTCGGGTTGCGGTGTGTTGCCTGTCCTCTGTGCAATACGCGCGGCGGCGCGACCCGGTTGCACTCGCTGAGCTGCGGGTTCCGGGCATCAGGTGGTCGGGGCGAGGTCCGCGAGGACGATGATGTTGTCGGTGTAGTGGCCGTCGGAGGCGACCCGGCCGCCACAGGTGACCAGCCGCAGCTGGGGGGTGTCGGTGTTGCCGTAGACCGCCTGGGTGGGGAACCCGGTCTTCGGGGCCTGCAGCAGCTCCCGTACCCGGAAGGTGACGGTGCTGCCGTCCTGGCGGCGGACGTCGATCCGGTCGCCCGGCCGCAGTTGCGGGAGCCGGTGGAAGACCGCCGGGCCCTTGCGGGTGTCGAGATGCCCGAGGATGACGGCCGGCCCGACCTCGCCGGGAGCCGGGCCGTTGCGGTACCAGTCGACCTGGCCCGGACGGTCGGCCGGCGGGACCTCGACGGTGCCGTCGGCGTTCAGGCCGCCGCTATCGACCGGCGCGTCCACCCCGATCCGGGGGATCAGCAGGCGCGCGGGCGGTGACACGGCGACGGGCGCGGGCGCAGACGTGGACGGGGCGACGGGCGCCGTCGCGGGCCCGGTCGTGGGCGCCGTCGCGGGCCCGGTCGTGGGCGCCGTCGTGGGCGCGAGGGGGGTGGCCGGGGCGGTGGCCGCCGGTTCGGGTGCCCGGCCGGCGAACGCGATCCGGACGGGGTCGTGCTCCGGGGCCGGTACCAGGATCAGGGCCGCCACGGCGAGGGAGAGGCCGCCGGCCGCCGCAGCCGGCGCCCACGAAGGGCGCCGGCTGCGGCGGCGACGGTCAGCCCCGTGCGCCGGCACGGCGCCGGACGACGGCGAAGCCGATGCCCGCCACGCCCGCGACGGCCAGGCCCGAGCCGACGACCAGGGTGCCGGCCGACCGGCCGGTCTCCGCCTCACCGGTCTGCGCACCGCCCCGGGGGACGGCCGCGACCTGCGGTGCCGCCGGGGCGGCGCCGCCGGCGCCGGCGGGCGCCGCGGTGACCGCCGGCTTGGCCCCCGACTCGGCGCTCGGGGCAGGGCTCGGGACGGCGGTCCGCGTGACGCTCGGTGCGGCGCTCGGGACAGCGCTCGGGGCACTCGGCGCGGCGCTCGGGACCGCACTGGGGGCGGCACTCGTGGGAGCCGCCGGGGTGACGGCCGGGGTGCCGCCGTCCGCGAAGGCCGCCGATCCCGAGCCGAGCAGCGCGGCGGCGACACCGGCCGAAACGAGGGCGAGCCGCACGGCCCGGCGGGCCGTCGCGGTGCGGGTCAGGTGAGCCGACATGGGGAAACCTCCATGGGTGGCCGCTCCCGGCCCCGTTGGCCGGGAGCTGACACCGCTCACGCTAGGAAGCGCTCCGCACGGACCGCCGCCGGCCGTGTAACAGCCTCCGGGCGGCTCTGTAACAACCCGTCGGCCGACCAGCGGTCAGTGGAGGGAAGCGGTCAGAGGGAGGCGACCGCCTCGTCCTCCGTGTCGTAGAGGTCGAAGACCGTGATGAGCTGGGTGATCACGAGGATGTCCATCACCTTGGGAGGAAGGTTCACCAGGGCGAGCTTCGCGCCCCGGCCGGTCGCCGCGGTGTAGGAGCTGACCAGCTCACCGACGCCCGCGGAGTCGATCGCGGTGACCTTCGCCATGTTGAGGACGATCTTGCGGGCGCCCGTGTCGAGCGCCTCCCTGACCGCCGAGCGCAGTTCGACGTCGCCCACCCCGATGGTGATCTTTCCGCTGAGGTCGAGGATCGTGGCATCAGCGTTCGGCCGAGTCGCGATGTTCATCTGGCTTCTCTCCTTCTGGTGGTTCGCCGCCGCCCGCATGGACGGAGGGGATGGTCTTGCAGAGCGTCACGCGGGTGCCGCCGGCGGGCGGGAAGGCGAAGTCGACGCTGTCCATCAGCTGGTGCATCAGGAACACGCCCCGGCCACCGGACAGCAGCAGGCGGTCGGGCGTACGGGGATCCGGGCAGGCGAGCGGGTCGAACCCCGGCCCGTCGTCGACGACCGTGAGTACGAGCCGGCCGGCCGCCACCTCGGCCTCCAGCAGCACCGGGCCCTGGCTGTCGTCCGCCCGCCCGTGCCGTACGGCGTTGGACACCGCCTCCAGCATCGCGGTGATCACCTGGTGGCGGGCGTCGGAACCGAGCGGCAGGGCGTCGAGCACCTTGGAGACCGCGTCCTCGGCNGCCGCGAAATCCGGCGCCTGCCGATGGATCGTCAGCTTCACCGGCGGACGCCTCCGACTCGCGGTACCGGCATGGCAGAGCGTCCTCTCCGCGGCGGGGAGCCGCGGTTGGGGGCCGAGGGCCCGGGATCCGGCAGACGCCACACATCGTGTCCGACCGATGACCGGAGGCGGGCATCCGCACCGCACGCTTCACCCCAAGGAGTGAACGGGGTGGTGCGGGAACGACGAAGGGCGGGCCCGGTCGGGCCCGCCCTCGTGTTTCACCCGCGCGCGCTCGTCCGCGCGCGGGCGGTCAGCCCTCGACGGCTGCCGGGTCCATGTAGAACAGCTCCCACAGGTGCCCGTCGAGGTCCTGGAAGCTGCGGCCGTACATGAAACCCTGGTCGTTGGGGTCGTTGAAGTGCTGCGCCCCCGCCGCGAGGGCCTTGTCGGCCAGCTCGTCCACCCGCTGCCGGCTCTCCAGGCCCAGCGCGACGATCGCCTCGGTGGTGGTCGAGGTGTCGGCGATCTCCTTCTTGGTGAACGTCTTGAAGAAGGGCTCCACCAGCAGCATCGCGTAGATGTCGTCGGAGATCACCATGCAGCCCGCGTTGTCGTCGGTGAACTGCGGGTTGAAGGAGAACCCGAGTGCGGTGAAGAAGGTGATCGACTTCGCGAGGTCCTTCACGGGCAGGTTGACGAAGATCTTCGTGGACATGGCTGGGCTGCCTCTCTCGGGCGGACGCTGGATCGGCTCCTTCGGGAGGAGTTGCCGTCAGCATGCCAGGAGGGTCCGACAGATCCGTGGGATGCGTGGCGCGGCGCCCGACGGCGTGTCAGGAAATGCTCCCTGACCGCAGCCGGGCGACCGGTCGGGTCCGGTACCGGATCCGACCGGTCGTCCGGCTGCCGGGTCGTCAGACCTCCATGTCGGCCTCGATCCGGGTGAGCTGGTGCCGGGCCATCGCCAGATTGGCCCGGCCACGGTCGAGTGCGAGGTAGAGGAAGAGGCCCTTGCCGGTCCGCCCGGTGAGCGGACGGATCAGGTGGTACTGGCTGCTGAGCGTGATGAGGATGTCCTCGATGCCGTCCTGGAGACCGAGCATGTCCATCGTCCGCATCTTGGCGCGGACCACGTCGGTGTTGCCGGCCGCGGCCACGTTCAGGTCGAGCCCGCCCGCGCCGTCCAGGACGCCCAGTGCCATGCCGCTGTTGTAGTCCACGAGAGCCGCCCCGATGGCTCCCTCGATCGAGGTCATCGCCTGCTTGAGAGCGCCGTCCACGTCGGTCATTGTTCTGTCTCCGATTCCAGGTGTCTGTACGTCGTACGTCGTGATGGTTGTCGGTCAGGTGATAGGTCTGCTGCGACGGGGTGTCCGGATTCCGGCCGGTCCGGCGGCCGGGGCCTTCACTCCGCTACTTCCTTGCGGCCGGCGGAGTCGTCGAGGAGCGTGCCGATGCGCCCCGCGGAGCGCCGCGCCTCCAGGTGCAGGCGCCCGACGTTCACGTCCGGGTGGGCCAGCACGGTGAGCACGCAGGCGGTGCCCGCCGCGTAGGTGGCCACGTAGCCGTGCTCGCCGCGCACCAGTGACTCCTTGAAGTCGCCCTGCCCGGTGGCGTCGGCGAGGCGCTGGGCCAGGCCGAGCGCCGCCGCGGTCAGCTCGGCCAGGCCGGACGGTTCGGTGCCGTGGGTGTCGTGGGCGATCAGCATCCCGTCCACGCCGGCCACCAGACCGCCCGCCAGGTGCGGCACCCGGTGTCTCAGTGCACGGAGTTCGGCCAGCAGGTCGGTCTCCGAGGCGATCAGCTGCCTCCTTCCGGCGCGCTGCTTGAGCGCCCGCCTCATGGACACGGGTGGCGGGTGGCGGGCGGAGCGAGGGTCACAGTCGGGCCTCCAGGGCGGTTCGGACCCGGGTCAGCAGGGCGATGTCCGGGTCGGGGACGGACAGCGGGTGAGCCGCTGCGTGCGAGGGACGGCGGGCCGGCTCGCCCCAGCGGCGGGCGGCGGCCGCCGCGCCGGGTACGGCTGCCAGGGCGGCGCCGGGAGTGCGCCGCTCCAGCCCGGCGAGGGTGAGCTCCACCGTGTCGGTGTCGACGTCGGCCCCGCCGCCACGAACGGGGGCCGGCGCGGCGGCGGGCAGCGGGGTGAACCGCGCGCCGCCGGGCGCCGGGGTGGCGACCAGGCCGGCGGCGGCGAGCCGGCGGACGTCGGCGGTGATCGCGAAGGCCGAGCGGCCCAGCAGCCGCGCCAGGTCCCCCGGCGTCCGCCGCCCGTCGGCGTGGTCGAGCAGTTGCCGCTGCCGCAGGCTCGCGCTCCGTCCGCCGGACGGCCCCCACCCGGGAGCCGGGCCCGGCCCCGAGCCCGGCCGCGTGCGGCAGGGCACGACCGGCGCGGTGTCGAGCTGCGGCCAGGGCCAGATCCGCTCCAGCGCCGCCCGCCGCCGGAGCGTCTCGCGGCGCAGCAGGCGCGCGTTGACCGGGCGCACCGGGCCCAGCCAGTGCCGGGCTCCCGGCTCGAACCAGGACATCGCCGGCCGGGTGGAGAGCACGAAGAACGCGGCGTCGTGGAGCGCCCCCAGGTGGCAGAGCTCCAGCTCACCGCNGGTCAGCCGGCCCTGCTCGACGAGCTCCCGGCCGACCCGGCAGTCGGGCCCGGCGGTGCGGACGGCCTCCTGCCAGGCCTCGGGCGCGATCCGGCCGCAGGCCGTCAGCAGGCCCGCGAGGCCCGGTGAGCGGTCGCTCTCGACGTGGACGACCCAGCCGTCCGCGAGGTGCACGGTGCCGCTCGCGCCGTGCAGGGCGCCGGTGGCGCGCCGCTCGGCCAGCCGTTCGACCGTCTCGCCCGGAGGCTGCCAGTACCGGGTGGGCGGCCTGCTCACGCCGGCCTCCGGGACACGGCCGCACCGCCGGCGAGAAGCAGTGGGAGGACTGCGCGGGTGGGGACGCCCGGCCCGAGCGGCCCGGTGGCCGAAAGGCACCCTGGACGGCACGGCTCGCGATGGAAGTCGGCGGCGCTCATCCCAGGACCAGCTCCTCGGCGAGCGCCTGGAGCCGGTACCGGGCGCCGGCCAGGTTGCCGTCGGCGCGGTCCAGCCAGAGGTGCAGGGCGAGCCTGCTGTCGAAGACCGTCCCGACGAAGCAGAACAGGTGGTAGCTGCGGCCGCCGGTCACGATGATGTCCAGCAGCGGCGTTCGTACGTCGGCCTCGTCCGCGAATGTCGGACTGTCAGCTGCCGCACGCAGCAGATCAGTTGCCTCGGCGGCCACGGCCTCGTGGTCGCCGTTCGGACTGTCCCCGGCGTTGCCGAGGGCGAGACCGCTGCCCCAGTCGATCAGGCTCGCGCCGCGCGCACCGGCGATCGCCATCGCCTGGGACAGGCATTCGTCGATACCCGGCACACGGGCTCCTTCGGAGGGTTTTCGGCAGCAGGGCGCACGAGGGCAGGCGCAACCTGAACGGCCATGTCGAGTCGCTGGTACGACACGGAAGGCTACTCAGGGTTCAGGTATGACGAACATTCCATTGGCATATTCGATTAACGGACGAGCGTTTCAAGCCACCGATGACCGCTCCGAAGGCCGCCGCACGCGCTGGACGCCGCAGGAATACCGGCACAGGCCGACGGTCCGTCACACTCGTTCCCAGCTAGGGACGTTGGCTGATTCATTCACGTGTTCGGAGGTTTCTCCGGCACCCGCGGACGTCTCCGGGCACCCGCACGCGTCGTCAGTGCGGCGCCGTGCCCAGGGCCCAGGTGGCGGCCGAGAGGGTGCCCATCGACAGCAGCGTGGAGTACAGCACGGACTTCCGGGCCAGCACGGTGCTCAGCTCGTACTGGCGGGCGTAGATGAACACGTTCTGCGCGGTGGGCAGCGCCGAACAGACCACCACCGCGAGGAGTTGGTGGGCGGGCAGGTGCAGGACGAGGCTGCCGACGGTGAACGCGGCCAGCGGCTGCACCAGCGTCTTGATCAGGACGGACGCCCCGATCTCGGCGGGCAGGCCCGCCCCGCCGGTGGCCGGGCGGCCGTGCAGCGACATGCCGAGGACGATCAGCGCGGCCGGCACCCCCGCGCCGCCGAGCAACTCGCCGGAGTGCCGGACGGCCTGCGGCAGTTGCCACCCGGCGGCCGAGACGAGACTGCCCAGCGCCGTGCCGAGGATGACGGGGTTGCGCAGCGGGAGCAGCAGCAGCCGGGCGGTCGGCGTACCCCGCCGCCGCCCGTCGGCCGCCGTNCCGGCCTCCAGGGTGGCGAGGACGACCGGGGTGACCAGCAGGACCTGGAAGAGCAGCACCGGCGCGATGAAGGTGGCGTCGCCGAGCACCTGCACGGCCACCGGGATGCCGAGGTTGGCGGAGTTGACGTAGCCGGCGGCCATGCCGCTGATGGCCTGCTCCGCCGGGCGACGGCCGAAGACCCACCGGCTGACCGCGACACCGAGCAGGGACGCCAGCACGGTGCCGGCCGCGAAAGCGAGCAGGGACACGTCCGCGAAGGAGCCCAGCGGAGTCCTCGCGGTCAGCGTGAACAGGGCGGCCGGCATCGCCAGCAGGAAGACGAACCGGCCCAGGACGTCCTCGGCCCGCTCCCCCAGCAGCCCGGTGCGGCCGGCCAGGTAGCCGACGGCGGTGAGCACCCAGATCGGGGTGAAGGCGGAGAGCAGCGGCGCGAGGGAGGGCATCGCGCTCAACGGCCCGGGGCCGGCCGGCGGCGGCGCGGCCGCACGCCCCTCGGCCGGGGCGGCCGCGGGCTCTTCGGTACGTACGCCGTCTCGGTCACCGGCACAGCGTCCCAGACGTCCGCTATGCGGTCCACCCTGCTCTCCGGGCGCCCCTGCGGCGGTCCGGGCCCGCAGGGCAGGCCGTCAACCAGTCGTTGACGGTGACGTGATCGTCAACCTATGGTTGTCGCATGGTGAATCCAGTCCGCATGACGAATCCGGTGCGCCTCGACGATCTGATCGAGGCCATCAAGAAGGTCCACACCGACGCTCTCGACCAGCTCTCCGACGCGGTCATCGCCGCCGACCACCTCGGCGAGGTGGCCGACCACCTGATCGGCCACTTCGTGGACCAGGCCCGCCGCTCGGGCGCCTCCTGGACGGACATCGGCCGGAGCATGGGCGTCAGCAAGCAGGCCGCACAGAAGCGCTTCGTCCCCAAGGCCTCCGGCGAGACGCCGGACCTCGACCCCGGCCAGGGCTTCAGCCGGTTCACCGTGGAGGCCCGGAGCGTCGTGATGGCCTCGCAGAACGAAGCCGTCGCGGCCGGCAACGACGAGATCGGCCCCGAGCACCTGGCACTCGGGCTGCTCAGCCAGCCGGACGCGCTCGCCGCCCGGGCGCTGGTCGCGCAGGGCGTGTCGCCGGACACCGTCCGGCGGGTCGTCACCGCCGCGCTGCCGCCGGCCGCCGCCGAGGCGCCCGAGCTCGTCCCGTACGACGCGCGGGCGCGCAAGGCGCTGGAGCTGACGTTCCGCGAGGCGCTGCGGCTGGGCCACAACCACGTCGGGACGGAGCACATCCTGCTCGCGCTGCTGGAACTCGAAGGCGGCGCCGGCGTGCTGACCGGGCTCGGCATCGACAAGGCGGCGGCCGAGGCGGAGATCGTCGCCGCCGTGGCCGCCATCGCCGCCGAGGAGCAGCGAGAGCTGGACTCCTGACGCCCAGCGCTCAGCGCTCAGAGCACCATCGGCCGGTGGGTCGCGCGGATCGGCGCGGGCAGGGCGGTCGAGCCGCTGAGGTAGCGGTCGACCGCCGCGGCCGCCGAGCGGCCCTCGGCGATCGCCCAGACGATCAGTGACTGGCCCCGGCCGGCGTCGCCCGCGACGAAGACGCCGTCCTGTCCGGTGGCGAAATCGGCGTCTCGGGCGAAGGTGCCGTCCGCCGACAGCGCCAGCCGGAGCTGCCCGACCAGCGGCCCCGCCCGCTCCGGGCCGGCGAACCCCAGGGCGAGGAGCACGAGTTGGGCGGGCACCGCCTGCTCGGCCTCGCCGCCGGGCGGNCCGTCCGGGGTCCGGAAGGCGACCCGCCGGACGCGGCCGTGGCCGTCCCCCTCGAAGCGGACCGTCCGGGCCGAGTACGTCCGGATGTCCGGGCCGTCGGACCCGGCGGCCGGCTCCGGGGCCGCACTCCCCCAGCCCCCGTACGGCTCGCCGCCGCCCCCGTACAGCTGACCGGCCTCCTCGTGCGAGGCGGTGAGCCGGTGCACCTTCGGGTGGATCGGCCAGGGCTGGTCCGCCGACCGGTCCTCCGGCGGCTGCGGGTGGATGTCGAACTGGGTGACCCGCCGGGCGTGCTGGCGGACCGCCGTGCCCAGGCAGTCGGCAGCGGTGTCACCGCCGCCGACGATCACCACGTCCTTGCCCTCGGCGGTGACGGTGGGCGCGTCGAGGTCGCCCGCACAGACCCGGTTGGCGATCGGGAGGTACTCCATCGCCTGGTGGATGCCGTCCAGCTCGCGGCCCGGTACCGGCAGCTCGCGCCAGGCGGTCGCGCCGACGGCGAGGACGACGGCGTCGTGGCGCGCCCGCAGGTCGGCGGCGTCGATGGCGGTGCCGACCGCGGCTCCGGTGACGAAGCGGGTACCCTCGGCGCGCATCTGCGCGATCCGGCGGTCGAGGTAGCGCTTGGCCATCCGGAAGTCGGGGATGCCGTAGCGGAGCAGGCCGCCCACCCGGTCGGCCCGTTCGTAGACCGTCACGGCGTGCCCGGCCCGGGTGAGCTGCTGGGCNCCGGCCAGGCCGGCCGGGCCGGAGCCGACCACGGCGACGCTCCGCCCGGTCGGTCGCGGCACCGGCTGCGGGACGACCTCCCCGCGCGACCAGGCACGGTCGGCGATGGCGACCTCCACCTCCTTGATCGCGACCGGGTCGGCGTTGATGGCCAGCACGCAGGAGCTCTCGCAGGGCGCCGGGCAGAGCCGGCCGGTGAACTCGGGGAAGTTGTTGGTGGCGTGCAGGCGCTCGGTGGCCGCCGACCAGTCCTCGTGGAAGGCGAGGTCGTTCCACTCGGGTATCAGGTTGCCGAGCGGGCAGGCGGAGTGGCAGAACGGGAGCCCGCAGTCCATGCAGCGCCCGGCCTGCAGCGAGACGACGGGGAGCAGCGCGTGTTCCTCGTAGATCTCGTTCCAGTCCCCGGCCCGCTCGGCGACCGGGCGCCGGCTGCGGGTCAGCCGCCCGGTGGTGAGAAATCCCTTCGGGTCGGGCATCGCGGGCCTCCCTCTGCCGAACCCCCTGTCGAACGGGCAGGTGCCGGACGAGCTGCCCCGGCCACTTCCGCATGCCCGGTATGCCCGATTTGGCGAGGCCTGGAACGTCCCGGGCCCCTCGTCTTGCCTCCTCGTCCCCAGCGGGGTGTTCGCCGGGCCCGGCGCGGGCGGCCGGAGCGTCATGGCGCATGCGGGTGAACCTCGCGCGGTGGGCGTGCCCCGGGCGGGCGGCGCCGCGTTGGGGCGGACGTGAGCAGCAACCCCGGAGACCACCGGATCCCGCCCGCAGCGCCCGCAGTGCCCGCGCCGCTCCCGCCGCCCTTCGGCGGCCGGGCCCACCCGCCGGCCGGCACCGCCGACGACACCGTCGTCCTCTCGACCGGCCAGGACACGCTGCACGTGATCGCCAACGCCGACCGCTGGGCGCAGCTGACGTACACCCTGGCCGAGGCCCAGGTCCCGCTCGCGGTGGGCGACGTGGACGCGATGCGCCGGCTGGCCAAGCTCGACCAGCCGGTGGTCGACGCCGTGACGCGGTGGATCCGGACGGCCAACCTCGGCCAGGGTGAGCCGCCCCGAAAAATCGAGTACCAGTTCGATTAGGGGCGTAGGCTGAGCCCATGGCGATCCACCTTCAGGGCTCCCTCCTCGACGAGGCCGACGAGATCGGCCTGCACCCGCTGGCGTCCGTCCGGCGCACCGTGCTCGGCCACGGCGCGTGGATCGACGTGCTGCCGGGGTGGCTGACCGGCGCCGACCAGCTGTTCGAACAGCTGGTGGCGGAGGTGCCCTGGCAGGCCGAGCAGCGGCAGATGTACGAGCGGGTGGTCTCCGTACCGCGCCTGCTCGCGTACTACCGGGAGCACCGACCACTGCCCCACCCCGTCCTGACCCGGGCCCGGGAGGCGCTCGGCGCGTACTACGCGGGCGAGCTCGGGGAGCCGTTCGTCACGGCCGGGCTCTGCTACTACCGCGACGGGCGGGACAGCGTCGCCTGGCACGGCGACCGGATCGGCCGGGGCGACCGGGAGGACACCATGGTCGCGATCGTGTCCGTCGGCGAGCCGCGCGCCCTGCTGCTGCGGCCCCGGCACGGCGACGGCGACGGCGGCAGTGGCGGTGGCGGTGGC
>FJVZ01001026.1_pt1 | contig 17912 bp, 12 predicted proteins | sample 1011841 | NCBI WGS metagenome assembly FJVZ01 (sample SAMEA3912450, study PRJEB9761) | metagenome | biome: forest; material: soil | place: USA | collected 2011-06-22 | depth 0.1 m
CGCGCTCGATCTCCGCCGTGCGCTCGGCCTCGGCCGCCGCCCGGACGGCCGCCTGCCGGTCGCGCTCCGAGATCTCCTGCGTCTCGTCCACCCCGACCTGCGGCAGCTCCGCCGTCACGTCGCTCGCCGCCGCTGCGGCAGCGGCAGCCACCGCCGCGGCCTCCGCCAGCCTGGCCTCCTCGGCCCGCTGCAGCGCCTCCTCGGCACGGCGACGCTGCTCGGCGCGCTGGAGCTCGCGCTGGCGCTGGAGCTCCGCCTGCGCGGCCGCCTCCGCCGCGACCCGCTCGCGCTCGGCGGCCTCGGCGGCGAGCCGAATCTCCTCGGCGGCCCGCTGCCTGGCCTGCTCCTCGGCCAGCTCACGGGCCTCCTGCTCGGCCTTGACCCTGGCCACCTCGGCGGCCTTGCGCGCAGCCTCGGCCGCCACCCGGGCGGCCTCCTCCTTCGCGAGCCGGTCCTTCTCGGCCTGCTCGGCGCGCAGCTGCTCCAGCAGTTCCAGGCGCTTGCGCTCGGCAGCCTCCGTCTCGGCCTTCTGCCGGGCCTCCTCGGCGGCGCGGCGGGCGGCCTCCTCGCGGGCGAGGCGCTGCTGCTCGACCCGGGCGGCCCGCTCCTGGTCGGACAGCGGCAGCTCCCGGTCGAGCCGGTGGCGGATCGCGGTGGTGACGAAGCCGGCCTGCTGGCTGCCGTCGACGACCAGGTAGCGCGCCGGGTCGGCGGCTGCGAGGGAGAGGAAGCCGGAGCGGACCCGCTGGTGGAACTCGGTGGGCTCGGACTCCAGCCGGTCGAGCGCCTCCGTGAAGCGCTCCCGGGCCGAGTTCGGGTCGACGTCCAGCACGACGGTCAGGTCGGGGAGGAGCCCGCCGGTCGCCCAGCGGGAGATCCGGGCGACCTCGGTGGCGGCCAGGTCGCGGCCGGCGCCCTGGTACGCGATCGAGGAGTCCATGTAGCGGTCGGTGATGACCACAGCGCCGCGCGCCAGCGCGGGCCGGATCACGTTCTCGACGTGCTCGGCGCGGTCGGCGGCGTAGATCAGCGCCTCCGCCCGGTGCGAGAGGCCGGTGTTGCCGACGTCCAGCACCAGGGCGCGCAGCCGCTGCCCGACCGGGCTGCCGCCGGGCTCACGGGTCAGCACGACCTCGTGGCCCTTGCTGCGGATCCACTCCGCGAGGGCCTGCGCCTGGGTGGACTTGCCGGCGCCGTCGCCGCCCTCCAGCGCGATGAAGAAGCCGGTGCCCGAGGCCCGGTGCGGGGCCGGGCCGGCGGTGCCGCGCACGGCGTCCAGCAGATCGCGGCCGAACGGGGCGGTGCCGCGCCGGTCGTCCGTCTTCAGCAGCACCACGGCCGCGAGGACGAGCGTGAGCAGCCCGGTGGTGGCGACCGCGAGGGCCGCACCGCCGTGGATGAAGGTGAAGCCGCCGGGCTCGGCGTCGCCGAGCACCACGTCGCCGTACGCGGCGGCGATCAGCGGCACGGCGACCAGTGCGACCGCCACCACGACCCGCAGCACCGCGTAGAGGTGGTCGGTGACCTTGGGCAGCCGGACCTCCTCGACCTCCTGCGCGAGCAGGGTGCGGCCGGCCGAGACGACGACCCCGGCGGCCAGCGCGGCCAGCACGGTGAGCAGCAGGACGAGCACGAAGTCCAGCACCAGGCCGGCCAGGATCAGCGCCACGCCCTCGGCCAGCAGCGCCAGCNCGAGCAGCCGGCGGCGGGAGAGCGCGGGCAGGGTGGCCCGGGTCAGGCGGATGCCGAGAGCCGGCGCGCCGGTGGCGGCGAGCACGATCAGGCCGTAGCCGATCGGGCCGGCACCGTGCTCGGCGGCGGTCAGCAGGGCGAGCGAGGCGACGCCGGCCAGCGAGGCGTAGGCGGCGGCCACCGCGAAGGTGAAGTACGGGGCGGAGCCGGTGCGGCCCTTGCCCAGCGCGGGCCCGGGGGCGGCGTCGGTCGGGGCGCGCAGGCCCTGCAGCGGCGAGCGGGGCGCGGCGGTGACGGGCCCGGCGGGCAGGTCCTGGAGGTAGGTCAGCGCGGCGGCGGTGACGAACAGCGCGGCGGAGCCGAGCGCCGCGAGCGTGCTCTGGTGCCCGCGCAGCCAGTCCGAGCCGAGCGCCGCGCCGGCGTTGTTGAGCAGGGTGAGGACGACCAGCGCGGCGGCCGCGAGCGGCACGGTGGCCCAGCCGGTGCGCAGGTCCAGGGTGCGGACGGTGTCGAGGTTCGCGGCGGAGGGCCGCTGCTCGGCGAGCGGGGCGTACGGGTTCGCGGCGGGCAGCAGCGCGGGCGCGGTGGCTCCCTTGGTGACCGTCCAGATCCGCTCGGCGGCACCGGTGACGAAGACGGTGGCGAGCAGGGCGTACGTGGCGGCGCCGGAGGCGGAACCCCCCGTGGCCGAGGCCGTGTCCGTGGCCGGGAGCCAGACCACCCACCAGGGGGCGAGGCCGATCAGCACGGCGCGCAGGGCGTCCGCGCCCAGCAGCGTCCAGCGGCGGTCCAGCTTCGTGGTGACCAGCCGGTGCAGCGGGCCGAGCAGGGCGGCGCCGAACAGCACGGTGGCGGCCAGCCTGGCGGCGAACACCGCGGCCACGGCGAACGCCACGCTGCGCGGAAGGTCGCCGAACTGCCGCCCGACCACCGCCGCGACCACCGTCAGCACGAGCAGGGCCAGCAGGCCGAGCCGGTCCGCGGTGCCGCCGATCAGCTGGGCCGTCCACAGCCGCCGGTACGGGCGCAGCCGGAGCAGCGCGCGGGCCCGCTCACCGGGGCTCCCGGCGGGTGCGACCTCGGGGAGGTCGGGCGCGGCTGCTCTCGCGGCCGCGGCTGCGCTGGGGGTGGGCTGCTCCTCGCTCGTCATACGGTCAGCGTAGCGGGCTGCGGTGCCCGCAAAAGGAGGGAGTGGGCCTCCGGATGCCCGTCATTGCACGGTTGTGACGCTTCGCGGACGGACTGCGGGCCCGCACCCCCCGCTCGGGAGGTACGGGCCCGCGACGGGCGCCGGACGATCAGCCCTCGTCGGAGTCCGTGCTCTTCTTGGCGGTCGCCTTGACTGTCGCCTTGGCCGCCGTCTTGGCGGGGGCCTTGGTCGCGGTCTTCTTGGCGGCCGTCTTCTTCGCGGTGGTGGTCTTCTTCGCGGCCGTCTTGGTGGCGGCGGCCTTCTTGGCCGGCGCCTTCTTGGCGACCTTCTTCACCGGCCCGCGGGCCCGCTTCTCCGCCAGCAGCTCGTAGCCGCGCTCCGGCGTGAGGCTCTCCACCTCGTCGTCCTTGCGCAGCGTCGCGTTCGTCTCGCCGTCGGTGACGTACGGGCCGAAGCGGCCGTCCTTCACCACGACCGGACGCTCGCTCACCGGGTCCGTCCCGAGCTCCTTGAGCGGCGGGGCGGCAGCGGCCCGGCCGCGCAGCTTGGGCTGCGCGTAGACGGCCAGCGCCTCGTCCATGGTGATCGTGAGGATCTGCTCCTCGCTGGTCAGCGACCGCGAGTCGGTGCCGCGCTTGAGGTACGGCCCGAACTTGCCGTTGTACGCCACGATCTCCTGACCCTCGGGGTCGGTGCCGACCACCCGGGGGATGGAGAGCAGCCTGAGCGCGTCCTCCAGCGTCATGGTGTCCAGCGACATCGTCTTGAAGAGCGAGGCGGTGCGCGGCTTGACGGCGTTCTTGCCGGTCTTCGGCGTGCCCTCGGGCAGGATCTCCGTGACGTACGGGCCATAGCGGCCCGACTTGGCCACCACGGGGTTCCCGCTGACCGGGTCGGTGCCCAGCTCGAAGTCGCCGCTCGGCTTGGCCAGCAGCTCCTCGGCCAGCTCGACGGTCAGCTCGTCCGGCGGCAGNTCGTCCGGGATGTCGGCGCGCTGGCCGGGCTCGCCCTCGACCTGCGAGGCCTTCTCCACGTACGGGCCGTAGCGGCCGACGCGGAGCGTGATGTCGTCGCTGATCTTGAACGAGCTGATCTCGCGGGCGTCGATCGCCCCGAGGTCGGTGACGAGCTCCTTGAGGCCGCCCAGGTGGTCGCCGTCGCCGTTGCCGGCCTCGGCGGCGCCGCCGACGGCGTGGCCCTCGCCCTCACCGAAGTAGAAGCGCTTGAGCCACGGCACGGACTTCGCCTCACCGGCGGCGATCCGGTCGAGGTCGTCCTCCATCCGCGCGGTGAAGTCGTAGTCGACCAGCCGGCCGAAGTGCTTCTCCAGCAGGTTGACCACCGCGAAGGAGAGGAACGACGGGACGAGCGCCGTGCCCTTCTTGAAGACGTACTTGCGGTTGATGATCGTGTCGATGATCGACGCGTACGTCGACGGCCGGCCGATCTCGCGGTCCTCCAGCTCCTTGACCAGCGAGGCCTCGGTGTAGCGGGCCGGCGGCTTGGTGGAGTGGCCCTCGGGGCTGAGCTGCTCGGCGGANAGCGGGTCGCCCTGGGTGACCTGCGGCAGCCGGCGCTCACGGTCGTCGAGCTCGGCGTTCGGGTCGTCCGCGCCCTCGACGTAGGCCTTGAGGAAGCCGTGGAAGGTGATGATCTTGCCGGACGCGGAGAACTCCACGTCCCGGCCGTCCGAGGACGCGCCACCGACCTTCACCGTCACGGACTGCCCGACCGCGTCCTTCATCTGCGAGGCGACGGTGCGCATCCAGATCAGCTCGTACAGCCGGAACTCGTCGCTGCTCAGACCCGTCTCGGCGGGGGTGCGGAAGCGCTCCCCGGAGGGGCGGATCGCCTCGTGCGCCTCCTGCGCGTTCTTGACCTTGCTGGCGTACGTACGCGGCGCGTCCGGCAGGTAGTCGGCGCCGTAGAGCTGCGTCACCTGGGCCCGGGCGGCGGAGATCGCCGTCTCCGANAGCGTGGTGGAGTCGGTACGCATGTAGGTGATGAAGCCGTTCTCATACAGCTTCTGGGCCACCTGCATGGTGCGCTTCGCGCCGAAGCCCAGCTTGCGGCTGGCCTCCTGCTGGAGCGTGGTGGTGCGGAACGGCGCGTACGGCGAGCGGCGGTACGGCTTGGACTCGACGCTGCGCACGCTGAACGCGGTCTGCTCCAGGGCGGCGGCCAGCGCGCGGGCGGCCTGCTCGTCGAGGTGCAGGGTGTTGGCGCTCTTGATCTGCCCGTCGGAGCCGAAGTCACGGCCGCTCGCGATGCGCCTGCCGTCCACGGTGGACAGGCGGGCGCCGAAGCTCTCCGGGTTCGCGGCGTCGGCGGCGGTCCGGCCGGTCGCGAACGTACCGGTGAGGTCCCAGTAGGACGCGGTACGGAAGGCGATCCGCTCGCGCTCGCGCTCGACCACCAGACGGGTCGCGACGGACTGGACGCGGCCGGCCGACAGCTTCGGCATGACCTTCTTCCAGAGGACCGGCGAGACCTCGTAGCCGTAGAGGCGGTCGAGGATCCGGCGGGTCTCCTGGGCGTCGACCAGGCGCTGGTTCAGCTCGCGCGGGTTGGCGACGGCCTCCTGGATGGCGGCCTTGGTGATCTCGTGGAAGACCATCCGGTGCACGGGCACCTTGGGCTTGAGCACCTGCTGGAGGTGCCACGCGATGGCCTCGCCCTCGCGGTCCTCATCGGTGGCGAGGAAGAGTTCGTCGGACTCCTTGAGCAACGCCTTCAGCTTGGAGACCTGCGACTTCTTGTCCGCGTTCACCACATAGATGGGAGCGAAGTCGTGGTCGACGTCGACCCCGAGGCGGCGCACCTCGCCGGTGTACTGGTCCGGGACCTCGGCGGCCGTACCGGGCAGGTCCCGGATGTGCCCGACGCTCGCCTCGACGATGTAGCCGGGGCCGAGATAGCCCTTGATCGTCTTCGCCTTGGCCGGCGACTCGACAATCACGAGTCGCTGGCCGTTGCGCGCGGTCTCGCTGCTCGGGGACACCTTCGCTTCTCTCTCCCGGTCGTTATATGAGCTGGTCGGCGCAGGCAGTACGGATACCCCTCCGCCCGACCCCACCACCGTCCTGGGCTGCCGCTGCGCGACGACCCCACCAGCGGAGTGTGACCGTACCCCGGCCACTCTTGTCAAACGGACGGATCCCGCTTTTTCACCGGCAAAGCCGACCCACGCCACTCGAACGGTAACCCGATGATGGAGGATCGTGCCGCGCAGAGGCGTTGCTCGGCGGGTTTCGGTCCGGGACGGGGTGCCGGCCTCGGTGCGGATTCGGCACGGATACGGCGCGGATACGGCGCGGATACGGGTGCGGGTTCCGGTGCGGGTTCCGGTGCGCGCGGGGTGGCGGCGGTGTGGTCGCGGCGTGGTGGACGGGGCGGCTGCGGGGGTGGCGGCCGAACAGAAGTGGACTGACAGATTTCAGAGTCTGTTATCGCGATTTCGTCAGCTGTCATCTGTCATCGCAACACCGTCCGCTGTCGGTCCACCTCCGACACCGCTCAGCGCGCCGCCACGGAGGCCAGCAGCCCGGCCCCGCCGGCCAGGCATCCCGCGCTCAGCACCAGCCAGAACACGTCACCCGCCGGCGTCGATCCCACCTCACCCGCGGCCAGCACGACCCGGCCCGGGCGCCGCGGGTCGTACGCCACCCGCACGTCCGTACCGGGCACCAACCGGGCCGGACGCCGCAACGGCGTGTGGCCGCGCGGACGGACGAGCACGACCTCGGCCCGGCCGGCGTGACCCCCGTCCGGCAGCGTCCCACCGCCCGCCACGGCCCCGACGGACGGCAGCGTGCAGAACGTCAGCAGCGGAGCGCTGTCCAGCGCGCCGTACGGATCCGGGTCGGCGACCACCCGTGCGGCGGTCGGCACCCCGTGACGGCGCACCTGGTAGCGAAGACGCATTTCGACGGCGCACCAGAACAGCAGTGCGCCACCGAAGAGGACGAGTACGACCCCCGCCGCCATCCCCGTGGGCGTCTCCACCACAGCCTCCCCGTCCGGCCCGCAACGCTGCGCCCGCGACTGTCTGTCCACAGGCCTGTGGACAGACAGTCGCAGTCCGGGGACAACTCCCGACCGACGTCCGCCNTACGGGAGCCGAACCGGTGGGGACGGGACGGTGAACGGCAACCGGCGCGGCGGCGCCGGGCCACCTGCGGCCCAGGGGCCGACCGCGCTCAGCCGGCCGCGCCGTCGCCCGTCGGCTCGATGAAGCCCTGCTCCGTCAGCATCCGCAGCGACTGCGGCACCTGGTCCCGAAGGACGATCCGGTCCTCGTCGAGCAGGTGGGCGATCGCGTCCACGATCTCGCCCGCCGTCAGCGTCCCGTCGCAGGCCCCGACGAAGCCCGCGCCCACGGTGTCCACCTTGGTGGCCCGCCGCATGCCGCGATTGTGGCGCAGGACCACATGCTCCGGGTCCTCCGCGCCGGGCCGGCCGATCTGCTCCTGGACGACGTCGTCCGAGAGCACGTACCGCGTCGCCAGCAAGCCCGCGTCGTCGTGCGAACGCAGGAAGTCCTGGCGGGCGAACCAGCCCTCGATGTGCGGGCCGAGCGGCTGCTCGACGGAGTGCGGCCACTCCTCCACCTGCACGACCGGCTTGTCCGCGCCGCTCGCGCGCAGCGTGATCCAGCCGAAGCCGATGCCCTCGACCTTCGCCGCCTCGAAGGCGTCCAGCCACTCGCCGTACCGGGCCTGGTAGTCGCCGCCGGGGCCGTGGTGGTCGCCGCCGTCGCGCAACCACAACTCGGCGTACTGCGCGACGTCCTGGACCTCGCGCTGGACGACCCACGCATCGAGGCCGGTACCCGCCACCCAGCCCGCCAGCCGGTCGTGCCAGTCCTCGCCCCTGACGTGCTGCCAGTTGGCGAGCAGTTGGCAATAACCGCCCGGCTCCAGGTGCGCGGCCGCGCCCCGGACGATGTTGCGGCAGAGCTCGTCGCCCGCCATCCCGCCGTCGCGGTAGGTGAACCGGCTGCCGGGCGAGATCACGAACGGCGGGTTGGAGACGATCAGGTCGAACTTCCGGTCGGCGACCGGCTCGAAGAGGCTGCCCTCGGCCGTCGCCGTGTTGTCGAATCCGGACAGGGCGAGGGTCAGCTCGGTGAACCGCAACGCTCGCGGGTTGAGGTCGGTGGCAGTCACGCGCTGCGCGTGGCGCGCCGCGTGCAGGGCCTGTACGCCGGAGCCCGCGCCCAGGTCGAGCGCCGCCCGCACCGGCCGGCGCACGGCGAGATTGGCCAGCGTCGTGGACGCGCCGCCCACTCCCAGCACAAGCTCCCTGCGCGCCACCCCGTGCGCCGTCTCGCCCGAGCCGATCCCGCCCGCGCCACCGACGGCGCAGCCCAGGTCGGAAACCACCCAGGCGTCCGAACTCGGCAGGCCGGCAACCTCGTTGGCGTACGGGCGGACGTCCACGGTGGCGCGCACCAGATCACCGTCGGGCCGGAGCCAGCCGTCGGCGAGGCAGTCCTCGACCGGCAGCGCGGCGGCCGCGGCCGCGTAGGGGACGGGCTGCTGCAACAGGAACAGCCGCAGCAGCGTCTCCAGCGGGCTGCCCCCGCGGGTGGCACGCAGCGCGGGCACCGCCTCACTGCGGGCCAACGCCGCGTACCCGGTGGGCCCGAGCAGGTCGAGGCAGCCGTCGGCGGTGTACGAGGCGGCGAGCAGCGCCTCACGCAGTTTGGAGAGGCGGGTCGGGTCAAGAACGGGGCTACTGGTCACCCCGCCATTGTCTCGCGACCCGCGCGCACGGCCCGCCCTGGCACGCGTCAGCTCGGCGAAGCCGCCGGGGGGGACGCAGGCACGGATCCGGACGCGGGCGCGGACGGGGCGGCGGACGGGGCGGTCGAATCGGCCGGAGGTGCGGCCGGGGCAGCGGTATCCGTGGCCGGCGCGCCCGGGGCAGCCGGGGCAGTCGGGGCGCCCGGGGAAGCCGTGGCAGCCGCAGCGGCGCCACCGGGCTTGCAGCCGGGCTGCTTGGCCATCGCCGCGCCGAGCTCACCGCTCTGGAGCTTGTTCTGCGCCTGGGTCGACAGCGTCGCCAGCTGCTCGACCTGGTCGCCGACCTTGCTCAGCGCGTCCGCGAACTTCGCCTGGTCCACGTTGGGCAACGCGTCCAGTTTCTTCTGGACGTCCAGGTAGCCCTCGGCCGCCTTCTTCAGCTCGTCCGCCGCGTCCTTCTGCAGACCCGCGCCGTTCTCGACCTTCGGCGCGCCCGCCTTGTCGATGGCGTCGGCGATCTGCTGGTTGGTCCCGGCCAGCGCCGCCACATCGGCGGAGAGCCGCTTCTGCAGGTCCNCCGGAGTCTCGCCCTCCTTGACCTGCCCGGTGTCCGCCAGCGCTGCCTGCGCCTGCGCGATCGGGTCCTTGGCCGAGCCGCAGACACTCGTCGCCCAGGCGTTCAGCTGCGCGCTGTTGTCACCGCCGCACCCCACAGCGCCGAACGCGAGCAACGCGCCCAGCGCGGGTACGGCCAGCAGTCGCTTCTTCACCGGGAGAGCCCCTTCGGTTTGCGGTCGTCGAACTGCGAACCTACACGGCCTCCCGCCGCCGCTGCCGGGACGCCGGGTCCGGTTCAGGCCCGCTCGACCCGGATCGAATCGCCCGGCCGCACCGTCCGCAGCACCTTCGCGTCACCGTCCAGCGCGCCGAGGACGTTGCAGGGGCCCGCCAGCCGGCACTCCCCCGCCCGCGAGATCGGCGTCGGCCCGTACGGCAGCGCCAGGCTGTCGCCATCCGTCCAGAAGGCCACCGTGCCGGGGGCGACGACCTGCTGCGCGCTCTCCTCCTGCGGCACGCTGACCGGAGTCCCGAAGTAGACCTCCTCGCCCCAGGTGTTCGCCGAGGAACTGATGGGCAGTGCCGCCCAGACCGCCTCGGCGGAGGGCGTCGGCTCCAGCGTGGCCGTCGTCTGACCGGCAGGCCACAGGATTCGTATCCGCATGGGGTGTTCCCTCATATCCGACAGGTCCGAACCGATCGCGCCAAGGAGCAGAGAACCGTCCGGTTCAACATTTTGTCAACCATTTGTCGGATGTTCACGGGCCGGACGGGCCCGACGGCGCGGGCGCGACACAGGCAGCGAGGGGTGCGGACGACGGGTCGGCCGGCTACTGCGGCAGGGCAGGCCTCAGGCCCCGGCCGGGTTTCCGGACGGGGAGGGGCGTACATCCGCCTGCGGGCTCAGACCGCCAGAACGTCGGCCGGCACCGGCCAGCTCATCCGGATCAGGCCACCACGGGCACCGCTGGTGACCTCGAGGTCCTCGACCAGCCCGGTGATCACCGCGAGGCCGAGCATGTCCTCGTCCGCGTCCTCCGCGATGCCGGGGGCCGGGACGGCCAGGGGGCCGGCCTCGTCCTCGACCTCGATGAGGAAACGCTTCTCCTGGTCGGTGAGAGCGACCCGGACCGCGCCGCCCACCACGCCGGCACGCTGGTGCAGGCCCACCGCGCGGGAGCACGCCTCGCCGACCGCGAGCCGCACCTCGTCGAGCACCGACTCGTCGACCCCGACGCGTCTGGCCACCGCCGCGGCCACCAGCCGGGCTGTGCGCACGTGCTCGGGAAGCGCGCTGAATCGAAGTTCGACCGTTGCCATGTCTCCCCCTCGGGGTTCTCCGACCACGGGCTGGACAGCCAGCCCCGAGGGCCGGACTGCACCGGCCCTTGACCGGGGCGGCGGTACCCGGCAGGCACCGCCGCCCCAAAAAAGGTGACTCAGTCGGTCGCAGCGACCGCGTCGTCCACCGACGTGTGGATCGGGAACACCTTGGTGAGACCGGTGATCCGGAAGATCTTCAGAATGCGCTCCTGGTTGCACACCAGGCGCAGCGAACCCTCATGGGCACGCACTCGCTTGAGACCGCCCACCAGGACGCCGAGACCGGTCGAGTCGAGGAAGTCCACGCCCTCCATGTCGACGACCAAGTGGTAGTTGCCGTCGTTGACGAGCTCGACCAACTGCTCACGCAGCTTCGGGGCGGTGTACACATCAATCTCGCCGCCAACCTCGACGACCGTGCGATCGCCGACTGTACGGGTCGACAGGGACAGGTCCACGGAACCTCCAGCACCTTGCCTTGCTACGTCATTGCGATCCTCGGCCTTGACGGCCGCCACCGCGTGGTCGCGAGCCTGGGCGCGCCTGATGAGCACGCGGCGAGCCTCGACACTGCGACCCTCGGCCATGTGGCCGTCACGGCTTCATTCAACCACCTGTGACCATGCCCGCACGATGGCTTACGACGATTCTCCGTCACGCCGGTGACACACTGGGTCCCCATGCCGCCCCGTCACCGCCCGCCCGAGGCACTGCTCGCGTCCCTGTCCGCCTCTCGCGGACGGTCGGACCGGCTCACCCATACGGAGCATCTCCCCGCCCGTGAGGCCCGCTACGCACCGTGGCCCGAGGCCATCCGGCCCGAGATCGTGGCATCCGCACTGGCCCTGGGTGCGGCGCAGCCCTGGGCACACCAGGCAGAGGCGATGAATCTGGCCAAAACCGGCCAAACTGTGGTTCTCGCCACAGGAACCGCCTCGGGCAAGTCGCTCGGCTACCTCGCGCCGGTGCTCAGCGATCTGCTGGACGGCACCGAGGCGCGCAACGGCCGGGGCGCCACCGCGCTGTACCTGGCCCCCACCAAGGCCCTCGCGGCCGACCAGCGCCGCCGGGCCGCCGAACTCGCGCCTGCCAGGGTGCGGGCCGCCCTCTACGACGGCGACACCCCGCCCGAGGAGCGCGAGTGGGTGCGCCAGTACGCGTCGTACGTCCTGACCAATCCGGACATGCTGCACCGGGGCATCCTTCCCGCCCATCCGCGCTGGGCGTCCTTCCTGAAGACGCTGAAGTACGTCGTCGTCGACGAATGCCACACCTACCGGGGTGTCTTCGGCTCGCACGTCGCCCAGGTGCTGCGGCGGCTGCGACGGCTGTGCGCCCGGTACGGCTCATCGCCCACCTTCCTGCTCGCCTCGGCCACGACGGCCGACCCGGCGGCCACCGCCGAACGGCTCACCGGGCTGCCCGCCGTGGCCGTCACCGAGGACTGCTCGCCGCGCGGGCCGCTGGTGTTCGGCCTCTGGGAGCCCCCGCTGACCGAGAACGTCGGCGAGCACGGGGCGCCCGTCCGCCGGACGGCCACCTCCGAGGCGGCGTACCTGCTCACCGAACTCGTCGAGAGCAGCACCCGGACGGTCGTCTTCGTCCGCTCCCGGCGCGCCGCCGAACTGGTCGCGCTCCAGGCCCAGGACCAGCTCGGCCGGCCACTGGCCGACCGGGTGGCCGCCTACCGCGGCGGCTACCTCGCCGAGGAGCGCCGCGCGCTGGAGCGTGACCTGCACTCCGGACGGCTGCTCGGCCTCGCGTCCACCTCCGCCCTCGAACTCGGTGTCGACGTCTCCGGGCTCGACGCCGTCCTGATGGCCGGCTACCCCGGCACCCGGGCCTCGCTGTGGCAGCAGGCCGGACGGGCGGGGCGGGAGGCCCAGGGCGCCCTCGCGATCCTGATCGCCCGAGACGACCCGCTGGACACCTACCTGGTGCACCACCCGGAGGCGCTGTTCGACACCCCCGTCGAGGCCACCGTGCTCGACCCCGACAACCCGCATGTCCTCGCCCCCCACCTGTGCGCCGCCGCCGCCGAACTCCCGCTGGGCGAGAGCGACCTGGAACTCTTCGGGCCGTCCACCGGCGCCCTGCTGCCGATACTGGAGCGACGCGGCCTGCTGCGCCGCCGGGGCGACGGCACCTGGTACTGGACCAGGCGCGAGCGCGCCGCCGACGCCATCGACCTGCGCGGGAGCGGCGGCAGCCCGGTGCAGATCGTCGAGTCCGAGACGGGACGGCTGCTCGGCACGGTGGACGCGGCCGCCGCACACACCGCCGTCCACGACGGCGCCGTCCATCTGCACCAGGGACGCACGTACCTCGTCCGGGACCTCGACCTGGAGCACTCGGTCGCCCTCGTCGAGCCGGCCGACCCGCCCTACACGACGTCCGCCCGGGACATCACCTCCATCTCGGTGCTCTCGACCGACACCACCGTGCAGTGGGGCGAGGCCCGGCTCAGTTTCGGCTCCGTCGAGGTGGTCAACCAGGTGGTCGGCTACCTCCGCAAGCGGATCTCCACCGGCGAGATCCTCGGCGAGAGCAAGCTGGACCTGCCGCCCAGGACGCTGCGCACCCGAGCGGTCTGGTGGTCCGTCACCGAGGACCAGCTGCTCGACGCGAACATCCCGTTCGACCAGCTCCCGGGGGCCGCGCACGCCGCCGAACACGCCTCGATCGGCCTCCTGCCGCTCTTCGCCACCTGCGACCGCTGGGACATCGGCGGGGTGTCCGTGCCGCTGCACCCCGACACCCAACTGCCCACCGTGTTCGTGTACGACGGCCACTCCGGCGGGGCAGGTTTCGCCGAGCGCGGTTTCCAGCGGGCGGCCCAGTGGCTGACGGCCACCCGGGACGCCATCGCCGCCTGCGAGTGCGAGCGCGGCTGCCCGTCCTGCGTGCAGTCACCGAAGTGCGGCAACGGCAACGACCCGCTGGACAAGGCCGCGGCGGTGCGACTGCTGGACGCCCTGCTGGCGGGCGCCCCCACCGACTCGGACGGCGCTCCGGCCAAAAGCCCGGGCGGCGAGCCGGAAGGGACCGTCGGCCCGTAGGCGGCGGAAGCCGTGTCGGCAGCGCCGGACCCGGCCGCTTCAGCCGCCCCGCCCGCAGCCCACACGAGCCCGGCGCGCGCCCGGGCCCTGGCGGGGCCCAGCGGGACCGGCAGGCCCCGGACGGGGATCTCGACGACCACCTCGACCGCGTCGGGGGTGTGCTCGACCGAGCACGACACCACGGTCGCGTGGTGCGAGCCGGCGATCCCGCGCGCTCTTCCGCAGCCACCGTCCGCGTCCAGCAACATCCGGTCGGCCGCCGCCAGGGCCGCCAGGTCGGCGGCGGACTCCGCACGGTGCCGGGTGACGACGACCGACCCGACCGCCAGCACACCGGCGAACACCANGCACCCGAGCATGGCGAGGGCCGCCAGCCAGACCGTCGCCGAACCCGCGTCCGGCACCCGACCGCCGCCACCCCGGCCCCGGCCCGTGCAACGGCTGCCTGCCGCGCGGGGGCTCGACGCGAGATGCTCCCCGCTCCCGAAGCGCCCTCTGGTCACGACGGCCATGACGACGCACCCCCTCCGGCGCCCGTGAGGGTGTCCTCGCGGGCCGCCACCGCCGTCGCACCCAACCGGACGGACATCGCGGCCGCGAGCCGTCCTGGGCCCGGCCAGGGCGCCTCCACCGTCNCCTGGACGGAGTCGCCCTCGGTGGTGAGGCGTACCGCTGCTCCGGGCGGGGCGGCCGCCTGCGCCAGCGCGGTGGCGTTCGTGTCGCCGCGGGCGGCGGCGCGCGCTCCCACCCGCGCCGCGTCGACACAGTGGATCTGTGCGGCAGCGGCGAGCACGCCCCAGACCAGCATGGCCGCGAAGAGCACGAGGGCCGGAAGAGCGACCGCCGTCTCCGCCGTGACGAAGCCCGCGTCCGGACCACGGCGGGANCCCGGCAGCCGGTCACGCCGCATGGAGGGCCCGGTCGAGGAGTTCGGTCAGCGTGCCGGTGACCGCGGAACTCGTGACCACCTTGTAGAGCAGGGCGGCGAACGCACACGCCGCAACGGTGCCGACGGCGTACTCGGCCGTCGTCATGCCGCTGTCCGGCCGGCCGTTCGCCATCCTCCTGACCCGGAAGGCCGCCCAGCGGCCTCGCCGCCGGCACAGGGCCGACAACGAGCGGTACGGCAGCGAGGCGTACCGCAGGCCCTCCGCGACCGGGGAAACGGCGACGGTGGCGGCGGCCGTGGGCTTGGAAACAGTCGTTGTTGCCATGGCTGAACTCCTTGGTCGCGCGGACGAGGTTTCAGGGCGCTGAACAGAACTGCCCTATCTGGATNGGATCTTGCTGGTTGATCACATGTGCCGAGCGAACGTCGAAGTCAGCCCCAGCACCACCGGTACGACGCTGATCAGGACGAAAGCCGGCAGGAAGCACACCCCGAGCGGCGCTGTCGCGAGAACACCGGCGCGCCGTACCCGAGCGTGCGCCGCCCTGGCCGCAGAAGCCCGTTGGGCCTGTGCGAGCCCCGCCAGCGGGCCGGCCGGCGGCGCTCCGCTGATGCTCGTCCGGACCAGGCAGCGTCCCAGCGGGGCCAGTACGGGACACTCCTCGCCGAGCCGGCGCCAGCTGATCTCCGGCGGTGCACCGAGGGCCAGTTCGGCCGAGATGGCGGCCAGGCGCCGACCCATCGGCGCCCCGACGCTCCGGCCGACTGCGGCAACAGCCACGGACGGCGAGGAGCTGGAGGTGAGGCAGGCTGCCAACAGCTCTGCTGTCATCGGCAGCTGCCCTGCCAGGGCTTGCTGCTCCCAGGCCGCGTGGCGCGCCGTGGGCGAGCGCGGTTTCGGCAGCCACCGGTACAGCCCGGCACCCAGCAGCAGCCCCGCCGCCAAGCCTCCGGCGCCACCGAGAGCCACGCCGACGGCCAGCCCGGCCGCCGTCACCGCCAGCCCCNTGCCCACCTGGGCGGAAAGGCCCGACGGGTCCCCGGCCGGCCGGCAGCCTCCGGGCCGGCGCAGCAACCGCAGACTCCACTGAAGTACCCGCCACGGCAGGCTCCGCCGGCCCTCGCCGCCCCGCCAGGACACCCTTCGCCAAAGCCGGCGGCGGCGCACGAGACCCAGCAATCCCGCCCCGCTCACGACGCCCCAGGCCGACAGCAGCAGCCACGCGGGCAGCACCGCCCCGGTCATCCCGCCACCGCCCATTCCGGCCTGCCGCCGGAAGGGGCCGGCGCCGCACGCCGTCGGGTGATTCCGCAGGCCCCCTCAGTCCTGGCTGCTCCCACACCGGCCCCTGGGCGACACCGAGGCTCTTCGGGTGCGCCCCGTGCGGCTCGTACGATGCGCGCCGTCCAGGCCAGTCCGGCCGCCTCCAGCGCTGCTCCGGCCACCAGGCAGGCCAGCCCTGCCGGGGTGTGCAGCAGGATGTCCAGCGGATGTGCGCCCAGCGTGACGCCGAGGAGCAGCCCGAGCNCCGGCAGGACCGCCAGTACGGCGATCGTGGTGCGCGGAGCGGCCAGCTCTCCCTCGATCTCCTCGGCGAGCGCGCGCTCGGCCCGCAAGGCCTCGGCAACCTGGTCCAGCGCGGCGGCCAGACCGGCTCCACTGTGCGAGGCGACCTGCCAGCAGGCTGCGATCGCGGCGGCCCCTCGGCCGCCTGGCAGGTCGGCGAGCACCCCGAAGGCCGCGGGCACATCGCCCCCGTACCGGCCGGCCGCAAGCCGCGCCACCGGCTCGGGGCCGAGTCTGTCCAGGGAGATCCGGTCNGTTCCCAGACGCGAAGTAACCATGTGCAGCGCCTGCTCAGGCGTCGCCCCACTGCGCAGCTCGGCAGCCAGCGCCGCGCACAACTCGATGACGGCCGTGGCCCGGTGTCGCGCCCGGCCTTCCCGCTGCCGGCGAATCCGCCACCGGCGCAGCGGCACCACACCCGCCGCGCCGGCGAGCAGCGGCAGCGGGGATCGGAAGCCCTGCCAGGCCGCCAGGCCGACGGGCAGAAGCATGAGCTCCGGCACCAGCCAGGGCGGCCGGACGGCTCCCAACGCCGCGCGGCCTCGCCGCAGCCGTGCAGCCGCCCCGCCGGCCGGCCCCGGCCGGGTGCCTCCGATGCTCCCGCCGCCGGCCGGCAACAGCCGCAGGTACCGGCTGCCGACGGCCCGGCGCCGAAGCGTGTGCCGCGCGGCGGCCACCACCGCGCACAGCGCGACAGCCCAGCACAGATCCGTCTGACGTACAGTCATTTCGGCCTCCTTGTGACAGGGTTCTCCGATTCCCGGATTCGAGCGCCCCAGATCCGACCGACCCCGATCCGACCGACCCCGGCTCGATGAGCCCCGGTTCGATGAGCCCCGGTTCNAGCAGGACCCAGGCGGCTACCGCCAAGGCGCAGAGCATCAGAGCGAACAGCGCCTCTGCCACGTGCACCGTCATCCCGGCCTGCCCGGGAGCAGGACCCCGCGCACCGCGCAGAGTTGCGCGAGCCGCTCCCAGCCCCTGCCGGGAGACAGGGTTCCTGCCGCCGTGAACGTCACGGCGGGTGTGGTGACGGCGAGCCCGTTCCGGTCGCCGGCCAGCGTGTGGATCTCGGCGATCCGGCGCAGCCCTGTCGTCTGGTCCCGGGTGAGGTGCACCACGATGTCCAGCGCCGCGCGCAGCTGGCTGTGCAGCGAAAGGCGGTCGAGGCCGGCCAGTGAGCCGAGCGCCTCAAGCCGCACCGGCACGTCGGCCGCCGTATTGGCGTGGACCGTCCCACAACCACCTTCATGGCCCGTGTTGAGAGCGGCCAGAAGATCGGAGACCTCTGCCCCGCGCACCTCACCGATCACCAGTCGGTCCGGCCGCATCCGCAGGGCCTGGCGGACCAGGTCCCGCAACGTCAGCTCGCCGAGGCCCTCCTGGTTGGGCGGACGGCTCTGGAGCCGCACCACGTGCGGGTGCGCGGGACGGAGCTCGGCGGAGTCCTCGGCGATGACGATTCGCTCCCCCGGGCCGACCAGGCCGAGGAGCGCCGAAAGCAGGGTTGTCTTGCCGGTGCCGGTACCGCCGCTGATCAGCAGCGAAAGGCGGGCCTGGAGGACTGCGGCCAGGAGTTCGGCTCCGGCCGGGGGCAGTGAGCCGGCCCGGACGAGTTCGGCGAGGGTGAACGGCCGGGTCCGGCAGGCTCGCAGGGAGATGTGGGTGCAGCCGGCGGCGATGGGCGGCAGCACCGCGTGCAGCCGGGTGCCATCCGGGAGCCGGGCGTCGACCCACGGCCTGGCATCGTCGAGCCGGCGCCCGGCCGCTGTGGCCAGGCGGTGCGCGAGGTGACGCACCGCCTCGGCGTCGGGAAACCGGACGCCGACGGCCCGTTGCAGCCCGCCGCCACGGTCGACCCAGACCTCGTCGGGCCCGTTCACGAGCACGTCCGTGACGTCAGGCGCCGCGAGCAGCTGGTCGAGCG
>FJVZ01000096.1_pt1 | contig 17315 bp, 12 predicted proteins | sample 1011841 | NCBI WGS metagenome assembly FJVZ01 (sample SAMEA3912450, study PRJEB9761) | metagenome | biome: forest; material: soil | place: USA | collected 2011-06-22 | depth 0.1 m
ACGTCTACAAGATCTACGCCGAAAGCTTCCACGGCCCCGACCACCTCACCCGCGTCCAGGACGAAGCCCGCACACTCGTCACCGACGTACTCAACACCTGACACACCACACGACCCCCGGCGGGACGAGGCGATTGCGCCTGGCCGTTCCTCTGGTGTTTGATTCTGGTGAATTGAGTGGGACGGCAGCCGCCGACCACTCGGCGGAGCGCGGACACGCGTAGAAGTAGAAGGCGAGACGCCCATGGCGGATTCGGGGCTGCTGGCTCCCCAGCGCCGGGCTCTCATCCTGGAGAGCGTGCGGCGTGACGGCGCGGTGCGGGTGGCCGAACTGGTGGACCAGTTCGGGGTTTCCGACATGACCATCCGCCGCGACCTGGACGTCCTGGCCCGGAGCGGGGCCGTGGAGAAGGTCCACGGCGGGGCCGTGGTGGCGGACGGCGCGACCGTCTTCGAGCCGCGCTTCGAAGCGAAGTCGGCGCTCGAGTCCGAGGCCAAGGCCGCCGTGGCGAAGGCCGCGGCGGCTCTTGTCGAGCCCGGCAGCGTCGTGGCGATCTCCGCGGGCACGACGTCCTTCGCGGTCGCCTCCCACCTGCTGGGCGTCCCGCGCCTGACGGTCGTCACCAACTCCCTGCCGGTCGCCGAGCTGCTGCGTACCGCCGCCCGCGACCAGGGCGACGAAGCGCCCGCACTGCTGCTGACCGGAGGCGCGCCGACGCGCTCGGCCGCCCTGGTCGGGCCCCTCGCCGACCAGGGCATCCGCTCGCTGAACGTCGATCTGCTGATCCTGGGAGCCCACGGGGTGTCGGAGCGGGCCGGCCTCACCACGCCGAACCTCGCCGAGGCCCAGACCAACCGGGCCCTCGTCTCCTGCGCACGGCGCGTGATGGTGGTGGCCGACCACACCAAGTGGGGCGTCGTCGGCCTGAGCGGCTTCGCCGCCCTCGACGAGGTCGACGTCTTCGTCACCGACGGGCACCTGGACGCCCAGGCGCAGGCCGTGCTCGACGAGAGCGTCGGCAGGCTGATAGTGGCGGCCGGCCCCGCTCAGGGGTGAGCCCGGCCCGGCCCGGGAGCAACACATGACCGCGCCCCGGCCGGTCCCCGCCATGTCGGGCATGACGGGGACCGGCCGGGGCGCGGTGGGTACCGGGGAGCGTCCTGTGCCTACTCCTCGACGGGCCCGAGATCCGCGGTGTCGCGGAAGTCGACCGTCCGGGCGCGGTGCCCGGCGTGCAGTTCGAGCAGCACGATCTCGTTGCGCCCCGGCCGGAGGACCGGGCCGGGCACGTAGAGGGTGTGCTGCGGGCCCCGGGACCAGTAGCGCCCCAGGTTGAGGCCGTTGACCCAGGCGTTCCCCTTCGTCCACCCCGCCATGCTGAGGAAGGTGTCCGCCGGCTCGTCGATGTCGACCGTGCCGCGGTGGAAGGTGGGGCCGACCGGCGACGAGACGGTCTCGGCGAAGGGCAGCCCGTGCAGCGAGCGGAGCGGCAGCGGCCGGTTCGTCCACGCGGTCAGCTCGGCGCCGTTGACGGCGACGCGGCCGGCCAGGCCCTTGCGGTCGTGAATGCCCTCGCCGTAGTTGACGCGCCCCTGGTTCTCGACCAGGAGGCTCAGCACCGCACCGGCACGGGGCACGGTGAACGCGACGGCGTGCTCGTGGTTCTCCCGCTCCAGTACGCCGACCGGCTGGCCGTCCACGAACACCTGGGCGCGGTCGCGTACCGCGTGGGTCTCCAGGAGCGCCGGCCCGGCGGCGGGAAGGGTGGTCTCGTAGAGGACGAAGCCGAAGTCCTGGCCGAGCTCCTCCATGGTCATCGGGTGCTCGGAGAGGAACGACGTGCTCAGCACGGACGCGTTGGGGAGCAGCGGCGCGCTCAGCGTCAGCGCGATGCCGGCGACGGCGAGCTTGTTCCCACGGGCCGGCACCGGCTCGTCCGGGACGGGCGCGTACTTCGCGATGACGTCGCGGAAGGCCGTGTACTTCTCGGTCGGATCGCCGGCCTCGTCGAGCGGGGAGTCGTAGTCGTACGAGGTGACGGTCGGACGGTAGGTGTGCTTGTCGTTGGCGCCGTTGGTGAAGCCGAAGTTCGTGCCGCCGTGGAACATGTAGAAGTTCACCGACGCGCCGGCCGCCAGCAGGTCGTCCAGCGAGGCGGCCGCGTCCGAGGCGTCCCGCACCACGTGGCGGCCGCCCCAGCGGTCGAACCAGCCGATCCAGAACTCCGTGCACATCAGGGGGCCCGTGCCCTGGTGGGCACGGAGCTCGACCAGGCTCTGGGCCGCGCGGCTGCCGAAGTTGGCCGTGGCGAGGATGCCGTCGACGCTGCCCAGCGCGAGGTCGGCGGGCTGGTCGCAGGTGAACAGCGGGACGTCGATGCCGCAGTCCCGGAGGACGGTGGCGAGATGGCCGAGGTGGGCCGGGTCCTGGTGGTAGGCGCCGTACTCGTTCTCCAGCTGCACCGCGAGGACGGGCCCGCCGCGGGTCGCCAGATACGGCAGCAGGGGCGTCAGCAGCTGGCTGAAGTAGGACTCCACCGCGCGGACGTAGCGCGGGTCCTGGGTACGGAGCCGGATGTCGGGCTCGGTGAGGAGCCAGGACGGGAGCCCGCCGCCCTCCCACTCGGCGCAGATGTACGGGCCCGGGCGCAGCAGGACGTACAGCCCCTCCTGCGCGGCGAGGTCGAGGAAGGCGGGGAGGTCCAGCTCGGCGTCCATCCGGAACTCTCCGGGGCGCGCCTCGTGCAGGTTCCACGGGACGTACGTCTCGACGGTGTTCAGCCCCATGAGGCGGGCCTTGCGCAGGCGGTCCGCCCACTGCTCCGGGTGCACACGGAAGTAGTGCAGCCCACCGGAGAGGATGCGGAAGGGCTTGTCGTGGAGCCGGAATCCCTCGGCGTCGATCTGTAGGGCGGACATGATGGGCTGCTCCAGTACTCGCGGTGAAAGCGGTGGGTCGGTGGTGAGTGCGCCGTGGCCGGTGGTGCCGCCGACAGACCGGTCGGCCCGCTCGTGGGAGCAGGCCGACGCCAGGATGTCAGCGGGTGGGGGAGGGAGGGGGAGAAGCCGTGGCGTGGCGCGGGCGCAGATCGCGCCACGCCACGGCTTCGGTCACGGGGCGCTGACCGAGAAGCCCTGCTGGCTGCCGAAGTCGGTGATGCGCTTCTGCCAGGCGGCCATGCCGGCGGACATCGAGCCGCTGCCGCCGATGCCCTGGCCGACGGTGTCCTTGAAGACCGAGTTCGCGTAGACCTGGTACGGCAGGAACTGCCAGCTGGGGCTGACGGCGGCGGACGACTGGGCGAAGACCTGGTTGGCCTTCTGGCCGCCGAGCACCTCGATCGGCTTGTCGAGGAACGCCGGGTCCTTCAGCATGTCCGTGGTGGCCGGGAACAGGCCGTTGTCGGAGAGCGCCTTGGTGCCGTCGGCCTCGGAGTTCAGCCACTTCGTGAAGGCGACGGCCGCGTCCTTGTGCGTGCTGGTCACGGGCACCACGTTGGCCGATCCGCCGTTCTCGGAGGACACCGGGTCACCGGTGCTCCACTGCGGGATCGGCGCCGCGCGCCACTGGCCGGAGGTCTGCGGGATGGTGCTGGCCAGGTTGCCGGGGGCCCAGGCGCCGACGATCCACATCGCGTACTTGCCGCTGCTCATCGACTGCCACCACTCGTTCGTCCAACCGGGGGTGGGGTCGACGAGCTTCTTCTCCAGCAGGCCGGTCCAGAACTCCGAGACCTTCTTGGCGCCGTCGTCCGCGAGGTTCACGCCGACCGAGGTGGCGGACTTCTGCTGGAACGGGCGGCTGCCGGCCTGCCAGAGCAGGCTGTCCAGGCCGCCGGCGTCACCGGGGTCGATGGAGGTGATGAAGCGGTTCGGGTCGGCCTGGTGGATCTTGGCGGCCGCGGCCTCGAACTCGGCCCAGGTCTTGGGCGGGGCGATGCCGAACTCGCCGAGGACCTTCTCGTTGTAGAACATCGCCATCGGGCCGGTGTCCTGCGGGATGCCGTAGACCCCGCCGTTGCTCGTCACCTGCGACCAGGCGGCGGCCGTGAACTTGGACTTGAGGTCGGCCGCGCCGTACTCGTCGAGGTTGACCAGCCGCTTGCTCAGCGCGAACTCGGGGAGCGCGAAGTACTCGACCTGGGCGATGTCCGGCGCACCCGAGCCGGCCTTGATGGCGGTCTGGAGCTTGGTGTACTCGGCGGCCGACTGGCCGGCGTTGACGACGTTGACCTTGATCTTCGGGTACTTCTTCTCGAAGCCCGCGACCGCCTTCTCCATGTTCGGAGCCCAGGTCCAGAACGTCAGAGTGGTCGGCGTGTCCAGTGCCGTGGCGGTGTCGCCCGCCTTGCTGCCACCGCCGTCGCCGCTGCTGCCGCAGGCGGCGAGGCCGAGCACCAGGGCGGCGGCCGGCAGCGTGGCCAGAAGTCTTCTGAGCTGGGTCTTGTGCTGGGACATGTCGGTTGCTCCTTGCAGGGGGTGCCGTACCGGGTGGGACCTGGCGGCGGAGGGAGGGGTGGGGACGAGCGGGTCGGGCCGGTGGCTACTGCTTGACGCTGCCGGAGGCCAGTCCGGACTGCCAGAACCGCTGGAGGAAGAGGAACGCGACCACCAGTGGCACGATCGCCAGGACGCTCCCGGTGACGATCAGCGGGTAGAAGCCCGTGGTCGTGGCGCCGCTGCCGGCTGCGCCGGTCGCGAAGCTGTTCCACTGGTTGAGGCCGACGGTCAGCGGGAACCACTTCGGGTTGCTGAGCACGATCAGGGGCAGGAAGTAGTTGTTCCAGGTCGCCACGAGGGAGAACAGGAGGACGGTGACGAAGCCCGGGCCGAGCAGGCGCAGCGAGATGGTGAAGAAGGTGCGCAGCTCGCCCGCGCCGTCGATCCGGGCGGCCTCCAGGACGGAGTCGGGNACCGCGTCCTGTGCGTAGACGCGCATCAGGTACAGGCCGAAGGGGCTGACCATCGACGGCAGCAGGACGGCCCAGGGGGTGTCCACGAGGCCGACCTTGCTGAACAGCAGGTAGGTCGGGACGGCCAGGGCGGTGCCGGGGATGGTGATGGCGCCGAGAACCACCGCGAAGACCGCGTTGCGGCCGCGGAAGCTGTACTTGGCCAGTGCGTACCCGCCGGCGGTCGCGATGACGGCGGCTCCGCCGGCGCCCACGACCGCGTACAGCAGGGTGTTGCCGAACCATCGCACGTAGATGCCGTCGTCGTAGGTCAGCACGTCGTGGATGTTGGTGAAGAGGTGGAACCCGTCGCCGAACCACAGGCCGAAGCTCGACAGCAGGGACTTGCTGTCCTTGGTGCTGGCGAGCAGGAGCCAGACCAGGGGGAGGAAGGCGTACAGCAGCATGAGGCCCATGGCGACGGTCAGGGCGGTGCTGTGACGGTTGCGCCTGGGGGAGCGGCCCTTCCGGGCGGTGGTCGAGCTCATCGGGCCTGCTCCCTGCTGGTGGCGCGGGACTGGACCGCGTAGGCGACCACGGCGGTGACCAGGCCGAGGATGACGGCGACGGCGGCCGCGTAGTTGAACTGCTGGCCGTTGAACGCCAGGTTGTAGGCGTACATGTTGGGCGTGTAGCTGGTGGTGATCACGTTCGGCGCGAGCGACTGCATGATGTTCGGCTCGTTGAACAGCTGGAACGTGCCGATGATCGAGAAGATCGTGGCCAGCAGCAGGGCGGGGCGCAGCACCGGGAGCTTGATGCTCCACGCCTTGCGGAACTCACCGGCGCCGTCGATCGCGGCCGCCTCGTAGAGCTCCTCGGGGATGACGCGCAGCGCCGCGTAGAGGATCAGCATGTTGTAGCCGACGAACTCCCACGTCACGACGTTGCCGATGGACGCGAGCATCCAGGACTGGTCGAGCAGGTGCGGGACCTGCACCCCGATGGCCCGGCCGATCTGGCCGACGAGGCCGAAGTTGTCGCCGTAGAGGTAGCCCCACATGAGGGAGGCGACCACGGCCGGCACGGCGTAGGGGATGAAGATGCCGATCCGGAACAGCGCGGCCCAGCGGAGCCTGCCGCTGTCGATCGCGAGTGCCGCCAGCAGGGAGATCGCGAGCATGACCGGCACCTGGACGGCAAGGAAGAGTGCGACTCGCCAGAGCCCTGCCATCAGCAGCTGGTCCCCCAGCGCGCGAGCGTAGTTCTCGAAGCCGACGAAGGAGTTCCCGCCGACCAGACGCTCCCGGAAGAAGCTGAGGTAGACGGCGTAGACCAGGGGCCCGACGATACCGATCACGAAGACCAGGAGGAAGGGCGACAGGAGTACGTATCCGAACCGGCCGTTCCCTGTGCTGGTGGAGCGCTTACGACTCGGCTTGCGGCTCGGTGGGGCCGAGTTCCCACTGCTCTGCGCTGAGGGTGGTGAAATTGTGCGCACGGTTCAATCCCTTGCAATGTGCGGGCCATGTTTACGCGAACACGCTTGGCTGGCCGCCAGTCTCAGGTGCGCGACGCCGCGCCGTCAAGGCCCTGTCGCCGAGATGCGGCATCGTTACCTGCACGTGCGTGCGACGTGTGGTCGATGGGCGGGAGGGCGGTGTGGTCGGCGGTGCCCGCCGGTACGGGCCGAACCCCGTGATCTGCCCCTTGATCTGCGCCGGGTTACTGGGGGTTAATATGTTCGCGCAGACACGTAGGAGGAGTTCATGGATCACAGGGGGAAGCCCGTGGAAACGGATCCCGACCGTCCTGGCCAGGTGGCGACAGGGAAGCGACGGCCCGCCTCGCAGGCCGATGTCGCCTCGCTGGCGGGGGTGTCCTCCCAGACGGTCTCGCGGGTCGCGAACGGCCGGTCCAACGTGGAGCCGGAGACCCGGGAGAAGGTCCTGTCGGCGATGCGGATACTGGGCTACCAGCGCAACAGCGCGGCCCGCGCCCTCACCCTCGGGCGGTTCCACGTGCTCGGCGTGGTCATGTTCGACCTGAGCGCGCACGGGAACGCCCGGACGCTCGCCGCCATCTCCCGCGCCGCGCAGGCCGCCGGCTACTCGGTGAACGTCGTGTGCGCCGAGGAGCAGACCGAGGACGCGGTGCAGCAGGCCGTCCGCCAGCTGACCGACCAGGCGGTGGACGGCCTCGTCGTGATCGAGGCGCAGATCCTCGACCGGCCGGGTTTCAGCGTCTCCACCGGAGTGCCGGTGGTCGTCGCGGACGGCGACCCCGAGCAGCGGTTCCCGTCGGTCGACACCGACCAGGCGGCCGGGGCGAGCGCCGCGACGCAGCACCTCCTCGACCACGGGCACCGCACCGTCTGGCACGTCGGCGGCCCGCAGGACTCCTACGCCGCCCGCCGGCGGGCGGCCGCCTGGCACGCCACCCTGAAGGCCGCGGGCGCCCCCGTCCCGGCCCTCGAGCTCGGGGACTGGACCGCCGCGTCCGGCTACCGGATCGGCAAGGCGCTCGCCGCGCGTCCCGAGGTCACGGCCGTCTTCGCGGCGAACGACCACATGGCCCTCGGGGTCATGCTCGCCCTGGGCGAGGCCGGTCGCAGGGTGCCGCAGGACGTGAGCGTGGTGGGCTTCGACGACGTCCCCGAGTCGGCGTACTTCGGGCCGCCGCTCAGTACCGTCCGGCAGGACTTCGAGGAGGTGGGCCGCCAGTGCGTGGCCCTCCTCCTCAACCAGATAGACAGCCAGGGCGGTGTGCGCACCAATCAAGTCATCACCGTTTCCCCGGAGTTCGTCGTCCGTGCCAGCTCAGGGCCGCGCCCGGGCCGCAAGAAGGCCTGAGCCGGCCCGCAGGCCGCCGGGAGCGTCGACGCGACCGCTCCCGGCAGCCCGGCGTCAGCCGATGTGGACCTGCTGGCTGCTGCTCGCGGTGCACGCGGACTGCACGAGCGCGGCGTTGTCGGCCGTGGAGGCCGCGGACACGTCCAGGCACTTGCCGCTGTGTCGCGCCACCAGCGTCAGGTAGCCCGTCGCGGTGGTCCGGACCGACCACTCCTGGTTGGCGCCGCCGTTGCACGGGTACTGCACGAGCGGGGCGTTGTCGGCGGTGGAGAGACCGGAGACGTCCAGGCACTGCCCGGTGTGCCGGACCACGACGTTGACGTAGCCGGGGCTGCTGCTACGCAGCGACCACTGCTGGTTGGTGGCAGTGCCGCAGGTGTACTGGACGGCGGCCGCGCCGGCCGTGGTGGAGGCGCCCGAGACGTCCATGCACTTGTTGCTGTTGCGCAGGCGCAGGGCGGTCCAGCTGTCCGGGGCGGTGCTGCGGAGCTTCCAGGACTGGTTGCTGCCGGTGGTGGGCTGGTAGGTGGCGACGGCTGCCCCGTCGTTGGTGGCGGCGCTCGAGACGTCGAGCAGCTTGCCGGTCGAGCTGTTGATCAGCGTGTTGTGGCCGTCCCCGGTGGTGGAGAGCATCCAGAGCTGCACCGCGGTCGTACCGGGCGTGACGAGGGTGAGCGCGTCACCGCTGACCGCGAGCGCCTTGCCGTACTTGGTGTTCGTGAGGCGGTACGCGGCGGTGTTGTTCCAGCCGCCGGAGATCTTGGCGAAGGTCCACTGCTGGGCGGTGTCGGCGCTGTTCGAGGTCCGCTGGGTCAGCGGGCTCTTGGCGGTCGCGCCGGAGGCCAGGGCCATGCCGCTGTTGTCGTTGAGCAGCTGGCGGGCGGCGCCGGTCGGCGCGGTCGCGGCGGTCGTGTCGACGCCGGTCGCCCCGGGGATGACGAAGGTGGTGACCGAGCCGGCGCTCACCGTCGTGGTGAGGGTCTTGGCGGCCGTGGTGCTCAGGTCGCCGTCACGCTGGAGGTCCTTGGTGGCGTCGGTGGTGTACCGCTGCACGGGCACCGCCGCGTCGACGCTCTGGAAGCCGCCGAGGTCGATCGTGACGGTCTGGGGTGCGTTCGTGGAGTTGGTGTGGACCACGACCGCGCCGCCGTTCGGCCGCAGCGCGGCGAGCGTGCCCTCCGAGTCGGTGTCGATGACGCGGGCGCCGGGCCGGATGAAGCGGCTGTAGTTGGCCATCGCCCAGTACTTCTTGTTCTTGCGCAGGGGCTCGACGGCCGGGTCGGCGGGGGTGAGGTCGGTCTGGATCAGGCCCCAGTTGGAGTTCTCGTGGGCGGGCGTCATGTTCTCGTAGTCCTCGACGGCCTGCCACATGACCCAGGCGCTGGGCTCCAGCTCCCTGATGTCGCCGTTGATGTGCTGGGCGAACTCGATCGCCGGGGTCATGTCGGTGAAGCTCTGCCCGACGCTGCCGCCGAGGTCGACCTCCGACATCCACAGCGGGGTGTGCGCGCCCTTGGCGACGTCACGCGCGCCGGTGCGGCCGCCGGTGCTGTAGGTGTGCGTGTTCAGCTTGCCGACGGCCGTCCGGACGGAGGCTCCGTAGGAGTCCCAGTCGTTGCGGAACATGTCGGGGTTGGTCTCGTCCATCGCGGCGATCGGCGTGCTGAGCCCGGCCGCGGTGAGGGCCGTGCGGGCGCTGGTGATCATGTGCGCCTGGGAGGCCGGGTCCCAGTGCGAGCCCTCCTGGGGGCCGCCGGCGTGCCAGTAGCTGGTGTTCGGCTCGTTGATCGGGGAGAGCGCGTTGAAGGTGACGCCGGTGGAGGCCTGGGCGCGCTGGAGGGAGCCGGCGAGATAGGTGGCGAAGCGGTCGTACTGGTCGGACCGGAGGTTGTCCTGCCAGCTGTTGACGGCACCCGAGACCAGGCCGCTGTTGGTCATGAAGTACGGCGCCGAGTTGGAGAACGCCTCGAAGGTGTCAGCGCCGCGGGCCTTCGCCGCCTGCAGCCACCAGCGCTGGTTCGCGTCCGCGTTCGGGTTCCAGTTGGTCGGGTCGGCGGGGTTCCACCAGTTGGGGGTCTCGGCGCCGGGCCGGTTCCAGTAGCCGGGCACCGCAGCGCCGGGGCGCATGTAGGGCTGCGTCTCGGGGCTGTCGCCGCCGCCGATGTTGTAGCGGGCCACGGTGAAGCCCAGGCCGTTCGCGCCGTAGAGGTCGTCGGCCAGCTGGTTGCGCTGCGCGTCGGGCCAGCCGCCGGTCACGTTGGCGAACCAGGCCAGCGCAGTGCCCCAGCCCTGGAACGGCGCCTGCTGGTAGCTCGGGTCCAGCCGGACGGACAGGACCGCCGCGTACGGGTCGGCCGCCGCGGGCTGGGCCGTCAGCCCGCTCGCGACGAGCGAGGCGGTGGCGAGCACCGCGGCGCCGAGGCTCGTACGGCCTGAGCGAGAGCCTGGAGCGGATCTCTTGCGGGCAAGGAACACGGGGAACCTCCGGGGTCGGGTCTGGACAGGGATGGATCGGGCCTCGCCCCCACCGGCACTCCGGAAGCGGGCACAGCGCCGCGCTCGGACAGCGGTGGAAGGCCGGCCGGGACGGGGCCCGGCCGGATCGGGGCAGGCAGACGACACGCCCCTGCCGTCGGGAGAGGGGAGGGGCGTGTCGGTGGGACAGCTGTCAGCCGGTCAGCGGGTCAGCGGGTCAGCCGGCCGGCCGGATCAGGCACTCAGGGCTCAGACGGCGGCGCGGTGCCACTGCTGGTTGGTGCCGGTGTTGCAGGTCCACTGCTCCAGCGATGCGCCGTCCGCCGTGGACTGGTTGGTGACGTCGAGGCACTTGGCGCTGTGGCGGGCGACGAGCTTGACGTACGCGGTGGTGCCGCTGATCTTCTGGGTCTTCCACTGCTGGGAGGTGGCGCCGTTGCAGGTGTTCTGGACGACGGTCGCGCCGTCCGCGGTGGAGGCGCCGTTCACCTCCAGGCACTTGCCGCTGTGCCGGGCGATGATCTGCAGGTAGCCGGTGCCGAGGTCCTTGAACCAGTAGTTCTGGTTGGCTCCGGCGCCGCAGCCCCACTGGATGAGCGGTGACGACTGGGAGAAGTCGTAGTTCGCGACGTCGGCGCACTTGCCGCTGTTGCGGGCGGAGAGGCTCTCCCAGGGGCCGCCCACGCTCGCGACGGTGCCGGCGGCGGTGTCGATCGCGACCTGCGGCGAGTAGTCCATGGTCAGNGTNGTGNTGGTCGGGAACTTGAGGTTCGACCAGACGTACTGGGAGTCGTTGACCGTGCCGCCCATCGAGTTGCCCCAGCGGTCACCCATGTACAGGTAGCTCGTGCCGGCCGTGCCCTGGACCGGCAGGACGTACGCGGTCTGGCTGTGGTACGTGACCGGGTCGCCGGCGTTCTGCAGCCAGCTCCAGGAACCGGTGATGCTGGTGGCCGTCTGGTACATCTGCTGGTTGGGGGCCCAGTTGGTGGCGGTGGAGGTCAGCAGGAAGTAGACACCGCCTCGCTTGAACATGGCCGGGGCCTCGCGCCACTGTCCGTTGGACGGGCTGGCGACGAGGGCCTCCGCGGTCAGGTAGTCGGCGCTGAGGCGGTAGATGTGCAGGTCCGCGTTCCCGCTGGAGGACGAGATCAGGTAGGCGGTGCCGTCGTCGTCCTTGAACAGCGTCATGTCGCGGGAGTCGTAGCCGGCCGGCCGGAAGCTGCCCTGGTAGCTGTAGTTGCCGTCGACGGTGCTGGAGGTGGCGACCGCCACACGGCCCTCGCTGTAGTCGGTGCTGCTGCCCTCCTTGTGCATCCACATGACGAACTGGTTGGTGGTGCTGTTGAAGATGACCTTGGGCCGCTCGATGTTGGCGCCGGCGGCGAGCTCGGTGCCGCTGGCCACGGTCAGGACGTGGTTGCGGAACTCCCACGTCTTCAGGTCGGTGGAACGGTACGCCGAGACGTAGTGGAACGTGTTGTCGGCGTTGCGGTCCTCACCGAACCAGTAGTAGTACTGGCCGACCTTGATGACGCCGCCACCGTGCGCCTGGACCGGGCTGCCCGCGGTGTCGGCGAACTGGGTGCCGTTGGTGACGGTCACCACGGCTGCGTGCGCTGTGCCGACGCCGGCGACAAGGGGGAGGAACAGCGAGAGAAGGGCGGGGAAGAGGATGGATCTGAGTCGCGGCACGGTTCTGCTACCTCTGCTCTCTGTTGCTGGACCGACCGCCGCGTGAGGTGGCAGCACGGACATGCCATGGGGTCACGTGGCTCGTCGGTCCGGGCGAAGTCAGGCGCCGGCTTCCTCTGCGGCTCGTACAAGGGGGACGAGGAGGCCGGGCGATCCTTCGCCTGTGCATCTGGGTGGGGGATGCGCCGGGCTGACCGGGTGTGAGGTGTCCGTCCCGGCGGCTCGGCGTGGGTGGGGCGATCGCGTTCGGCGGCGTGGCCGGCGGCGGGGCACTGCGCGGGCGGTGGGGCCGATGCTCCGCCCGGTGGTCCCGCGTTCTCCTGTCCAGGGAGTCGGCCGGGGCCNGACGACCTGTGTCGCGCTTCCGGCGAGTAGCCATGTTGGCGCAAACAAGTGGTCGAGTGAGAGTGTCGGAGCGCGCCCGGGCCGTGTCAAGGGTTTCACCCGACTCGGCCTGTTTCCTCAGAAGTTCGGGGTCGCGCCGGACCAGGACGCACGGGGGAGGCAGAGGATCCGACGGCAGCCGGCGAGGGTGAGCATCTGCATCGTTCGGCGGGCGCGGAGGTCGTCGATGGAGAACACCCACGGACTGGGCACCAGCAGCACCTGGTGCAGTCCCGCGGCGATCGAGGACGCGAGCTCGTCCAGCTGCGGGCGGGGGTCCGCCGACGTGCACCCGTTGTCGAGATAGATGAGGGGCGGACGCAGTCCGAGCCGGTTGGCGAAGCGCCTGACGGCTTCGCGGCGGGCGGCCATGTTCCGGGGGTCGTACGGGTAGCAACGGAGGTACGCGGCGGGGGAGTGCATGCGGGGGTGTCCTTACCGGTCAGACGTGAACCGCTTGGCGCTCCAGCGCCCTGGAGAATTCGCGCGGCGACGGCAGGTGCATCACCCGGCAGTCGGCCGAGGTGATTCTCCGGACGATGTCACGGGCATCGGTGTCGCTCAGCGAGAATACGAATGCCCCGGGCACCAGGACGACGTCGTACGCTCCGCAGGTGACGTCCCGCAGCAGCCGGTCGAGGGCGGGCAGCGGGCCGCTGGAGGGGCGGCCGTTGTCGAGGTAGAGGGCCGGCTCGGGCAGTCCGAGCTGCTCCGCGTACTGGTGGAGCGCGTCCCGGTGGCACTTCATCTGCCATTCGTCGTAGGCGTGGCAGCGCAGGTATGCCGCCGTCCGGGTGCCGGTGGAGCCGGTGCTCTCGACGTTCATGACCTGTTGCCGCCTTTCCTGGGGGAATTCCGGGAGACCGTTGACGCCCGACTCTTTCCGGCGATTTCCTTCTCCCTCCAGGGAAATTCAAGTCCTATGCTGATTCAAGGACGGAGAGAGCCGGATCGGGTAACGATCGGTGATGGTCCTGGGGGAGTACTGGGTACCGTGCCGCCGGCCAATACCTAGGTAGTGCGTGCCGGGGCCGGGGAGGGGGGTTCCGGTCGCCCGGCGTCACCCGCCGGGCGCGCTCGGTGGAAGGCGGCGCCGCCCGTCGCCGGGCCGGTCCGCAGGTTACGGACACTCGCCGGTCGTTCAACCGGAAACCATCTCGACACATCTCAACATCCGTGGAGCGCGGGTCCGCTCACCGCTCCGCACCCGCACGCCGAGCGACGGTGCCGCGCTCCGGGGGCGCCGGACACTGGGCGAGGGCACGTCCCCGCAGCGTACGGACGTGCCGCCGGGCGCGCGGCCCGGTCCGTCAGGGGCTCGGTCCGGAGTTGCGTCCAAGGTTGCGCAAACATCACAAGGGTGTCTCGGCTTCCCTCTGCTCTTGACGTTGATGCTGCTGCGGGGGTGTTATGTGTTTCACCGCGTTTGAACGTGTTGATTTCTGGTTGCTTTTCCAAGAAGGAGTGCTCGGCCGGGCGGAGGCGCCCGGGCCACTCCCGACACTGGCCCTCGCACCCCACCCAAGGCATGCGGAAGCGGGATCCTCCCCGCCGTGGCTGCCTTCGAAATCTCCGGATCGTGCCGTCCCCCGCCGATCCTCGATGTACTACCTCAGGAGCGTCCTCATGTCCCCCATGACGTACCGCACTCGCGTGGTTGCCGCCGCAGGTCTTCTGCTCGCTCTGGGCCTGACCACGGCGTGCTCGACCGGCCAGGAGTCCGCCTCGTCGGGTGCTTCGGTGGCTCCGGTGACCGGGAAGATCTCGATCACCTACCTGCAGAAGCAGGGTGACCAGGAGTACTTCATCGGTGAGGCGGCCGGCGCGAAGGCGAAGGCCGCGGAGCTGGGGGTCGACCTGAAGGTCGTGAACCTGGGCAACGACGCGAACAAGACGGTCAGCGAGGTGCAGTCGGCGGTCGCGCAGAAGACCAACGGCGTGATCATCGTGGTGCCGGACCCGGCGGTCGGTCCGCAGGTGGTGCAGACCGCGAAGGACGGGAAGGTCGCGCTGCTGACCTCCGACGACCAGATCTGCACCACCGGCCCGGACCCGTCCGCGTGTGCGAAGACGGACCTGGTGCCGCGGATCGGCTTCTCCGGTGCGCAGATGGGCGGCGAGGTCGGCAAGCGTGCGGCCGCCGAGTACCAGAAGGCGGGCTGGAACCCGGCCGAGACCCGTACGATCTCCGCCTGGAAGCAGGACGTGACGGTCTGTGGCGACCGTGTCAAGGGTGCGAAGGACGCGTTCGGCGCGGTGGTGCCCGGTGTGCAGAACATCGACGTGGCCACGGACAACACGCCGACCGGTGCGCAGGACAAGATCGCCGCGACGATCACCGCCAACGCCGGTGTGAAGCACTGGGTGCTGTGGGGCTGCAACGACGAGAACGTCCAGGGCGGTGTCACGGCCCTTCAGAACGCCGGCATCAGCGCCGACAACGTCATCGGTGTCGGCCTCGGTGCCTACCTCGCCTGCAAGGACTGGAGCGGCGACAAGCCCACCGGCATGAAGGCCGCGCTGTTCATCAACGGCAAGGACGTCGGCGCGCTGGCCGTCCAGACCATGTTCGACAAGCTCAAGAACAGCAAGGACATGCCCGCCGAGGCGTTCGCCCCGACCACCATGGTCGACGCCACCACCTGGAAGACCTCCGGCGTCACCTGCAACTGACCCCGGCTCACCCCCCCGATCGCCGCTCCGGCCCGTACCCCCCCGCTCGGGCCGGGGCGGCAGACCCACCAACCCTCCCGTATGACCCCGCAGAGGTGAAGCACCATGAGCAGAGCGCGCAGCTCGAACCCGGATCCCCGGCCACCCACCGACCGCACCAGCGGCGCGGGCGGCGCGGCAGTGCGCGGGATCACCAAGCGCTTCGGCGCTGTCCAGGCGCTCGGCGGAGTCACCCTTGACTTCCCCGGCGGTCAGGTCACCGCCCTGATGGGTGAGAACGGCGCGGGCAAGTCCACCCTGCTGAAGATCCTCACCGGCGACCACCGGCCCACCGAGGGCCACATCGAGCTGGACGGCCGCCGTTTCGACCTCGCCTCCCCGGCCGAGGCCCGGGCCGCCGGGATCCGCATCATCCCGCAGGAACCGGAGATCATCCCGCACGTCTCCGTCGCCGAGAACGTCTACGCGGGCTCCCTGCCCCGCGCGGCGGGCCGCCGTCTGGACCGCGCCGAGCTCAACCGCCGGATCACCGCCGACCTTCAGCGGCTCGGCTTCGCCGGGGTCCTGCAACCCGACCTGCTCGGCTCGGAACTGACTCCGGCTCAGCGCCAGCTGGTCGAGATCATGCGCGCCCTCACCGGTGAGGCGAAGGTGATCGCCTTCGACGAGCCCACCTCCTCCCTGTCCGAGCACGAGGTCGACGCGCTGTTCGCCCTGATCCGCCGGCTGCGCGACCAGGGCATCGCCGTCATCTACGTCTCGCACCGGATGAAGGAGATCTTCCAGCTCGCGGACCGCATCGCCGTCCTGCGCGACGGCGAGCTGGCCGGCGTCCAGGACGCCGCCACCACCACCGAGGGCGAACTGGTGCGCCTGATGGTCGGCCGTGACCTCTCCACCCTGTTCTCCCGCCACAACGTCGCCACCGACCGCGTCGTGCTGGACGTCCGCGACGTCACCACCGACGCGGTGCACGGCATCAACCTGCAGATCCGCGCCGGCGAGGTGGTCGGCCTGGCCGGGCTGATCGGCGCCGGCCGCTCCGANCTCGCCCTCGCCCTCGCCGGAGACCTGCCCATCCACAGCGGCACCGTCACCCTCGACGGCAAGGCACTGCGATCCGGAGACCCGGGTGCGGTCATCCGCGCGGGCCTGGGCCTGGCTCCCGAGGAACGCAAGGCACAGGCACTGTTCCTGCACCGCTCCATCCGCGACAACACCTCACTCGTCGTGCTGGAGCGCCTGCGCCGCTTCCGCTTCGTACGCCGCGGCGCCGAGCGCGAGCTCGCCCAGGAGTACAGCGACCGCCTGCGGGTGCGCACCCCCTCGATCGAGAACGAGGTCCGCAAGCTCTCCGGCGGCAACCAGCAGAAGGTCGTCCTCGCCCGCTGGCTGGCCCGCAAGCCCAAGGTCCTCATCCTGGACGAGCCCACCCGCGGCATCGACGTCGGTGCCAAGGCCGAGATCTACCAGATCATCGCCGACCTCGCCGAAGAGGGCGTCGCCCTGCTGGTGATCTCCTCCGAACTCCCCGAGGTCCTCGGCCTCGCCGACCGCGTCCTCGTCATGCAGAACGGCCGCATCACCGGCGAACTCGCCCGCGGCGAAGCCACCGAGGAAGCCATCCTCAACCTCGCCATGGCCGACGACATCGCCGCCGCGACCGCACCCGCCCCAGGAGCAACCTCATGACCACCACCACCCCGCCGGCCGTCAAGGGCAACACCCGCCCCGGCCCGGCCGCCTCCCGGCCCTCGTTCCTCGCCGCCGTCGGCGGGCAGAACCTCAGCCTCATCGGCGCGCTCGTCCTCGTGCTGGCCCTGTTCGGGTTCCTCAACGAGAACTACCTGAGCATCTCCAACATGCAGGTGATCGCCGAGGCGGCCACCATCACCGGCCTGCTCGCCATCGTCCAGACCGTCGTCATCATCTGCGGCGGCCTCGACATCTCGGTCGGCTCCCAGGTCGGCGTCGCCTCCGTGGTCAGCGCGATGGCCTTCACCAGCGCCGGCTCCAACCCCTACGCCGGCATGGCCGCCGCCGTCGGCGTGGGCGTCCTGGTCGGCATCCTCAACGGCGTGATCATCGTCTACGGCCGCGTCAACCCCACCATCGCCACCCTCGCCGGCCTCGCCGCCTACAAGGGCCTCGCCCAGCTCATCTCCGACGGCCGCGCCCAGGGCTACGTCCTNAACAACGACGTCTTCGTCTTCCTCGGCCGAGGCAAGATCGCCGGCCTGCCCGTCATGGTCTGGATCCTCATCGTCACCGCGATCGCCGTCCACCTCCTCCTCAAGTACACGGACATCGGCCGCAACATCTACGCCATCGGCGGCAACGACACC
>FJVZ01001337.1_pt1 | contig 17298 bp, 17 predicted proteins | sample 1011841 | NCBI WGS metagenome assembly FJVZ01 (sample SAMEA3912450, study PRJEB9761) | metagenome | biome: forest; material: soil | place: USA | collected 2011-06-22 | depth 0.1 m
GCCCCCGTGAGCAGGTCCTCCAGCCCGCCCGGGGAGCTCAGGGCGAACGGGTCACGCGCCGTCGTACGGCCCGCCCGACGGCGAGCCACGTCCAGGACGGCCGCGCTCTCGCAGCGCTCGGGCGGGCCCCAGGCGGCCAGCACCACATGCCCGCCGGTGTGGGTGAGGCGGGCCGCCTCGGCGACCAGTCGGGCAGGCTCGGCGGCCCCGGGCAGCTGCTCGAAAATCGTGACGAGCGAGTAGGCCGTGCGGGGGACGTCATCCGCCCCGTCCCCGGCCGGACCGGCCCCGCCGACCTGCAACCGGCGCTCCCGGGCCAGCTCCCGAAGCTCTGCCTGGGTCTCAAGTCCGGCGACCTGCGCGCCTCGGCCCGCGGCCAGCAGCAGTGCCAGCCCGGAGCGGCAGCCGACGCCGAACACGCTGGTGGCCGGGCCGACCTCAAGACGCTCGTAGACCGCCTCGTAGAGCGGCACCAGCATCCGTTCCTGGATCTCCGCCCAGTCGCGGGCCCGGCCGGGCTGCTGCCCGTGGGCCTCTTCCCGATGCCCCGGGGCATCGGTGCGGCCCTCTTTCCGCCTGTGGTGTGCGGTCGTGCCGGTCGCCTGCGCTGAAGCCATCGCGGCCTCCCATCCGGTCCTTCGGTGTGGTGTCCATGGCTCCCCCAAAGTCCCGCCCCACTCCAGCGAACAGCGGGTCGGGCGCGCCGTCCAGAGGGGTGCAGCGTGCTATCCGTGCGCCNGGGGCGTGCGCCCCTCCGCCGGAGCGGTGCACTCCCGCGCGGGTGNGGCGGGGCGGATTCGGAGGAGGAGCCGGACTCCCCGTACGATTCGCCCATGGCTAAGGCACCCGTTCTCACCCCCCAGGCGGACGACTTCCCGCGTTGGTACCAGGACCTCATCAACAAGGCCGAACTGGCCGACAACGGTCCGGTGCGCGGCACCATGGTCATCCGACCGTATGGCTACGGCCTGTGGGAGCGGATGCAGCAGGAGATGGACGCCCGCATCAAGAAGGCAGGCGCGCAGAACGCCTACTTCCCGATGTTCATCCCGCAGTCCTACCTGACCAAGGAAGCCGAGCACGTCGAGGGCTTCGCACCCGAGCTCGCGGTGGTCACCCACGGCGGCGGCAAGGAGCTCGAGGAGCCGGTCGTCGTCCGGCCCACCTCCGAGACGATCATCAACGAGTACTTCTCCAAGTGGGTGCAGAGTCACCGTGACCTGCCCCTGCTGATCAACCAGTGGGCGAACGTGGTCCGCTGGGAGCTCCGCCCGCGCGTCTTCCTGCGCACCACCGAGTTCCTCTGGCAGGAGGGCCACACGGCCCACGCCACCTACGAGGACGCCCGTGCGTACGCCTCGCGCATCCACACCGAGGTCTACGCGGACTTCATGGTCAACGTGCTCGGCATCGACGTCGTGCTCGGCCGCAAGACCGCCAAGGAGCGCTTCGCCGGCGCCATCAACACCCTCACGCTCGAAGGCATGATGGGCGACGGCAAGGCGCTGCAGATGGGCACCAGCCACGAGCTGGGCCAGAACTTCTCGAAGGCGTTCAACACCACCTACCAGCTGCAGGGCGCCGAGCGCGAGCACGTCTGGCAGACCTCGTGGGGCGTTTCGACCCGTATGGTCGGCGGCCTGATCATGTCGCACGGCGACGACAACGGCCTGCGTGTCCCGCCGCGGCTGGCCGCGACCCAGGTCGTCGTCCTCGCCATCAAGGGCGACGACGCGGTGCTCGCCAAGGTCCGCGAGATCGGCGCCGAGCTGGAGGCNGCCGGCCTGCGCGTCTTCGTCGACGACCGGACCGACACCCCGTTCGGCCGCCGCGCCGTCGACTGGGAGCTCAAGGGCGTACCGGTGCGCATCGAGGTCGGCCCGCGCGACCTGGAGGGCGGCACCGCGATGCTGGCCCGCCGCATCCCCGGCGGCAAGGAGCCGGTCGCGATCGACGCCCTGGCGTCGCTGCTGCCCGGCATCCTGGAGGAGGACCAGGCACTGCTGCTCCGTCAGTCCCGCGAGCGCCGCGAGTCCCGCACGGTCGACGTCTCGACCATCGACGAGGCCATCGAGGCCGCCGCCACCGGCTGGGGCCGGATCTCCTGGGCCGAGCTCGGCCCGCAGGGCGAGGCCAAGCTGGCCGAGCAGGGCGTGTCGGTCCGCTGCATCATCGCCGCCGACGGGTCCGTCCCGCTGACGGACGACCAGGAAGGCAATATCGCGATCGTCGCGCGAGCCTACTGATTCGATTTCAGTGGTTACCGGACGGTATTCCTCCGCACCCGACGGGGCCCTGGCAGGCCCCGACCGGCGCGGTGGGGGCGGGCGTCTCATCTGTTGACATGCCTACTGACCGGTCAACTGCCGGTATTAACGGAATAGCGGTACGGTGTACGGCCCGTGGCCCTGTCAACTCGACGAGGGCAACGGGCCGTACGTCTTGGGCGATCGCCCGCCCAGGGGTGGAAGCAACGAGCCCGCCGGACTCCGCCGGGCCCAGACTTGCAGGGGGTTGGTCTTGCGTCAGATCCACAACGCGCAATTTGCGCGCTGCCACGCATTCCTGGGAGTTCCCTGGGAATTCCCGGAGAATGGGATGACCCGGAACATCGGCTCGCACTGCATCGTTGGTCTAGCGTGAGCACGACACAGCCCCTCGTCCTCGCGGCCGAACTGGCCGCCGCCTGGAGTGACATCCAGACCCATCACCAGGACCTCCCCGACCTCGCCTCGCCCGAGGCCCTGATCGGCGAGTCCTCCTCGGCCTGCGGCACCCGGCTCGGTTTCGAGCGGCTGCTGCACGAGGCCGCCCACGGCCTGGCCGCCGCCCGGGACATCCGGGACACCTCGCGGGCAGGGCGCTACCACAACCGGCGCTTCCTGCTGCTCGCCTCGGAGCTCGGCCTGGCGCACCCGGTGGAGCCGCACGCAAGCAGTGGCTTCTCCCAGGTGACCATGCTCAAGGAGACCCAGGAGCGGTACGCCGACACCATCGAGCGGCTCGACCGTGCGCTCGGCGCACACCAGGACGCCGTCACCGGAGAAGGCGCGACGCGTGCGTTCCGCGGGCCGGCCGCCCGGCACGGCTCCTCCGGGGGCGGTGTCCGGGTCAAGGCGATCTGCGGCTGCGGTCGCAACGTCCGGGTCGTGCCGTCGGTGCTCGCGCAGGCCTCGATCGTGTGCGGTGCCTGCCAGCAGCCGTTCAAGATTGCGTAGTCAGGGACCTGGCTGACCGGGGCGGACGCCCCCGGTCGGCCGGGCCTTCGGCCTGCCCCGGGCGGGTGGCCCCCGGTCGGACGCAGGTGGTCGGTCGTGGTCGGCGGCCGGCTCTGGTCAGTGGTTGGCGGCTAGCTCTGGTCAGTGGTCGGTGGTCCCGGAGGAGCGGCTCCGCCGGGTCCCGGTGTCGTCGCTGCCGGGCGTCTGGTAGTGCCCCGGTCGGGCCGACCTGCGCCGGTATGGCACAATTGACAGCTGAGTACTCGGCAGCCGAGCAGGACCCCTCTCTCCTACGGCTGGCGTGTCCCTTGAACGGCCGNCCCCGCAACCCCACGCGAGGACGCGGCCGCTCACCCACGTCAACTCCAGGAGAATCCACTCCCGTGGCAGTCAAGATCAAGCTCAAGCGTCTCGGCAAGATTCGCGCCCCGCACTACCGCATCGTCGTCGCCGACGCCCGCACCAAGCGTGACGGTCGCGCGATCGAGGAGATCGGCATCTACCAGCCGACCTACGACCCCTCGAAGATCGAGGTCGACAGCGAGCGCGCCCAGTACTGGCTGTCCGTCGGCGCCCAGCCGACCGAGCCGGTGCTCGCCATCCTCAAGCTGACCGGTGACTGGCAGAAGTACAAGGGCCTGCCGGCCCCGGCGCCGCTCAAGGTCGCCGAGCCCAAGGTCGAGGACTTCTCGCACCTCTTCGCGAAGGCCGTCGCCGGCTTCGAGGACAGCACCACCGGTGTTGCCATCACCCCGAAGGCCAAGAAGTCGGACAAGGCCGAGGCTGAGGCCGACGCCGCTTCCACCGAGGCCTGACCGTGATCGAGGACGCCCTCGATCACCTGGTGAAGGGCATCGTCGAGCACCCCGACGAGGTACAGGTGCGCTCGCGCAACCTGCGTCGGGGCAACACCATCGAGGTGCGTGTGCACCCCGATGATCTCGGCAAGGTGATCGGCCGTGGAGGCCGCACCGCGCGTGCCCTGCGCACCGTGGTCGGCGCACTCGGCGGTCGCAACGTCCGGGTCGACCTCGTCGACGCGGACAGCATTCGCTGACTTCGCTGCTCTGCGGATGCGGAGCGGTACGGAGCAGGCAGTCTGCTTGGGGCCGGTCGGGACGCTTGTCGTCCCGACCGGCCTTCTTTCATTTCGCCGGCCGGCCCGTTTGGTCCGTCGTCCGGCCAGTACCGAACTCAGGAGAGCGATCACCGTGCAGCTCGTCGTCGGCAAGATCGGCCGCGCCCACGGCATCAAGGGGGACGTCAGCGTCGAGGTCCGCACCGACGAGCCGGAGCTGCGGCTCGGCCCGGGCGCCGTGGTGCTGACCGACCCCGCTTCGACCGGCCCGCTGACTGTCGAATCCGGCAAGGTCCACAGCGGCCGCCTGCTGCTGCGCTTCGCCGGGGTCAACGACCGCAACGCGGCGGAGGCCCTGCGCGGGACCATCCTGATTTCCGAGGTCGACCCGGAGGAGACCCCGGACGACCCGGAGGAGTTCTACGACCACCAGCTGATCGGCCTGGACGTCGTGCTGCTGGACGGCACCCCTGTCGGCGAGCTGACCGAGGTCGTCCACCTGCCCTACCAGGACCTGCTCACCGTGAAGCGGCCCGACGGCACGGAGGTACTGGTGCCCTTCGTCACCAGGATCGTGCCGACCATCGACCTGGAGAACCAGCGGGCGGTCATCGACCCGCCGCCGGGCCTCATCGACGCTGCGGAGGCCGAGATCGTGCGCGGCGAGTCCGACGCGGACGACGACGGTGACGAGGGTGACGAGGGTGACGAGGGCGACGCATGACCTCGCCCGAGGCGCCTGCGGTGCCCGAACCGGACGAGCCGCACGTCGAGCCGGCCCGGTCCGTCCAGCACGGGATGCGGATCGACGTCGTCACGATCTTCCCGGAGTACCTTGAGCCGCTGAACGTCTCGCTCGTCGGCAAGGCCCGCGCCCGGGGCCAGCTGGACGTCCACGTGCACGACCTGCGCAGCTGGACGACCGACGTGCACCGCACCGTGGACGACACCCCGTACGGTGGCGGCCCCGGCATGGTCATGAAGCCCGAGCCGTGGGCGGCCGCACTCGACGCAGTGGTCGGCCAGGGGCCGGAGGGCACTGTCCCGACCCTGGTCGTGCCGACGCCGAGCGGTCGCCCGTTCACCCAGGAGCTGGCGCAGGAGCTCGCGGCCCGGCCCTGGCTCGCCTTCGCGCCCGCCCGTTACGAGGGCATCGACCGCCGGGTGATCGAGGAGGCCGCCACCCGGATGCCGGTCGTCGAGGCCTCGATCGGCGACTACGTCCTGGCCGGTGGCGAGGTCGCCGTGCTGGTGATGGTCGAAGCCGTCGCCCGACTGCTGCCCGGCGTGCTCGGCAACGCGGAGTCCCACCGGGACGACTCGTTCGCTCCCGGAGCCATGGCGGACCTGCTGGAAGGCCCGGTCTACACCAAGCCCGCCGAATGGCGGGGGCGCGCCGTGCCGGAGGTACTCCTCAGCGGCAACCACGGCAAGATCGCGCGTTGGCGCCGCGAGCAGGCCTTCGCCCGTACCCTGGCGAACCGGCCCGACCTGGTCGGCCGCTGGCAGAACGGCTCCTTCGACAAGAAGGACCGGGAGGCCCTCAGCATCCTCGGCCTGGCCTGGGACGAACGGCTCGGCCGATTTCGGTCCCTGGTCGAAGATGTGGAACAATAGGCGGCTGTTGTCTGTCGCTGTGCCCCTCTCGTAGGGGTGTTTGGACCGGTGCCCCCGCCACGGGGGGATCACCGCCAGCCATTGCGGCCCGCAACACACCCCATTGTGACGAACTTCCGTGGGCGGCCCGTGGCGCCTGCGATGGAGAGCAACATGAGCAACAAGCTCGCTGCTGTCGACGCGGCATCGCTGCGTACCGACATCCCCGCGTTCCGCGCCGGTGACACCCTGAAGGTTCACGTCCGGGTCATCGAGGGCAACCGCTCTCGTGTCCAGATCTTCCAGGGTGTCGTCATCCGTCGTCACGGCGCCGGCATCGGTGAGACCTTCACCGTCCGCAAGGTGAGCTTCAACGTCGGCGTGGAGCGCACCTTCCCGGTGCACACCCCGGTCGTCGAGAAGATCGAGGTCATCACCCGCGGTGCGGTTCGCCGCGCCAAGCTGTACTACCTGCGTGACCTGCGCGGCAAGGCCGCGAAGATCAAGGAGAAGCGCGACCGCTGATCCTCTGATCCCCTTCGTCCGGCGGAGGGGATCGGTACGCTCGACGGGGCCGGGTTACTGCAATGTAAGCTCAGCCCCCGATGAGCACGCACGAACCAATCGCGGACCGCGACGGCAGTCCTGTACCCACGGGTGCGGACGACATGCCGTCGCGGTCCGCGGCTGTTTCCGATCCGGGCGCCGCTCCTGTCCCGGGGGCCGCCGATCCGGCGCCGGACCTGGCCCCGGTGGCGGATCCGCAGGTCGAGCACGGTGGCTGGCGCCCACGCGACCTGTTCGTCCTGGCAGGCGTCTGCCTGCTGGTCCTGCTGGTCGTGAACGCGTTTGTCGCGCGGCCGTTNACCGTCCCCTCGGGGTCGATGGAGAACACCCTGCATCCCGGCGACCGGCTGGTGGCCAACCAACTGGCTTACGCGTTCGGCGGGCACGTCCAGCGTGGTGACGTGGTGGTGTTCGACGGCACCGGTTCCTTCCTCCCCGAGAGTTCGGAGGCGAGCGGGGTGGGTGCGAGCCTGCGTGGACTCGGGCAGCGTCTCGGTCTCGCCCCGGCAGGCGACACGGTCTACGTCAAGCGGGTGATCGGCGTCGGNGGGGACCGGGTGACCAGCCCAGGGCCTGGCGGTCCGCTCACGGTGAACGGCGTGCCGCTCGACGAGTCGGCCTATCTCGAAACCGGCGACGAGTCCTCGACCGTGGCCTTCGACGTGGTCGTGCCGGCCGGCAAGTTGTGGGTGATGGGCGACCACCGTCGTGCCTCCCGCGATTCCCGCGACCATCTTGGTGAGCCGGGTGGTGGCTTCGTGCCCGAGAACAAGGTGATCGGGCGGGCCGACTGGGTCGTCTACCCGGTCGGACACTGGACCAGCCTGGACCGGCCGGCGAGTTTCGCCGCGCCAGGGGGGACAGGTGGCCATGGGGACCAGGGGTAAGGGACGCCAGACCGTGCCGCGGCCTCCTGCCGCGACGCGCCCCTCGAGCAGGGACGCCGGCCTCATCGCCGACGCGGGAACGGCCTTGCTCGGCCTCGTCGGCGACGAGACGGTGGACGGTGCCGGCGCCGGTGCCGGCGCCGGGGCGAGTGCTGGTGCCGGTGTGGGGAGCGGGGTCGAGGACTCGGCTGCGGGCGACGACGCCGTCATATCCGTGGCCGGGCGTGGGCGGGCGGAGCGGCGCCGGAGTGCACGGCGGGCAGCTCGTCGGCGCAAGCGCTCCCTGCTGCGTGAGTTTCCCCTGATCGTGCTCGTTGCGCTGCTGGTCGCTGTGGTGATGAAGACCTTCCTGCTGCAGGTCTTCGTGATTCCGTCCGGCTCGATGGAGCAGACCATCCAGATCGGTGACCGAGTGCTGGTGGACAAGCTCACGCCGTGGTTCGGCAGTGAGCCGGCACGTGGCGATGTGGTTGTCTTCAAGGATCCCGGCGGGTGGCTGGAGGCCGATCACAAGTCCTCTACGGACGGGCCGGTCATGCATGGGGTCAAGACGGTCTTCACCTATATCGGCCTGCTGCCCTCCGAGAACGAACAGGACCTGATCAAGCGGGTCATCGGCGTCGGTGGTGACACCGTCGAGTGCTGCGACGAGCAGGGGCGGATCAGCGTCAACGGCAAGCCGGTCGACGAGCCGTACCTCGCGGCCGGCAACGTGCCGTCCCGTCAGCCCTTCAAGGTGCAGGTACCGCAGGGGCGGCTGTGGGTGATGGGCGACCACCGGGACGTGTCCGCCGACTCGCGCTTCCACATGGGGAACCCGGGCCAGGGCACCATTCCGTTGGCCAACGTGGTGGGCCGGGCCTTCGTGATCGCCTGGCCGATGCAGCGCTTTCATCAACTTGACGAGCCTGCTTCACTCTCCTCGCTGCCACCGCCTCCGGTGGCACTGGGTGCTCCTTCGTACTCGTCGGTCGGCAGGCCGCTTCCGACGGAACCTCCGCTCGTTATGGGTGTGTTGGGCTTCTTTCCGTTCATCGTCCGCCGCCGGCCGGTGCGGACGGGGTCGGTCTCGCGCGCGCGGTGACGCCAGGCCTGGCGTGTGGGAGCACGGGCAGGATGCCTGGGAGTGATAGAGAAGTGTCGGGGCGGCTGGTACGAATTGCCGGTCGTCCCGGAGGCTGTGCCGATGTCGGGTGTGCTTCTGGCAGTCCTGAGGTGGGCAGACGGTCGGGTTGTTGAGCGTGGTGCCCGCTGTCCGGCACTGGTGAGAGCGGACGCACGAGCGTCCGCACAGCTGGGAGGAGATGTCGTGGGGGATTTGGTGATCGGCGCACGTTCAGGCGCTGGGGAGCCCGAGGGCGCCGGCGGTCGGACGGCCCGGTCTGCCGAGTCGGCCGAGCCCGCGGACTCCGTCGAGGACACTGCGGCAAAGTCGGCCGAGGACCAGGGCAGTGACAGGGACGATCTCCCCGATGGTGTCGCCGGCGAGGAAGAGCCGACGGACACACCCGGTGCGGCCGTACCCGGCAAGGAGCGGAAGCCGCGGTCCTTCTGGAAGGAACTGCCGATCCTGATCGGGATCGCGCTGATCCTGGCCCTTGTGATCAAGACGTTCTTCGTTCAGGCGTTCTCCATCCCCTCCGAGTCGATGCAGAACACTCTGCAGGTCGGGGACCGTGTGCTGGTGGACAAGCTGACACCGTGGTTCGGCTCCGAGCCCGAGCGCGGCGACGTGGTCGTCTTCCACGACCCGGGCGGCTGGCTGAACGACGAGCCCACTCCGCAGAGCGACAACTCTTTCGTNCGCGGCCTCCAGGACGTGCTGAGCTTTGTCGGCCTGATGCCCTCCGCGAACGAGAAGGACCTGATCAAGCGCGTCATCGCGGTCGGCGGGGACACTGTGGAGTGCGAAGGCGAGGGGCCGGTCAAGGTCAACGGGATCGCGCTCAACGAGCCGTACGTCTTCCCGGGCAACACCCCCTGTGGGACGAAGCAGTTCGGGCCGGTGCAGGTTCCGGACGGCCGAATCTGGGTGATGGGCGATCACCGTGGCGACTCGCTGGACTCCCGCTACCACATGGACCAGCCCGGTGGCGGCACCGTGCCGGTGAGCGACGTGGTGGGCAGGGCCTTCGTGGTGGCTTGGCCGATCAACCGCTGGGCGACGCTCCCGGTGCCGGACACCTTCGACCAGAAGGGCCTGGCGGCGGCCGCGCCTTACGTCCCGCCGGTGGCCGGCGCCGTCGGTGCCGTTGCCATGCTGCCGCTGGTCCGCTGGATGAGGCGGCGCAGGGCTGTCTGACAGCGGGGCGCCGGCACGCCCCGACCAGCTCCTTCCGAGGAGCGAGCAGCACCCGGATGCGGTTCCGGGAGGCCGTGGGTCTTGCGCGGGCCGTGGTACCGACGAGTAATGTGCTCGGACGTGCCACGGCCCGTCGGCATTCCTGCCGCTGGTCACGGCCCGCCAGCAGGTTCCCCAGGTCGGTCAGGGTTGGACGGTTTTGATGAGCGGTGTCGCTGTGAAGGCTGTTGATCGGCCGGTGCCCACTTCCCGGCGGCGGGCAGGTTCGATCGTCCAGGGGGTGGCGATCGCCCTGGGCATGGTCCTGATGTGCGGCGGCTTCGGGCTGATCGCCGTTGACTACCGGCCCTATCGCATCCCGTCGGCCTCGATGTCCCCGACGTTGGAGGTCGGTGACACCGTCCTTGCCCGCACGACGGGGGGTGGCACGGTGGGCCGCGGAGACGTCGTGGTGTTCCGCGACCAGCTCTGGGGCGGGGAGCTGATGGTCAAGCGGGTGGTGGCGGTCGGTGGGGACACCGTCGCGTGCTGCGACACCGGGAACAGGCTGACGGTCAACGGCAGGGCTGTCGATGAGCCCTACATCGACAGTCACCAGCTCCAGGGCGCGGGTTTCGGCATCGAGGTGCCGGCCGGGCGGCTGTTCATGATGGGGGACAACCGCCTCAACTCCTTGGACTCCCGGATGCACCTGGACATCGCCGGCGGGACCGTGCCGGCCGGAGACGTCGTGGCGCGGGTGGAGGGCACTGTTCTGCCCTTCGGCAGGGCGGGCACGTTCGGGCGTACGGTGGCATTCGACGCCATCGGCGGGCCTGGGGCCAGCGGTCCGGGGCCCTTGGCACCTGCGGTCTACGCCACCGTTGCAGGGGCGGCACTGATCGTGCTGGCATCCGCCGCAGGCGGGGTCGCGGGCCTCGCACGTCGGGTCGGGCGCAAGCGCGACGCCTCGTGAACCGACATCCGGGCGAGCACGAGGCCCGGCGCTTCGGAGACCGGCGCGAAGGATCGGAAGGACGCGAAGGACGCGAAGGACGCGAAGGACGGGACTGAGGGGGCTGAGGGGACAGATGGCGGAGCGGCGCAGAGCGGCCCGTGTTCTGTTGCTCGACGAGCAGGATCGCGTCCTGCTTCTCCGCGGCTTCGACCCGGCTGTTCCCGAGGTCACCTGGTGGATCACGCCGGGGGGAGGCTTGGAGCCCGGCGAGGGGTTGCACGAGGCGGCCCGTCGGGAGCTCGTCGAGGAGACCGGCCTTCGTGAGGTCCTGTGGGGGCCGGTGGTGGCGTACGGCACGGTTTCGTTCTCCTTCCGGGGGCAGGGTTTCAAGCAGGACCAGCGGTTCCTCCTGGCCCGGACAACCGGTGGTGAGGCCGTAANCTCGGCGGCCGGAGCGGAGGAGCACGCCGCGTTGCTGGACGCACGCTGGTGGACGGTGGCGGAGCTGCGGCACACGGCGGACACCGTCTACCCGGTCGGACTGGCGGGGTTCCTGGAGCGCCTGCTGACGGATGGGCCGCCAGTCACTCCGGTACGGCTCTGATGGCGGGTGCGGTGGTCCACAATGGGTGGACTGACGAGAGTTGAGGGGACGCCTGAATGAGTGCCGAAGATCTCGAAAAGTACGAGACCGAGATGGAGCTCAAGCTCTACCGGGAGTACCGGGACGTAGTCGGCCTGTTCAAGTACGTGATCGAGACCGAACGGCGTTTCTATCTCACGAACGACTACGAGCTGCAGGTTCACTCGCTCCAGGGCGAGGTCTTCTTCGAGGTGTCGATGGCTGATGCCTGGGTCTGGGACATGTACCGGCCGGCCCGGTTCGTCCGCAAGGTCAGGGTGCTGACGTTCAAGGACGTCAACATCGAGGAGTTGGCCAAGAGCGATCTGGAGCTGCCCTCCGACGATTCGAGCTTCGGCAACTGACGGTGGCCCGCACACCGCCCGATGTCCAGAGGTGTCCTGATAGCTCACTCCTGTGGGTGACACGAGTTATCCACACCCCGTAGTTATCCACAGGAAATCACCGGGCCCTGGCTCTTCCCTGCCCTCCACGGCAGCCTCCGTAGCCGGAGGTGGTCACGGTGCAGGACTCACAGCAGACCGCGCAGCAGTTCACACGGCAGGTGGCGCGCAAGGGCGCAACGCTGGGCCATGGCCAGGGCAAGGGCNCGTCGAAGGCGCCGGGAAAGCGCACAACGCGGGAGCCGGGCGGGGGCCGACAGGGAAAGCCGGTGCGCGAGGCCGTCCCGGAGCAGGACCAGCGAGCGGCTGACCACCGAGTGGTCAGCCGAAGCACGAACAACGGGCTGGGCCGTTACGGCGAGGAGGTCGCGGCCCGTCGGCTCGCCGTAGACGGTCTGCGCATCCTGGAGCGCAACTGGCGCTGCGCCGAGGGCGAGCTCGACATCGTCGCCCTGGACGGCGACACCCTCGCCGTGTGCGAGGTCAAGACCCGCTCCGAGCGGAGTTTCCAGCAGCCGGGCGAAGCGATCGACAGCGTCAAGGCCGACCGCCTGCGCCGTCTCGCCGAACGCTGGCTGGCCGAGCGCTGGCCGGTGCACTTCGCGCTCCTGGCCGAGGGTGTGAGCGGCCCGGCGCCGGCCACCGCCGACCCGCCCTGGCCGGCCCCGCTGCCCCCTGGGGGCGTACGGATCGACCTGGTCGCCGTGATCAACCGGGCCAAGGGCGCGGCCTCGGTCGAGCACCTCAAAGGGGCGGTGTGACATGGCCTTCGCACGCACCTGTTCAGTGGCGCTGGTCGGGGTCGACGGCGTCGTCGTCGAGGTCCAGGCCGACCTTGAGCCGGGAGTCGCGGCCTTCAGCCTGGTCGGGCTGCCCGACAAGGCCCTCTCGGAGGCCCGCGACCGCGTCCGGGCCGCCGTGGTCAACAGTGGCGAGACCTGGCCGCAGCGCAAGCTGACGGTCGGGCTGAGCCCGGCCTCGGTGCCCAAGAGCGGGAGTGGCTTCGACCTTGCCGTGGCCTGCGCCGTCCTCGCGGCGGCCGAGCGGCTCGACCCGTCCTCCATTGCCGAACTCCTGATCATCGGCGAGCTCGGTCTGGACGGCCGGGTGCGTCCGGTGCGCGGCGTGCTGCCATCGGTGCTCGCGGCGGCCGAAGCCGGCTATCAACACGTCGTGGTCGCCGAGCAGACCGCGGCCGAGGCGGCGCTCGTGCCGGGCGTCTCGGTCATCGGCGTCCGGAGTCTGCGTCAGCTGATCGCCGTCCTCAACGATGCGCCGGTGCCCGATGAGCCGCCCGACGGCTTGATCGGGCGGCCCGACCCGCTCCTGGCCGGCTTGATGCTGCCGGGCGGCGGGGTACGCGGCCTCACCGGGCAGGCGAGCACGTCGGTCGACCTCGCCGATATCGCGGGCCAGTACGAGGCCCGCCGTGCCCTGGAGATCGCGGCGGCCGGGGGCCACCACCTGTATCTCAAAGGGCCGCCCGGGGCAGGAAAGACGATGCTCGCGGAGAGGCTGCCCGCCCTGTTGCCACCACTCACCCAGGCCGAGGCGCTGGAGGTCACCGCCGTTCACTCCGTGGCGGGGGTGCTCCCGCCCGGGCGTCCGCTGATCGTCGGCCCGCCCTACTGCGCCCCGCACCACTCGACCACGATGCCCGCGATCGTCGGAGGCGGCAGCGGACTGCCGAGGCCCGGTGCGGTCTCGCTGGCTCACCGGGGCGTGTTGTTCCTCGATGAGGCACCCGAATTTCCCGTCCGGGTGCTGGATGCGCTGCGACAGCCGCTTGAGTCCGGCGAGGTGGTGATCGCCAGATCGGCAGGGTCGCTGCGTCTGCCCGCCAGGTTCCTGCTCTGCCTCGCGGCGAATCCGTGCCCCTGCGGTCGCCATTCGCAGCGAGGCGGGGGTTGTGAGTGCACCCCCGCCATGGTCAACCGCTACCAGGCCAGGCTGTCGGGCCCATTGCTGGACCGGGTCGATCTCCAGGTCCAGGTGGCGCCTGTGACGAGGGCCGAGCTGATGGAACGTGACACCACTGCGGAGAGCACCGCAACTGTGGCCGCCCGGGTGCGCGAGGCCCGGGACCGGGCGGCTGCCCGTCTGGTGGACACCCCGTGGCGAACCAACGCCGAGGTGCCCGGCCATCAGCTGCGGACCAGGTGGGCGCTGGCTCCCGGCGCACTGACCGACGTCGCGCATCAACTGGAACGAGGTCTGCTCACCGCGCGTGGTCTCGACCGGGTGATCCGTGTGGCCTGGACGGTGGCCGACCTCGCGGGACGCGAGCGCCCGAACCAACGGGATCTCCGTACAGCGCTCGTCCTCCGGACGGGGATCGGGCACGGACTTCCCGCCACAGGGTGAAGCAGGCGGGAACCCCGTCACCCATGCTGTCGCTGTCGTCGCTGTCGTCGTGCCGCCACGTCAGGAAATCGCACCAAGGATTTTGACCGCACATCAATCACGGAGGTGACGATGAATCGCANGCCTCGCACCACCCCGCTGCCGACAACTGCTCAGCCGGCGGACTTCTCGGCTGCCGAATCCCACCCGGCAGGCCCGCAGTCCGCCCCTGGCCACGCCGCTCATCCCGGCGNCGAGTCCCCGGCCGTCGAGGCTGAACGATGGGCAAGAGCAGCGCTGAGCAGGATCACCGAGCCCGGAGACGCGGTGATGGGCCGTTGGCTGACCGGTACTGACGCCGGCACGGTGGTCAGGGGCATCAGGGNNGACGTGGCACCCACCGAGGCCGATCTGGAGNCCGGCCGGCTGGCGGCCTACCGGGCGCGACTGGCCGGGATCGAACCCCAGGCAGACCTGGAACGGGTGCGGAGCAGGGGTGGACGCTTCATCATTCCGGGGGACATCGAATGGCCCAGTCAGCTCGATGATCTCGGCGCGGGGCGGCCGATCGGACTCTGGGTCCAGGGCACGGGCTCGCTGCGCCTGCTCGCCCTGCGATCGGTGTCCGTGGTCGGTGCGCGCGCCTGTACCGCCTACGGCGCGCACGTCGCGGGCGAGCTGGGTGCGCAACTCGCCGAGCGGGGCTGGGTGGTGGTGTCGGGGGCGGCGTACGGGATCGACGCCGCCGCCCACCGGGGTGCACTCGCCGTCGGCGGACTCACCATCGGTGTGCTCGCCTGCGGGGTCGACGTGTCCTATCCGCAGGGGCACACGGAACTGATCCGTCGCATCTCCGAGCAAGGGCTGCTGCTGAGCGAACTACCGCCGGGGGAACACCCCAACCGCTTNCGGTTCGTGCTCAGGAACCGTGTCATCGCCGCTCTCACCCGGGGCACCGTGGTGGTCGAGGCGGCAGTGCGCAGCGGAGCGCTCAGCACCGCGCGCCGCGCGCGCGATCTCAACCGGCATGTCATGGGTGTGGCCGGCCCCGTCACCTCCGAGCTGTCCGCCGGTGTGCACGCCCTGATCCGCAGTGGCGCGGCGACCCTGGTCACCGACGCGGACGAGATCGGCGACCTGATCGGTGCGATCGGCGACGATCTGGCGCCGCGGCGCGCCGGGCCGGTCCTTCCTCGGGATCTCCTTGAACCGGCCGTGGCGAGGGTGCTTGAGGCGGTGCCGGCGAAGGCGGAGGGCGCACCGGTGGAGCGGCTGGCCCGGCAGTCCGGCCTTCCGCCCGACGAAGTTCTGCAACGACTGTACGAGCTCGGCTCGTTGGGATTTGTCGAGCGTTCCGGGGCGCATTGGCGACTGGTGCGCAGGGGATGATCCGCCGGTCGGGCACGGGGTGCGCCGGCGCCACCGCGGTGCCGCAGAGGACACGATTCGCGCACCACCGGATCGGGGGACGACCGAGTGGCGGTAGCGCATTGCAGTGAGTTGGTCACGCTACGCTCGCCATGGCTTCCCTATCAGCACATGACTCGGCAGAATGGCGCAGACCAACGTATGCCCACACACATTCCCGGACACAGGGTGACCGGCAGCGGTCGGTCCTCGGGAGGGCCGAGGACCGAGACACGCTCTGTGGCCGACGTCCAGCAGAAAGCACTGGGTGCGAGGGGGCTGGCCCGGCAGGGCGGGCGGGCCGTTCCGGCCGGCGGCGCGTCGGCCGAAGCTGCTCCGGCCGGTCCGCCCGCTGCACCTGCTCCACCCGCTTCATCGTCTGCATCCGCTCCATCGGCTTCATCTGCTGCACCCGTTTCACAAACCGCAGCTATTCCGGCCGCGCCCGTCGAGACGGCTCCGGTGGAGTCGGAGGNCGCGGCGACCGGAGTCGAGACGGTGACCGGGTCGCGTACCAAGGCGCGCGCCGCGACGGCGGCCAAGGCCGGCCCGGCGCAGCGCGCGGTGGGCAGTGCCCGGGTCTCGGGCAGCAGCCGCACTCCCGGTGCACGCCGGGAGACGGGTGAGCCCGAGCGCACGGCGCTGGAGGTGCTCTGGCGCTCGTACAAGGAGACCGGCGACCCCCGGCTGCGGGAGCAGCTGATCCTGCACTACTCGCCGCTCGTCAAGTACGTGGCCGGCCGGGTGGGAGTTGGCCTGCCTGCGAACGTCGAACAGGCCGATTTCGTCTCCTCGGGCGTCTTCGGGCTGATCGACGCGATCGAGAAGTTCGACGTCGACCGTGCGATCAAGTTCGAGACCTACGCGATCAGCCGCATCCGCGGCGCGATCATCGACGAGCTGCGGGCCCTGGACTGGATTCCGCGGTCGGTGCGGCAGAAGGCCAAGACGATCGAGCGGACGTACGCCACCCTGGAGGCGAAGCTGCGCCGCACGCCCCACGAGTTCGAGGTGGCGGCGGAGATGGGCATCGCGATCGAGGATCTGCACGCCATTTTCAGCCAACTGTCCCTCGCGAACGTGGTCGCTCTCGACGAGTTGCTCCAGCCCGGCGGAGAGGGGGGCGACCGGCTGAGCCTGGTGGACGTTCTGGAGGATCGCGGGGCGGACAATCCCGTCGAGGTCGCGGAAGGCCGTGAGCTGCGTCGGCTCCTGGCGAACGCGATCAACACGCTTCCCGAGCGGGAGAAGACGGTTGTCACGCTCTACTACTACGAAGGCCTGACTCTGGCCGAGATCGGGCAGGTCCTCGGGGTGACCGAGAGCCGGGTCAGCCAGATCCACACCAAGTCGGTGCTGCAGTTGCGGGCGAAGCTGTCCGACATTCGCTGAGTCGGTACCCGTCTCCGGCACCCGGCCTGTCGCGCGGTACCGTTCCGGCCGGGCGGCGGGCTCCGTACAGTGGAGTCGTGCCGAAGATCCGAGCAGCCACCGTGGCCGAGCATCGCCAGCTGCAGCAGGCAGCCCTCCTCGATGCTGCCCGCAGCCTGCTCACCGAGGGTGGGATGGACGCTCTCACGTTTCCCGCGCTCGCGGCGCGGACCGGGTTGGCCCGCTCCTCGGTCTACGAGTACTTCCGGTCGCGGGCCGCCGTGGTCGAGCTGCTGTGCGAGGTGGACTTCCCCCTCTGGGCGGCGGAGATCGAGGCGGGGATGGCCGGGCGCGACACCGCGGCCGAGCGGATCGAGGCCTACGTCCGGGGCCAGCTCGCGCTGGCCGGGGACCCGCGGCACCGGGCGGTGGCGGCGATCTCGGCCCTGGAGCTGGACGAGGCCGCGCGTGAGCGAATCCGGGCGGCGCACGGNCGGCTCGTCGGCCTGGTGGTGGAGGCGCTGGAAGATCTCGGGCACGAACAGCCCCGGCTGGCCGCCGCGCTG
>FJVZ01001108.1_pt1 | contig 17270 bp, 13 predicted proteins | sample 1011841 | NCBI WGS metagenome assembly FJVZ01 (sample SAMEA3912450, study PRJEB9761) | metagenome | biome: forest; material: soil | place: USA | collected 2011-06-22 | depth 0.1 m
CATCATGAACAGCGCACCCGCACCCGCCGCCACCACAGCCCGCACCAACCACACCCCGACCTGGGCCAGCAGCTCCTGCGCGAGCGCCTCCACCCCCGCCAGCCACCCCAACGACGCACCCGCAGTGAAGGGGGCCACCGCCAACGCCCACGCGATCGACGCCGCCAACCATGCACCGATGATCATGGCCTGGTACTTCGCCTTCTCCACCTGCGCCGCAGTCTCCCGCACCCCACGCGAAAGCCGCTCCGCCGCATCGATGAACGCCGCGATCCCCGACTCCTGGAAGACCCGCTCCATCATCGCGTCATGCGCCTGACGCGCGTCCCCCTCCCAATCCCGCACAGCCGCCGACTGCCACGCCAATGCCCGCCCCAGACCCTCCGCATCCGCGACAGCCCGCTCATGCACACCCGCCAGCCGCCGCAGAGCATCCTCATCCGCCGAAGGCCACACCCCCACCAAGTACTTCGCAACCGCCCGCAACTCCGGCGGAAGATCGAGCGACACCCCTCAACCCGCCGATCGCTCGTTCTTCACATAGTTCGTCGACGCCCGACTTGTCGAGGCCCCCGCCTCGCCCACCTGGTCGGCCACCGACTTCAGGCTGTCCGCCAGCTGCTTGCTCGCCCCCACGTACCAGCCGGCGAAGGCCTCGGCGTACTCGTCCCCCTCGCCCCAGGGCGAACCCATCGCGGCCAGCGAGTCACAGAACTGCTCGTACGCGCGCCGCACGTCCTCGGCCTGCGCCGCGAGCTGCGCCGCGTGGGAGTCCAGCGCGCCGGTGTCGACCGACATGTAGTCCGAAGCCATCGTCCGCGCCTTTCTCCAGTGCCGGGACCCGCGCCCGGCCACCTCATCAACAAGCTGCCAGCAGAAGTTTCGGCAGGAAGCGAACGCTAGTGGCGTGGCCCGATTCATACACAGGGCCCTGGGGCCCAAAGATCGGGCCCTGAGCTGCAGGTCTTCGTCCACCCACCCGGATTTCCGACCTGGCGGGCCCCTTGGGCCCAGGCCCCGTCCGCAGGCCGGGGGGGAGCGAACAGGGATCGGGGCCGGGCGCTGGACGTGGCAGGCTGCGCACGCCGGCACCCGGTGCGACCGCTCAAGCACGCACAGCTCCTGCACGTGGCGATCCTGCTCCGCCGACGGCCGGCCTTCTCACCGCACCGGTGAGAAGGCCGGGCATTGAGGAGGGGAATTCACTCCTCGTCGTCGTACCCGCTAGCTCGCGCGGGCCCCGACTGCTTCGGGAAACCGTCGCCCGAGAAGAACTCGACGGGCTCGAACCGCCCTTCCATGACGTCGTCGATATTCACGCCCTCGGGGGCCATCGGGGCCACCATGGACTTCAGACTGTCCATCACCTGCGAGCGGGCCCGTCCGATGGTGTCGAGAATCAGGTGTTCCAACTCCGGCCTTGCCATGGAACGGTAACCGTCGGAGTGGAACTTCAATGCCGTGACCTCTCCCTGTGCCCCGACCGTAACGGTCAGCAGGCGCTTGGCCGAGGTCGCCGAGGCGGATATCTCCCGCATGCGCTGGTGCAACGAGGAGAATTCCGCCATCCGGTCGTTGAACTGCTGGCGCAGCTTGTCGACGTCGAAGTCCGAGAACGAGTCCATCGATTTTCCCACTCTCCGCAATATCAGTTCTGGGGTGATCTGCCGATGACGCCGCCGTGGCATTCGGCGCCGTCCGTCCCCCAGACCTCGTCGTCCTCAAGGAGCCAGGTTGTCCGCTCCCGTTCGCCGTCTGTCTGGCGCTGCCCCCCAGCGCCGGTCATGGGTGGCATGTAGGGCATGCCCCCCATGCCGCCCATGGCACCCGTGGCGCCGCCGGGCCCCATGGCGGCGCCGAGACGGCCGGCGACGGCGGCCTCCGAGGCGGCGGCACGTGCCGCCCCGGCCTCGGCCGTGGCGAACCGACCGGCCTGGCTGGCCTGACCGGCGGTAGCCGTCAACCCGGCGACCTTGGGATCCGAGCGGAGCAGGCCGGCGAACTCGTTCTCCAGTGGTGTGGGCTTCAGGTTCGGGTCGAACTTCGAGGGGCCGAGAAGTGCGCCCTCGAAGGCACCGGCCACGCCGGGGGGCCGGGGCAGAGCGGGGCCGCCGAGCCCCGGGACTCGTACGCCGCCGCGGCCTGCCGCCGCAGACTCACCGACGCCGCCGCCGAGGTTCGAGAAGCTCGGGTCCAAGCCGGGAAGCCTGCCTGGTGTACCGATCCCGCCGGCCGACGATCCGAGCCCTGTCGAAGAGGACCGCACCGCGCCCAGCTGGGGGGCCGGCGGCAGGGAGACCGACTGGGACCGGGCCTGGCCCCCCGTCCCGGCCCCGCCACCCACACCAGAACCAAAGCCAGAGCCAGCACCTGAACCCGATCCAAGTTTCGGCAGCGGAGGCATGGCCACCGGACCAACACCACCGACACCACCGACACCACCACCGGCGCTTCCACCACCCGCACCACCGAGCCCCCCAGCACTCAGGCCCGCGCCGCCTACGGCTCCGCCGAGACCGGACATGTTGCCCAGCTGGGGGGCAGGCGGCAGGGAGACCGGGGTGGACTGGGCCTGACTTCCCGTCCCGGTGCCACCACCCGCACCGGAACCAAAACCCGAGCCGGCACCGAGTGTCGGGAGCGGAGGCATGGCCACCGGACCAACACCACCGACACCGCCACCGGCGCTTCCGCCACCCACACCACCGAGACCGGAGAGGTCGCCCAACTGCGGAGCACCCGGCAGCGATGCCCCACCGCCCGCACCGTTCAGCCCCGCACCAGCACCGCCGGCACCACCGAGCCCTGAGAGGTCACCCATCTGCGGAGCACCCAGATCCCCCACACCACCGACACCACCGACACCCGCACCAGCACCGCCGGCACCACCGAGCCCTGAGAGGTCACCCATCTGCGGAGCACCCAGATCCCCCACACCACCGACACCACCGGCANCGGGCTGCGAGAGCTCGCGAAGCTGCGGAGCACCCAGATCTCCGGCGCCACCGTCGAGCCCCGACACATCACCCAGCTGCGGAGCAGCCGGCAGCGGCCCCAAAGTAGGAGAGGGTCCCGTGTCCGTGGCACCGGGGAGGGACAGGTCGCCCAACTTCGGCGGAGCGGGGAGGACCCCGCCGGGGCCGCCGGCAGGGGATCCGGCCCCGGAGAACTCGGGGGATCCCGGGGACGGCATGTTGACGATCCCGGTGCGGTAGGTTCCCGCAAGGGTCTTCAGCAGATCGCGCATTCCCTCCGTCATCGGCTCCATGATCGTTGGAAAGTCGGCGACCCGATAAAAAGTGCGGCCGTCCTTCTCTTGCACCGGGGGGTAGTCGTGCGTTTTCATCCATTCCATTTGTTGACTGAGGTTCAGGCCCGACCACCACACGCCCACCGCCCGGGTCGCGGCGTGCCATATTTCCAGGACGCCGTCCCGTACCGCAGTGAGCACACGGCCGGATTCATCGAGGCGGACCTGGTGGTGGTCCAGGGCCGTGGCGTGCTCGACCAGGACGGTCTCCGCCCTGCTGAGGAGGTTGGAGAACATGGTCGCCGTGGGGCCGGACCAATAGTCGCCGCGCTCCATTTGCCGGCTCAGCTGGGAGATGATCTGGTGCGCATCCGTCATGGCGACGGAGGCGTCGATGACCGCTTCCTTGGCCTGAAAGAGAGTCTCGGGCTCAGGGGCACTCCAGCCTGCGGACTTCTCGGAGGAGTAGGCCTTGTCCTGGCCCCGGAAGATATGAAGGATGGCGGCCGAGTCCCAGGCATCGTAGTCGGCGTTCTTGGGCGCCTGGAATCCTTCGGGTTCCGCAGGCTTCGCTTTGTCGGCCACTGACTGACACCTCTCGTACGATCACCTCTGGCGGAGCCCGCTACTGCGGCGCCTACGACTACGACCGGCTACGCCGCGGGGGTCTCCCCCGTGAGGCCGGACTCCCCGCCGGTGCCGACCTTCGGCAAGTCGACCTTGGACCCGCTCACGGTGGGGGGGTTACTCATATCTGCCCCACCGAACAGGCTGCTCTGGGCGGAGGAACCGAAGAGGGGAGCCATCTCCTCCAGGAAGTGCTTGTTGAGCTCGTCGGCGCTGGTGTAGCGGCGCGCCACCTCTTCAAGCTTGCCTGCGACCTTCTGCAGTTGGTCGCGGACCCTGGCGTTGTTCTCCATGATGTTCCGGATACGGCCGTCACGGCCGGACCCGACGAACTTGCGCAGGTCGTCGCCGTCGGGGAACTCCCCGGGCCGGAGATCGGTGACGGAGGCGAGCAGCGGCTCGGCCCGGTCCATCGGCTTCGTGGCTTCCCTGAGCAGTCCTGCGATCTTCACGATGACGTCAGGTGTCACCGACACGGCGTCGGCTGACGGCTGGGCACCACCCAGCGTGTACGCCTGCCCCACATCACTCATCACGTTCTCCTAGACACTGTGCCGCGCGCCGGTGGGCACGCTCTCTGTAGCACTTCGTGCCGCTCACAAGGCACGGCGGACGCAACTGCACCCGACAGCCCATGAGCGACCGCCGGGTAGAGGAGGTGACGCCCGGACAGGTGCGGTCCGGGCGTCACCCGTCGATCCGATGCGGGTCATCCACCAAACATGGCGGCGTTGGTCCGCTCGGTGCGCTGGGTGTTGCCGGCGATGCTCTCCAGCGTCGCGCCGGAGGTGCTGAGGGTGCGGCTCATCTGGGCGCACTCCTCGTACCACTTGCGTTGCAGGATGGCGTAGGCCTCGACGGCGTCGCCGGTCCAGTGGGCCTTCAGCTTGCTGACCTTCTGGTCGAGCTGGTCCAGCTGGTTCTTGATGTCGTTGGTGGCCTTCTGGAGGTCGGCGACAACCATCTGCACTTCGCCGAACTTCATGCTGTACTGAGCGGTCATCTGAAGTCCCTGGTGCGTTTCGAAGGGTCTTGGGCTAGCGGGTTCTCGGGCTAGTTGCCGAAAGCGGACCTGATCGCGCCGAGGGATTCATGGTTGGCCGCGTCACCCCGCTCGTAGTTCGAGATGTTGTCGTTCAGCAGCGCCAGCATGCTTCCGAGGTCGTTGTAGACCTGGCCGAAGTGGCTGCTCCATTCCGTCATCAGGCGCTGGTACTGGTTGGCCGTGTCACCGGTCCAGCCGGAGGTCAGCGAGCCGAGCACCGACTGGACGCTCACTCGGATCTGCTGGAGCTGCGCCTGGGTGTTCTCGAAGTCGGTCACCGCCGTCCGCATGGAGTTGGTGTCGACGAAGTTGAAGTTTGTGGGCACGAGTACCGCCTCGGTTCGCGGGGCGCGGGGTCCGCGCGAGGCGGTTACCCCATCCAATGTGTCTGCATGCTAAAAGCTGGACACCACTGGCAAACAGGGCCCACGGGCCCAAGGATCTTGAGCTGACGGAGTGTCATCTCAGGCCTGGTTGGCCGGCGGGGCGGCACCGGGCGGCTACTTCCCCGGTGCAGACACGCTCGCGGCGGCCTGCGGGTCGAGGANGGGGCCGGTCGGAAGCAGGTCGAGCAGGCTGGCCGGCACCGTCACCATCCCCGCACCCGGCCCCGAGTAGCCGAGGGCTCCGGCGGCTTCGAGAGAGGCCAGCGGGTACTTCACCCCCAGGTCGGTCACGAGGTACGCCTTGGTGGACGCGTCGCCGGCGGCCACCGGGGGCTGCGCGAGCATTCCGCTGCCGGGCGACAGCAGGATGGGCCCACCGCTCGGTGTCCGGCCGGCCACGCCGTCCCGGCCGCCGGTGTCCGGCTGTGCGAGTGCCACCTCCACCGACTCCACGGCGGCATCCGGCCGAAGGATCATGTGGACGCACGGGGTTCGGGGCCGGCCCACCACGGGCGGGGTGAGTTCGGGCGGCGCCGGAGGAAGTCCGGTGGGCGCGCTCCGCTTGGAGGCCGGTGCCGCGGCGGCGTCGGACGCACCGACCGGGATCGCGGCCACGGCGCCACCGGGGTAGGCGTCCTTGGTCCTCGGATCCCCCAGCACCAGCGCGGCCTCGATGCCGGACAGCGGGGCGAGCCCGTCGGGAAGCACCAGGAAGTGGCTGGTCGAGGTCTCCGACGGGCCGGTCCTGGTCTCCAGCAGCTGGCCGATCCGGGTCTTGAGGGCTCCGACCTGCGGGCCTGGCTCCCCGCGCTGCGGCACGTCCGGCGCCGTGAGCGCGTCGCCGGGGAGCAGCGCACTCACCCACAGGGCGGAGACCGGCCAGGGTTCGGCGCTCCCGTAGCCCAGCGCGACCAGTGACGCACGGCCGCCGACGGCCAGGCGGCGTCCGTGCCAGGCGAGGTACATCGAACCGTCGGGCGTACGGACGAGCAGTGCGCTGTCCGCGGCCGGCGGGACCGTGGGGCGGGCGCCCCCGAGTGCCACCTCGTCCCGGACCACCGGCGTCCCGTTCGAGGAGCCGCTCTGGGAGCAGATCAGCCAGTCCTTGCCGACCAGCGACTTCGCCGCGGGGAGCGCGTCCGGCGCGCCGGGAATACCGATCGACTGGCCGTGCGGGATGCCGTTCAGTGCCTTCGCCGCCACGGAGACGACCTTGGTCTGCGGTCCCAGCACCAGCCGGGCCGAGGCGTAGTTGGCCACCGGGTGCAGGACGTCGTCCAGCAGTACGTAGCGGGTGCCGGTCTCCTTCTCGACGAGCAGGCTTCCCTGCTCCCGCCAGGCCGTCCCTCCTCCCGGGAACAGCAGTCCCCACACGGCGATGCCCGCCACCACCAGGCCGGCCACCAGAATTCCGCCGATTGCCGCGGCGCTGAAGCGCCGCATCGGGGCTTCGGCGGCATCGGGTTCNCCGCGGGTGAGTGCCGACACCACCCGCCCGAGGACGAACAGGTGCGCGTGAAGCTGGTCCTGCTTGCTCTGCATCGTTCTCTCTCCGAGTCACGGGTTTCCAGGCACCCTGTCGNCGTGTCAGCCGACGAGGTTCCGCACGTAGGCGTACAGCCCGAGCACCTGAAAGAGCAGCGGAGCGGCACTCAGCGCGACCAGCGTCTCGCTCAGGTCGGCCGCGCGGCCCCAGTAGGGCAGCAGGCGACGGCCGGGCAGGGTGCGGGCCGCTATGAGCAGCAGGAACGCGACCGCTACCAGCCCGCCCAGTTGCGCAGCCAGGCGCTGCTCCAGCGGGAGGGACCCGGCGGCGGTCCCCGCCACCAGCAGCAGGCCGAGGACGGCGGGCACGACCACGGCCAGCCTCTGCCAGGCGCTCAGGAGCACCCGGCTGCGCAGCAGCAGGACTGCGCTGGCCACCAGGCAGAGTGCGGTTGCGGCCCAGCCGGGGGCTTCGGCCAGCCGGGCGAGGCAGACCCCACATATGGTGCCGAGAGCGCAGAACAGCGCGGTCATGTAGCGGTCGGTGAGGCCGACCTGTTCGAGAAGTGGTCCTGCCGGGACGGGCTCGATGTCCTCCCCGAGGTCGTCCGCGCCGGTAGGCAGGCTGGTGGTGCGCAGGCGGGCGAGTCGGAAGGACGCCACCGGCACCCAGGGGCCGAGGAGGAGCGCCACCGACAGCAGCACGGCGGCCGACTGTCCGGCGTCGAGCGCCCCGGTGAGGGCCGGGATGGCGATCAGGGCTCCGGCGGCGGCGACCATCGCGACTCCGACGAACAGTGGGCGTGCGAAGGCGTTCAGCAGCATGCAGAGGAAGGCCGCGGTGACGATCGCGGCTCCGGTGCCGAACAGTTGGTAGCCCGACAGCCGGATACCGACCGCGGTGCCGGCTGTCTCGGCGAGGGTGCCGCACAGCCCGGCGTAGGGGATCGCCGCGAGGCCGAGCGCCGTTGCCGCCCCGGGGTCCTTGGTGACTCGGGCGACCACTCCGGTGGCCACGATCAGCAGCCCTGCGACGACGCCGGCCGCAGCGGCTCTGAGTCCGATGGAGCCGGCGGGCAGCAGGGCGAGCCAGCCGCCGGTCAGTGCGGCGAGCATGAAGCCGAGCAGGAGGCGCCTTGTCATGTCCTCCCGCCAGCGGTCGGGCCTGGCCCTGATGCCGACCGAGATACCGTCCACCAGGTCGTCGAAGTCCATCTCGGGCAGCGCGTCGTCACGGGGCCGAAGAGCGACCATGTCGCCGTCGCGCAGGCCGAGGGCGGCAGGCGCGCGGTCCTCGTCCAGCGGGGCCTCGCCGATCCGCTGGAGCACCCAGCCGCCGTGTTCGAGGCCGGCGTCCGCCAGGCCGGGTCCGGCGTGCTTGAGGAGGGCCGGCATCAGGTCGCAGACGGCCACGCCCGCNGGCACGGCGACCTCTGCCTTTCGGCCGCCGGGCGCCACGACGACCAGTCGGCAGACGTCGCCCGCGGTGACGCCGCTCGCATGTCGTACATCCACTTCCGAACCTCCTGGCGCTTGCGCCACGTACCTGGAGATGGCGGCCCGTCCAACGGGCTGGTGCCCCTCACGGCTACACGGCTGGGGGACCCGAGAGGTTCAAGGAGGCGTGTCCGTTGACCACGGTTGTGTTCCGCCGTCCCCTTCGCAGAACGGGACCGGCGAAGCCTGACGGGGAGATCGCGCTCCAGGAGCCTCCCGTCCTGCCGGAGAAGCAGGGCGGCGGGATGTCCGCGATGATGACCGTCCTCCCGATGAGCATCTCCTCGGGCTGCATGATGCTGATGTTCGTCCAGCCCGGGGCGAAGGCGATCAGTTATGTGGCGTCGGGCGCCATGGCGCTGTCCATGCTGATGATGCTGATCGGCCAGCTCGGCAATTCCGGGGGTGACCGCAAGCGTCGGTTGAAGGGTGCGCGGCGCGACTACCTGCGCTATCTCACCCAGTCGCGTCGGCAGGCCCGGCAGACCGCGCAGCGCCAGCGCGCCGCGGCGGCCTGGTTGCACCCGGACCCGGAGAGCCTGTGGACCGTGGCGATGAGCTCGCGGCTCTGGGAGCGCCGCATGACCCACGACGATTTCGGCGAGGTCCGGATAGGCACCGGCGAGCAGCGGCTCGCCTCCCGTCTCCAGTCGCCGCAGACCAAGCCGGTGGAGGATCTGGAGCCGCTGTGCGCCTCCGCGCTGAGGCGGTTCATCCGCGCGTACGCCATGGTGCCCGATCTGCCGGTGGCGATCTATCTCCGGGCCTTCGCCCGGGTGCTCGTACGGGGTGACGAGGTGGTGCGGCGCGACATGGTGCGCGCTGTCGTAGCTCAGCTGGCGGCCCTGCACGCGCCGGACAATCTGCTCATCGCGGTGTGTGCGGATGCCGGGCGGCAGGCCGAGTGGGACTGGGTGAAGTGGTTGCCGCACGCGCTGGACGCGGCGGACCACGACGCCGCCGGGCAGGTCCGTCTCATCACCGACACCTACGAGGACCTGGAGCGGCTGCTCGGGGAGGAGTTCGCCGAGCGGGCCCGCTTCGATCCGTCGGCCGCCCCCCGTAAGGGCGAGCCCTATGTCGTGATCATCCTTGACGGGGTGCCGCTGCCGGCCGGTACGCGGATCGCCGAGGCCGGTGTGTGCAGCACCACCGTCCTGGACCTGGCGGATTCCCTGAACTGGAAGGCCGACCGGGTCACCCTGCGGCTGAACGCCACCGCCGATGCCGTCGACATCGTCGACACGGACCGGACGGGGAAGGACGTCATCCGGACCGTGGGCCGCCCCGACCGGCTGAGTGTCGGCCGGTGCCGCGCACTGGCCCGGCTGATCGCGCCCTACCGCATGGGTACCTCGGTGGAGTCCGCCGACGCACTGTCCGCCGACTTCGACCTCGCCACGATGCTCGGGGTGAGCGACGCCCGGACGTTCGACTTCGACCAGTTCTGGGACTCACGACCGCTGCGGGACCGCCTCTGCGTGCCGATCGGCGTGAGCGAGGACGGCACCCCGGTCCAGCTGGACATCAAGGAGTCCGCCCAGGGCGGCATGGGCCCGCACGGCATGCTGATCGGCGCGACCGGGTCCGGCAAGAGCGAGCTGCTCCGTACCCTGGTGCTCTCGCTCGCGGCGACGCATTCCTCCGAGGTCCTCAACTTCGTCCTGGTCGACTTCAAGGGCGGCGCGACCTTCGCCGGCCTGGACGGTCTGCCCCACACTGCCGCTCTGATCACCAACCTCGCGGACGAACTCCCCCTGGTCGACCGGATGCAGGACGCCCTTCAGGGCGAGCTGATGCGGCGCCAGGAGTACCTTCGCCGTACCGGGTACAGCTCCCTCTACGACCACGAGAAGGCCCGCCAGCAGGGCGCGACGCTGGACGCCATGCCGACGCTCTTCCTGGTCGTCGACGAGTTCAGCGAACTCCTCAGCATCAAGCGGGAGTTCATGGACCTCTTCGTCATGGTCGGCCGACTCGGCCGAAGCCTGGGAGTGCATCTGCTGCTGGCCTCGCAGCGGCTCGACGAGGGGCGTGTCCACGCGCTGGAGTCGCACCTGTCCTACCGGATCGGCCTGCGGACCTTCTCTGCGGCCGAGAGCCGCAGCGTACTGGGGGTGGCGGACGCGTACCAGCTGCCCTCAGCACCGGGCAACGGCTACCTCAAGTCCGACATGAACCTCGCCCGGTTCAAGGCCGCGTACGTGTCGGGGCCGTACCAGGTGCAGGAACGGCGGCAGCCGCAGGCGGTACTGGAGCGCCAGGTCGTGGAGTTCCAGTCGCAGTACCTGCCGCTGGAGGCCACGCAGTCCGTGGCGGCCGAGGCGGCGCCCGAGGTCGGCGAGGCGCCGCGGGAGGAGTCCGCGAGCCTCTTCGAGATCCTGCTCGACAGGCTGCGCAGCATCGGCCCCCCGGCCCGCCAGGTCTGGCTCCCGCCGCTCGCCGCACCCCCCAGCCTGGACCAGGTCATGCCGCCGCTGGCGCCGGACCCGGAGTTCGGGCTGACGCACGCCGACGGGCAGGGCCGGGGCTCCCTGACCGTGTCACTGGGTGTGGTCGACAAGCCGTTCGACGGCGTCCGCGAGCTGCTGACCGTCAACCTGGCGGGCGGCGCGGGACACGTCGGGATCGTGGGGGCGCCCCAGTGCGGCAAGAGCACGCTCGTCCGCACCCTGATCACCGCGCTCGCTCTCGCGCACACCCCGCAGGAAGTGCAGTTCGCGTGCCTGGACTTCGGTGGCGGCACGCTGCGCAGTATCGCCGGCCTGCCGCACGTCTCGGGTATCGCCACCCGGATGGACGCCGACCGGGGTGGGCGGATCCTGGCGGAGATCAGCCAGGTGGTCGCGGCGCGGGAGCAGCGCTTCGCGGAGCTCGGCGTCCAGTCCATGGCGGAGTACCGCAAGCTCCGGCGGGAGGGCCGGGTGCCGGAGGACAAGTGGGGGGACGTGTTCCTCGTCGTCGACGGCTGGTTCACCCTGCGCCAGGAGTTCGAGGCGTGGGAGCCGCTGATCACGGACCTGGCGAACCGCGGGCTGGGGTACGGAATCCATGTGGTGGTGACGGCCTCCCGGTGGTCGGAGATCCGGTCCTCCACCCGTGACCTCCTCGGGACCCGTCTGGAGCTGCACCTGGGCGACAGCATCGAGTCCGAGGTCGGCAGCCGGGCGGCCGCCCGGGTGCCCGCGCTTCCCGGCCGAGGCCTCACCTCCGCAGGTCTCCACTTCCTGGCGGCCCTGCCCCGGATCGACGGCTCGGGCAGCGTGGAGGACCTGTCCGAAGCGAGCGCCGCGCTGGTCGAGGAAGTCGCCCAGTGCTGGAGCGGACCGAGCGCTCCCGGCGTGCGGATGCTGCCCGACACGGTTCCGTTCGAGGTGCTTCCCCCGTCCTACGGCGACCTCGCCGTGCCGCTCGGTCTGGACGAGCACCGCCTTGAGCCGGTCTGGCACGATTTCGGGCAGCACCCGCACCTGATGCTGTTCGGCGACACCGAGTCCGGCAAGACCAACCTGCTGAGGCTGGTCGCGCAGGCCGTCGTCCGCCGCTATCCGCCTCAGCAGGCCCGGATCATGGTCGCCGACTACCGGCGCGACCTGTACGACTGGATTCCCGAGCAGACCCAGCTCGGCTACGCCGTCTCCGAGTCGGCGCTCGCCGACATGATCGCGTCCACGGCGAAGACCCTGCGAAGCCGGTTGCCTGGGCCCGAGATCACCCCGGACCGCCTGAAACTGCGGGACTGGTGGACCGGTCCCAACCTGTTCATCCTGATCGACGACTACGAGCTGGTGGGCGGCGGCATGAACGGGCCGCTGGCTCCCCTGCTCGACCTCCTGCCGCAGGGGGCGGAGATCGGACTGCACGTCGTGGTGGCCCGGTCCAGCTCCGGCGCGGGCCGCGCGATGATGGACCCCGTCCTTCGCCGTCTGTGGGAACTGGGCACGCCCAGCCTGCTGATGTCGTGCAGCAAGGAGGAAGGTGTCTTCGTCGGCGACGCCAAGCCCAGGGTCCTTCCCCCGGGCCGCGCCCAGTTGGTCACCCGCAGGAAGCGGCCGTTGCTGGTGCAGACCGCTTTCGTCACGGCGTCCGACCGGGCGGTTCCCGCACGGTAGCCCCAACCGGAGTTCGTAGCGTGACGGCCCGCCAGGAATCGGCGGGCCGTCACGCCGTTTATAGCCTCTACAGAATCGGATGCGGCTCAGAGCGTGGTGGTGAAGCGATTGGCGTTCGGCTACCTCGGGTGGGTGATGCCTCGCACGTAGGTGCTGGTGGCGGGGTGGGCATGAAAGAGCGGGTCCCTCGGTAGAGACGTGGTTGTCGAGACCAAAGTCGTCCAAGGAGACCCGCTGCGCGCTCAGTTGACCACTCCCGGTACCGTGCGGTCCATTCCGGCCCCTCTTCCGTGTGACTGCTACGTACACCTGTACGGGGCGATCGCTGCCGGGCGGCGTGCCGAGCGTTATCCCACCGACATGACCGATGCGGAGTGGGCCCGGATCCGTGAATCGATGCCGGTCCCGGCCTGGCTGGAGGGCCGCGGTGGGCGCCCGGAGGCGTTCTGCCACCGGGAAATGGTCGACGCGGTCCGGTACGTGGTCGACAACGGGGCGAAGTGGCGTGGTGCGACACGAGGTCGCACCGAATAAGTAGAAGCACCGTCGAATCGCAAAGGAGGGGAGATGGTGTGACTCAGGTCTGTGTCCGGGACCTGTTCCCCGCGCCCACATGCGTCGCTGGTAACGGTGGGGTGTGAAGCTGGGCGATCACGCTCAAGAGCGTCCCGGCCATCGGGAGGCAACAAGCAAGGGGAAAGACTGGACGGGTGAGCAATGCGAACCTCCGACTATGCCTCGTGATTCGCCAGCTGTGCGATGGCAATGCAGACGGCAGCTCAAGGACCCGACGCGGAAGGGCGTCAGGTGGCTCTCGCGGACTCGCCAGCGAGAGTTGGACACCACCGGTCCCGGGGTAGAGGGGGCACCCACCCCAGTCGCATCTTTTCGGTGTGGAACGTGGAAACCCCGTCGGGGTCCGGAGCAATCCGGTAGCCCGACCGCAAGGAAGGGGCAAGCCCCCGGCGGGAACAGGATGGCCCAAAAAGCGAATGCCGACAGGTCGAAAGGCCAGGGGAAAGCGGAACGGTTCCGTATAACCCGTCGGATACGGACCCCGGTGGTCCGACCCGAAAGGGTGCCCACGTGGGCCGGGTGAGCCTTTGATGAACCGACGCGAAGAAACCAGAACCGAAGGACAAGTTGGACGCCGGGAGGGCCGTATGCGCAATCACATCGTGACATCGCAGCCGGTTGCCCGTGCGAACGGACCGGAGGACGGAGTCCTTGAGTGGAACAGTATCGACTGGGCCGCATGCGAGGACGATGTACGGCGACTGAGGCGCAGGATCTTCAAGGCTACGCAGGATGGCGACCTCAAGAAGGTTCGCAATCTGCAGAAGCTCATGTTGAGGAGCCGGGCGAACACGCTGGTCAGCGTGAAGCGGGTGACCCAGCAGAGCAAGGGGCGCAAGACGGCGGGAGTTGATGGGGAAACTGCCCTGACTCCGAAGGAGCGGGGCCGCTTGGCGGACGAGATACATCGGTCGTCGGCTCCCTGGAAAGTCCGCCCAGTCAAGCGTGTATTCATTCCGAAGGGCAACGGTAAACGGCGCGGCCTCGGTATTCCGGTTATCCGGGATCGGGCACTTCAAGCTCGGGTGAAGAATGCTTTGGAGCCCGAGTGGGAAGCTCGCTTCGAGTCGAGGTCGTACGGATTTCGGCCCGGTCGCGGATGTCATGACGCCATTGAAGCGATCTACAACACCATGGGGCGGAAGCGCGCCACGCGACTGTGGGTTCTTGATGCCGACTTGGCAGCCGCATTCGACCGGATCAACCACGCCGGCCTGTTAGATTCTCTCGGCCAGTTCCCCGGAAGGAGTCTGGTCCGGAGTTGGCTGAAGGCCGGAGTGATGGATAAAGGCCGGTTCTCCCCGACCGAAGAAGGGACGCCCCAAGGCGGGGTGATAAGTCCGTTGCTGATGAATGTTGCCCTGCACGGGATGGAGGCAGCGGCGGGAAGTCGCTATCGAAACGCCGGAGCAAAAGGCGGGGCCTTCACGGCCCGCGATGCCCCGGTCGTGGTGCGTTACGCGGACGATTACGTGGCCATGTGCCGAACCGAGGAGGAAGCGTTACGCATCAAAGGCGAACTGGAGCAGTGGCTACGTCCCAGAGGATTGTGGTTCAACGAGGAAAAGACCCGGGTGGTCCACGCGACACAAGGGTTCGACTTCCTCGGGTTCAATGTCCGCCGCTATGGGGAAAAGCTTCTGATCAAGCCCAGCAAGGCCGCTGTCAAGAGAGTCCGGGAGAGGGTCAAGGCTGAGGTCAAGGCCCTGTACGGGGCCAACGCCGCAGCCGTGCTGAGGAAGCTCGCCCCGATCATCCGGGGGTGGGCGGCCTACTACCGGACGGTGGTTGCGTCCAAGGTCTTCGCGGGCCTGGACGACTACGTGTGGAAGCTCCTCTACAAATGGGCCAAGCACGCCCACCCGTTGAAGTCGAAGGACTGGATCGTCAAGCGGTACTTCGGCCGGTTCAACAAGGCCAGGCAGGACCGGTGGGTGTTCGGCGACCGCGCCAGCGGTGCCTACCCAAGGCTTCGGCGTAGTCGCGTGATGTCCGGTTTGTGATCACGTGAGGCCGAGGAGGGCGAGCGGCCGGGTGACGTCTCTGGCGTTGCGGCGGAGGGCGGCGGCGATGTTGGTGACTCCGGCGAGCTTCAGGGCGCCGATGGCTAGGTTTCGCCAGGTCGCCATCGCGCGCGGTGCGTTGCCGGTGCGGAGCTGGGAGGCGTCCTCGGCGAACGTCGTGTCCCTGACGTGATGCAGGGCCTCGATGTGCCAGTGGTCGCGGATCAGCTTCGCGAGCCGGGCCGCGGTGGCCTGGTCGGCGGTCAGGCTGGTGACGGCGTAGACGGTCTTGATGGTGGTCCTGCCGGTCTTGCGGTCGGTGCGGCGACGCTTGATCTGGATGGCCTGGCGGGCGCCGGGGAAGAGCAGGTTGTTCACGGTGGCGACCTTGATGCGGCGGATCTCGAAGCGCCCGTGATCGGTGTCCTTGGTGCGGACCTGGAGTGGGATGTCCTTCCAGGGAAGGGACTTGAGCTGCTTGCGGAGCTTCTTCTGGTTGCCCTTGACGATCACGATGTAGTGCGCCTTCCGGCCGAGGAGGTAGCCGGCGTGCTCGCGCTGGGTGTGCATCGCGTCGCTGGTGACGACCGTCCCGGCGAGGCCTGCGACGGTGTCGAGCAGGGGTTGGAAGCAGGTGATCTCGTTGGTCTTCTCGCCGACGTCCAGCTGGGCCAGCACCAGGCCGGTGGTGTGCTCCATGGCTGCCAGGAGGTGGATCCTGCGGCCCTTCGCCTTGGCGGCTCCACGCAGGCTCTTGCCGTCCACCGACACTCCGCGCAGGTCAGCACCACTCGGTTGCGGGCGGCGGTCCGCGAGCCAGCGGCCGACTGCCTGGTCCAGCGCGTCGCCGTCGATGCGGGCCAGGAGCCGGCGGACCGTCGACTCGGCGGGCACCAGCCGCGTGGGCAGCAGCGGATCGATACGGATGCCGAGACGCTCCAGAACCTGAGCAGGGGCGTCGGCGATCCACTCGCCGACGGCCAGGAGCGAGGTGGCCCCGGTCAGCACGGCGCACGCGGTCAGCGTGAGTACGCCGGCCAGGGCGTGGCGCACTCCGCGTGGGTCGCGGGGGTCCGGCACCTCGGCCAGCCGTTCCAGCAGTCCCGGAATCTCCTCAGGTACGACCTCGGGGCGCTCTCGGAGCTGGTCAAGGGCGGGTGGGATCGGCAATGATGCGTCGGCAGGCACGGTCTTCCACTTGGGTCACGGGGCGTCGAGAACTCCATGATCTTGGAAACCGTGCCTGTCTCGTTTCCGGGTGCCCACCCGACAGATCGTCACAAGCCGGACGTCATACGACTACGCCGAAGCCTTGGGATGGAGACTGATCTGTGGCGTGCCTCACCGGTTCGGTGTGGATTCTCCGGGGCTGCTCACGAGGTCGGCCATGGTGACGAGGATCGTGGTTCCCGAGCGACGGGGTGGGTTACGCAGTCCCGAGCGTGTGCCGTCGACGATCCGGAACCACGCCACTCCAGGGCCGGTGTGCCCGTGACCCGAGTGGTGAGGTGGCGGCTGCTCTCCNGATGGGGGCGGCGGTGCGCGGACGGAACGCCTGCTGCCGAGCCCTGCCGGGGCTCGGCTCGCGGCCGGTGAGGCTTGGACGGTCCTGTGCCGAGGTCCCGGATGTGGGAGGTGGGGACTACCTGCTCGGTACGCCTGCTCCGCATGACAGGACGGGAGAAGTGGCGACCGGGTACGGACTTTCAGGACTCCACGGTTGCCCAGTAGGCAGTGGATGCCTCTGTCGAGTCGCTGCCGTTGTGCGCCGCCAGAGCTTCGACGATGGTGCAACCGCGGCCGTGTTCCTCGGTCGTGCCGGTAGCGGCCCATTCGCCGGGTTCGTCGGCCGGCCCGCCGTCCGTGACGGCGATCCGAACTGCCGGGTGTCCGTCGTTCTGGACAGGCTGCACGTGGAGGGTGACCGGCGGCAGAGCGTGCTCGACTGCGTTGGTCGCCATCTCGGAGATGACCAGCAGGGCGTCGTAGACGGCGTCCTCGTTCAGTCCCGACCCGGTGAGGAAGCCTCGGGCTGCGTGGCGGGCCATGGACGGTGCGGTGGCATCGTGGGCCAGAGGCAGAACGAGCTCGGAGCCTGAGTCCTGCTGCGAGGGAGGGGTCTGACCGGTGCTGGTCATGGGGATCACAACCTCAGGAGGTGTGGGGGTGGTTGTTCTCGCTGACTTGGTGATGCTTCGAGCTCGTGTCTTTACTTTCGGCCCTGGACACGGTTGGTCACATCGAGAGTTCTACGTAGGTGTCTACTGAGTTCGTGCGTACTAGGTGGTG
>FJVZ01000277.1_pt1 | contig 17181 bp, 13 predicted proteins | sample 1011841 | NCBI WGS metagenome assembly FJVZ01 (sample SAMEA3912450, study PRJEB9761) | metagenome | biome: forest; material: soil | place: USA | collected 2011-06-22 | depth 0.1 m
CTCGGCCCGGTCGAGCGCCTCGGCGGCCCGCCCGGTGACGGCGGCCAGCCTGGCCTGCTCCGCGCCGAGCTGCTCGGCGGCCGCGCGGATCTCCTCCAGCGGGGCCCGCAGGTCGTGCAACTGCGCGTCACCCAGCCAGTGGTGGCGGTCGGCGGTGCCGGCGCAGGCGTCCAGCAGGACGGCGGCGTCCGGTCCGTGCGCGCCGTCGGCCCGCGCGGTGCGGACGACGNCCAGGCAGTCGGCGAGGCCGGCCACCAGCTCGGCGTTGCCGATCCGCTCCAGCGGCCCGTCGCCGGCCGGCCGGGCCGCCGCGTGCCCGGCGGAGGCGAACGGCGTCCGCCACAGCTGGACGTCGTGCGTGCGGGTGGCGCCCCGGGCCGGCCGCAGCAGGGCCAGCGTGCCGTCGTCGAGCAGGGCGTGCCCGCTGCCGGTGAGCGGGCCGGCCGCCTCCCGGCGGACGGTGTTCCAGGGCAGCAGCAGCGTGCGGCCCTGCTCCGGGTGGCGGAAGACGTACAGCAGGTCCTCGCCGTTGGGGGAGGGGACGGCGGCCTCGAAGCGCATGCCCTCGGTGTCGGTGTGCAGCACGCGGCCGGTGCCGTCGGCGAGTTCGTAGCCGCCGGGGAAGACCAGGCCCTGCCCGGCGGGCAGCAGCCGGGCGCCCTGCCCGAGCGCGTCCCGCCGCCGGACGTCGCCGGTACGGGTGTTGACCACCAGGTGGCGCACCGTCCGCTCGTTGTACGGGCGGACGCGGAGCAGCACCAGCGGCCCGGCCGGCGCGTACGAGACCTCCGCGTCGGCGAGGCTCTGCAAGGGCTCGTCCACCGGCTCGCGGTGGACGACGTGCTCCTCGCTGTCGGTGGAGGGCTCCAGCGAGACGGTCAGGCTGCCGCCGGTCGTCCCGACGAACACCCGGCCGGCCACCGAGACCTGCGGGTGGCGGCCGGGCAGGTGCTGCTCCCGGCCGGTGGCCGTCCAGGACAGGTCGTAGGCGGGCACCTCGGGGAGGTCGCGCTCGCCCCGGTTGTCGAGGTACTCGGCGCCGGCCGGGGTCAGCTGCCAGCGCAGCACCCGGACGTCCGCGGCCCGCTCACCGGTGCGGAACACCGCGAGCAGCCGGCCGGCCGGGGTGCGGTGCAGGCGCAGCAGCCTGGCGTCCCGGTAGTAGCGGAGCAGTTCGGCGAGGTCGAGCCGCAGCCGCGGGTCGTCGAGCAGGCCGGGGACGACGGGCGGGTCGCCGTCCCCGTCNCCGTCCAGGCTGTGCAGGGAGAGCATGCCTTCTGCCGCGTCCGTCCCCAGCAGGACGACCCGGGCGGCGACCTGCACCACGTCGCAGGGGACGCAGTCGGCCGGGGTGAGCAGCCGCCGGGAGCCGGTCAGCTCCAGGGCCGGTGCGCCGAACACCTCCTGCCGCCGGGCGTTCAGCGCCTCGGCCCGGCGCCCCAGCTCCTCGGCCCGGTCGGCCATCCGTGCCCGCAGCACCTGGTAGGTGCCGTCCTCGGCGCTCGTCGTGCTCTCCACTGCCGCTGCTTCCCCTGCCGCCTCGTCCTGCTACTTGGTGCCGTTGAGCTGCTGCGCCGGCACCTCGGCCCGCTCGGGCTCCGCCGGGCCGCCGTCCATCAGCTGCTGGAGCATGCCGCCGGCGGCCAGGTTCTGGAGGGCTTGGAGGTTCTGGAGCCCGCCGACGCCCATCGAGCTGAGCACCTTGGTGATGTCCGCCGGGAGGCTGCGGCTGCCGTCCGTCCACTCGGCGCCGAGCTGCCTGACGGTCTGCGAGCTGTCGACGAAGGCGTCCACGCCCTTGCCGAACGACACCGCGCCGACCAGGCGGTCCAGGAAGACGCTGTCGCCGCCGACGATGTCGATGTCGGCGCTCTCCAGGCCGGCCGCCAGCACGGCGGCCTGTGCCTCGGCGATCTGCCGCTGCACGTCCAGCCCGGCGAGCCGGACCTCCTTGTCGGCCTGCAGGCGCAGCCGGTACTCCTCGTGCTCGCGGGTCGCGTCGTCCAGGGCGGCCATCGCGGCGGCCTTCTCCTTGAGGCCGGCGGCCTCGCCGAGCAGCTTCTCGCGGATCCCGGCGGCCTCCGCCAGGCCCTTGCGCTCGTTCACGGCGGCCTCGGCGAAGCCGACCTTCTCGATCGCGGCGGCCTTCTGCTTCAGGCCCTCGGCCTCGCCCTCCAGCTTCGCCCGGATGCCGTTGGCCTCGGCGGCGGCCTGCCGCTCCAGCACCACGGCCTGCGCCAGGCCGACCTTCTCGCTGGCCGCCGCGTCCTGCTCCTTGACCTGCGCCGCGGCCAGGCCCTCGGCGGCGGCCCTGGCCTGCTCGCCCTGCGCCAGCCGGACGGCCGCGGCCGCGTCCAGTTCGGCGGTCTGCCGGTGCGCCTCGGCGAGCACCAGCTGCTCCTTGGCCCGGTGGTGGGCGGCCTGCTCGGCGGCCTCGGCCGCCTTGATGTCCTTGACCAGCCGCTCCTGGGCCTCGGCCTCGGCCGCGATGATCACGGCCTGCCTGGTCCGCTCGGCCTCCTGGACGACCCGGACGCGCTTGATCTCCTCCTCCTGCTCGGCGACCGTGCGGTCCACCGCGATGCGGTCGCGGACGACCTCGGCGACGGCCCGCTTCTCGCCCTCGACCTCCTTCTCCTTGGAGATCCGGGAGAGTTCGGTCTCCCGCTCGCGGTTGATGACCTCCAGCATGCGGTCCTTCTCGATCCGCTCGGTCTCGATCGCGATCACCCGCTGGCGGTTCTTCTCGGCGACGGCGATCTCGCGGGCCTGGTTCTCCCGCTGGACGCCGAGCAGTTCCTCCGTCCGCAGCAGGGCGGAGTGGGCCTTGAGCCGCTCCTCCTCCTGCACCTTCGCGGTCTCGGCCTCCTCCTTGGCCCGCAGCGTCTCGATCTCGCGGCGCTGGCGGATCTCGGCGTCGGCCTTGCGGCGCTCCAGTTCGAGGACGGCCTCCCGGGCGTCGACGTTCTGCCGGGTGATCTCCTTCTCCTCGTTGCGCTGGTAGTCGTTGGTGCGGATGTGCTCCAGCGCGGTGAGCTCGGTGATCTTGCGGATGCCCTGGGCGTCCAGGATGTTGGCCGGGTCCAGCTGGGTCATCGGGGTCTGTTCCAGGTGGTCGATCGCGGCGTCCTCCAGGTGGTAGCCGTTGAGGTCGGTGCCGATCACCCCCACGATGCGGTCCCGGAACTCCTCGCGCTTGGTGTAGAGGTCGACGAAGTCGAGCTGCTTGCCGACCGTCTTCAGGGCCTCGGCGAACTTCGCGCTGAACAGGCTCTGCATCGTCTCCTGGTGGCTGGCCCGGTCGGTGCCGATCGCCTGGGCGACCTTGATGACGTCCTCGGCGGTCTTGTTGACCCGGACGAAGAAGGTGATCCGGATGTCGGCCCGGATGTTGTCCTGGCAGATCAGGCCCTCCCGGCCGGTGCGGGCGATCTCGATGGTCTTCACCGAGATGTCCATGACCTCGGCCCGGTGCAGGACGGGCAGCACCATCGCACCGGTGAACGTGACGTCCACGTGCTTGGTCTTGGAGATGATCAGGGCCTGGCCCTGGTCGACCTTGCGGAACAGCCGGCTGAAGAGCAGCAGCGCGCCGAGGCCGATGAGCAGCACGACGGCGACGAGGACGCCGCCCCCGATGGAGAGAGCAGACATGAGCGGTCCTTCTCCGGCCCGGTCAGGGCCAACGAGAAACAGGGATCACGAGGACGGGGATCAGTGCGGCGGGCGATGGGGGGCGGCCGGATCGCCGTGCCAGGGGTCGACGTCGGGCATCACCCGGAAGAACTCGCCGTCCGGGTCGTAGGCGTAGAGCAGTGCGGTGGCTCCGGAGGTGAGCCCGCTCCCGCCGCCGGCCGCCTCGGCGGCGCTCTGGCGGACCTGCACCAGGGCGGCGGAGCCGTCGTCCGCGTGCACCTCGGCCTGGCCGAAGCCGGGGCCGACCCGGCCGGTCCGGATCACGCAGCGGCGGCCCACGAAGTCCAGCCGGGAGGGCGGTGGCACGGGCTGCGGCAGCAGCCGGCGCAGCGGCCACACCAGCAGCCGCGCCCCGAGCAGGCCGCCGAGCGGCCCGGCCAGCGCCACGGCGACCGCCCCCCAGGTGCCCGGGCCGGTCGCCAGCCGGGCGGCCAGCGCGCTGAACCAGGCGAACGCGACGACCAGGGACAGCGCGATGCTGCCCGGTACCCCGCCGAGCCCCAGTGCCCCCAGCACGCCGCCGTGCCCGGCCGCGTCCCCCGCCGCCGCGTGCCCGGCCGCGTGGNCGCCCCCGTGCGCGGAGTGGCCGATCCCGCCGGCCAGCACGAGCACCCAGTAGGCGATCACCAGCAGCAGCGCGAGGCTGAACCACACGGCCGGGAACGACAGCACCGCCCCCGTGAACCCGACCACCGTCGCTCCGTTCCCCCGTAGTCCCGGACGCCCTGGCGGCCGTACCGGGCGGCGCGTCCCCCGCGCGCGCCGCCGCCGTCATGGTGGCTGGTCGCGGGCCTGCGGCGCATTGCCGGAACCCGGCAGTCTTGTCGCCCCCTTGACGCCACGGGTCCAGCAGCGGAGCGCTGCCCGGCGCGCGCNCCGGTCCGGCGGGCCGGGCATTCTCGCAGCTCACAGGACCGTCCGACACGACTAACCAGCTTGTACGGCTTAGCTGTTGACGTTCCGCGCCGACGGGTGTCACACTTTTGCCAGGCGACAGCCATGACCTGAGGGCGTCCCACCCCCCTCCGGACGGGCTTCGCAGGGGCCGGATGCGGGCAGTACGCAGCCGGTGCCCCGCTTCTCTTCCCTGGTCGACCGAAAGCCGTTCCCGTCGGGAACGGCTTTTTTCGTGCCCGCACCCCGTCCGGGTGCGGGACCTCGATGGACTGCCCACGAGCGACGTCTCCCCGGCGCCTCCGTCACCCAAGCCGCAACCGATGCAGCCGCGATGATCGCGGGCTGCCACCCGGCGGGGTCGACGTGCGCCCAGGGAGCGCCCGGCCGGGCAGGTTCGGAGCGAATTCAACTCAACTCAGGAGTGTCACGATGTCTGTTTCCGTGGACGCGCCCGTCGGGCAGTGGTCCGGTTCGGTCACCCACGACGGCGAGGTGGACGAGTACACGGTCACCTTCGCCGAGGACGGTGCGGTCTCGATCGTCACCGCGAAGAGCAAGGGCACCGGCGACTGGTCGACGACCGGCGAGGGCACCTTCCGGTTCACCATCCGCGAGGTCTTCAACCCCGAGGTCGGCCAGCACAGCCCGAACGGCATGCGTGCCGCGTACATACAGATCGACATCGACGCCCAGCTCACCGGGTCGACGTACACCGGCACCGGAAAGGCCGTCGTGCACGGCCCGGACGACGTGGTGATCTACTCGACCGGCGCCGAGACCACCGCCCAGAAGGTAGCGGCGAGCCAGGAGGCACAGGTTGTCGCCTGACGCGGTGCCCGCGCCGCCGGCCGGAGAGCTGACGGGACCGAGCGCGCTGGAGCAGGTCGCGCTGCTGGCCGAGGAGGTGCGCAGGCTGTCCGACCGGGCCAGCCTGGGCGAGCTCATCGACCGCTATCTGCTCACTCTCGACGAGGGCGTCTTCGACGAGAAGTGGGCGGAGTCCTTGTTCACCGAGGACGTCGAGCTCACCTTCCCGGTCGGCGCCCATCGGGGGATCAGCGGAGTGGACGAGTTCACCCGCGAAATCATGTACCGCTGGGCCCAGACGCACCACCACGGTTCCCACTACGTGATCGAACAGGGCGGCGACCGGGTGGAACTCGCCTGGAGCATCATCGCCTCCCACGTGCACCCCGGCTCGCCCCCGCCGCCGGGCTCGGTCAGCTACTTCCAGCTGGGCGGCAGGTTCGACGGGGTCGCCCGCCGTACGCCGCTCGGCTGGCGTTTCGAACGCCTCGGGCTCCGGATCACCTGGACCACCGGGCCGGTTCCCAGCGACATCCCGCCGATCGCCCCGGACACGTACGACGTGCCCGGGACCCATGACCGCAACGAAAGCCACGACAGGAAGGACGACGCACGATGAGCAACGCAGAGAAGCAGAAGGAAATCGTCAACGCGGTATTCACCGAGGGCCTCACCAACGGGGACCTCTCGGCCGCGGACCGCTACCTGACCGCCGACTTCCGCAACCACGGCAGCCACGACGACTCGATGGTCGGCCCGGAGGCCTTCAAGCACACGATCCGCATCCAGCGGAGCGCGTTCTCCGACATCAAGTACGAGATCGTCGACTTCATCTCGGACGGCGACCGCGCCGCGATCCGCTGGATCATGTACGGCACCCACACCGGCCCGTTCATCGGCATCCCGGCCACCGGCCGCTCGGTCGAGCACCACGCCGCGATCTTCTTCCGCTTCGAGGGCGACAAGATCGCCGAGCGCTGGGGCGTCGTCGACAACTTCGCGCTGCAGCGCTTCCTCCAGGGCCCGCCGAAGTAGTCGTCCCGAAGCAGTCGTACACCGAAGCAGCCCCGTATCGAAGCGGCCCGGTACCGAAGTCCCGTACCGGGCCGGTCCCGTACTCGGGCCGAAACCGGACGCCGGCCCCGGCCGGCGTCCGGTTCCCCCCGTGATCCCACGTTGGTGAGAAACCTGACACAGAGAAAGGGGAGTCGGCTCATGCCGCTGAACCGGCGGGTCGCCCGTTTCAATCGCCTGGTCGCGAACCACTTCATCGGCCCCGTCCTGATCCGGATGCCCGGATTCGGCTCGATCCACCACAAGGGCCGGAAGTCGGGGCGCGAGTTCCGTACGCCGGTCAAGCTGTTCCGGCGCGGCGACGACTTCATCGTGACGCTGCCGTACGGCCCGGGCTCCGACTGGGTCAAGAACGTGATCGCCGCGGGCGGCTGTGAGTTGACGACCCGTGGCCGCCGCATCCAGCTGACCCGGCCGACCCTCTTCGTGGACGACGGGACGACGAGGATCCCCGCCGTCACCCGGATGGTGCTGGCGCGGATCGACGCCAAGAACTTCCTCGCGCTCACCCCCGTGGTGTCCGCGCCGGCCGCCGCGCACCTGCGCGCGGCGAAGTAGCGGCGGCGCGCGGGGCCGGCCCAGGCGGCGGCCCGCGGAGCGCCTTCGCAGGGCAGTGCCGTGCCAGACCCGGTCCGAGAGTCGAGATCCGAGCAGTGAGAGGTGTGTAGTGTCCCCCAACCCGATCCGGGTCACCGTCATCGTCGGAAGCACCCGCGACGGGCGGCTCGCGCCGTCCGTGGCGCAGTGGTTCGAGGGCCAGATCGGGCAGCGTGACGACATGGTCACGGACGTCGTCGACCTGCTCGACGACCCGCTGCCCGACAGCCTGGACGACAAGGCGCCGGCCGTGCGCGCGCTGCGGCCGCGACTGGCCGAGGCCGACGCGTTCGTGCTGATCGTGCCGGAGTACAACCGCAGCATCCCGGGGCCGTTGAAGACCGCGATCGACTGCTTCCAGTCCGAGTGGGAGGCCAAGCCGGTCGGGTTCGTCAGCTACGGGCTCGGCATGGCCGGCGGCGTCCGGGCGGTGGAGCACCTGCGGCAGATCTTCGCGGAGTTCCACGCGGTCGGGGTGAAGGACATCGTGACCTTCCCGCGGATCATGGAGCACTTCGATGCCGAGGGGAACTTCCCGGTGAACTCCAGCGGCTGCGACGCGGCCGCCAAGACCATGCTCGACGAGCTGGCCTGGTGGGGCCGAGCCCTGCGTGAGGCGAAGGCCCAGCACCCCTACGGCAGCTGATCCGACCGATTTTCCGGGCCCCGGGCCCCCGTCCGGCGTGTCCGACGGCGGTCGGCGGGGTTCGTCGGCATGCCCGCCGACCTGCGCGGATGCCAGGAAGCCCGGGGAACCTGCCGGATCGGACCGGGAAACATCTCCGATTGATGGTTGGGTAAGTTGTTAGTTGGGAAGTTGATAGTTGGCGGGTGGATGGATAGTCTGGCCGCCAGGAAACGACGGAAGTGAGGACAGGCCATGGGCAGCAAGGACTTCAAGCTCGACATGACGATGATGTTCGCCATGCACGACGCACTCCGGCGTGAACTGGAGCGCATGGCACGGGTCACCGCGCGAGTGGACGGCGACCCGCAGAGCGTCCTGACCACCACCGCCGGGTGGGAGATGTTCAAGACGTTCCTGACGGTCCATCACACCGCCGAGGACATCATGATCTGGCCGGTGATGCAGGAGGCCCTGGCCGGCCGGCCGGACGACCTGGAACTGCTCGACGCGATGGAGGCCGAGCACGCCGCCATCGACCCGCTGCTGACCGCCATAGACGCGGCGCTCGTCGACCACGAGTCGGGCCTGACCCGCCTGGGCGACCTCAGCGACGCACTCGTCACCACGCTCACCGCCCACCTCAAGCACGAGGAGAGCGAGGGCCTGCGACTCATCGACGCGACCCTGAGCGAAGAGCAGTGGAAGAACTTCAGCGCCGAACACCGCGGCCGGATCGGCGACAACGCNCAGCGGTTCCTGCCGTGGCTGCTGGACGAGGCCAGCGAGCAGAGCTTCGAGCTGATCCTCGGCCGGATGCCGGAGAACCTGCAGGCCGCGTACGAGAACGAGTGGCGCCGGGCGTACCAGGCGCTCAACCTCTGGGGCCCCGGGGGAACCCTCGCCGCCAGGTGAGCGAAGACCCACAAGGTCACATCAAACAGGTCACATCAGAAGACCGACGGAGAATCTCATGTCGCTAAAAGACCGTATCGACACCCCGGAGGCCGCCGCGCCGCCGGCCCCCAAGCTCGGCCTGGCGCTCCTCGTCATCGCGGCGGCGCAGCTCATGCTGGTCCTGGACAACACCATCGTGGCCGTCGCCCTGCCGAGCATGCAGAGCGGCCTGCACCTGGCCGGATCCGACCTGAACTGGCTGATCACGGCGTACGCGCTGGCCTTCGGCGGACTGCTGCTCGTCGGCGGCCGCGCCGGTGACCTCTTCGGCCGCCGCCGGGTGTTCCGCATCGGCCTGGTCCTGTTCGCCGGGGCCTCCCTGCTCGGCGGCCTCGCCGGCACCGGCGCCATCCTGATCGGCGCCCGCGTCCTGCAGGGTGTCGGCGCCGCGATCGCCGCGCCCACCGCACTGTCACTGCTCGCCACCACCTTCCCGGCCGGCCCGGCCCGCAACAAGGCGCTCGGCGTGTACGGCGCCATGGGCGGCCTCGGCTCCGTCATCGGCCTGCTGCTCGGCGGCGCCCTGACCGAGTACCTGGACTGGCGCTGGGTCATGTTCGTCAACATCCCGATCGCCATCGCCGTCCTGTTCGGCTCCGGCGTGCTGGTCGAGGGCGAGCGTGACCGCGGCAAGATCGACCTGCCCGGTGCGATCACCGCCACCGGCGGCCTCGGCTCCCTGGTCTACGCGATCAACCGCGGCAGCCAGCAGGGCTGGACCGACAGCATCACGCTCTCCTTCCTCGGCGCGGCCGCCGTCCTGCTGATCGCCTTCGTCCTCATCCAGCGCAGCAGCGCGGCCCCGATGATGCCGCCGAAGGTGCTCAAGAGCCGCAGCCGGATCGGTGCGAACGCCATCATGGCCCTGATGGGCGCCGGCATGTTCGCCACGTTCTACTTCCTCACCCTCTACATGCAGGTCGTCAAGGGCTACGCCCCGATGGAGACCGGCCTGGCCTACCTGCCCTTCGCGATCGGCATCGGCCTCGCGGCCGGCGGCATCGGCCCGCAGCTGCTGGCCCGCACCTCGGAGCGCAACGTCATCGGCCTCGGCCTGCTCATCGGCGCCATCGGCATGGCCTGGTTCAGCACCCTCTCCCCGGGCATGAACCCCTTCGTCACCCTGCTGCCCGCGCAGCTGGTCTCCGGCCTCGGCCTCGGCCTGGCCTTCGTCACCATCACCATCATCAGCGTCCGCGGCGTCGACCCGCAGGACACCGGCATCGCGTCCGCCCTGGTCAACACCAGCCAGCAGGCCGGTGGCGCCATCGGTCTCGCGGCGCTGGCCGCCACCGCCGCCGCGGCCACCAAGGGCGCCCTCTCGGACAGCTCGCTGCCCGAGGCCCTGAGCCACGGCTACTCGGCCGCCTTCCTCGGCGGCGGCGCCCTGTACCTGGTCGCCCTCGTGGTCGCGGTGCTGACGATCAGCTCCGACGCACCGAAGCCGGCCGACGAGTCGGCGCCGGCCCCCGTCGCCATCTGACGCGGGTCGCGCTCGAAACCCCCCTTCGGCGGGGCCGGCAGCACCACCGCCGGCCCCGCCGCGCCCCGGCCGCCCACGCCGGGGCGGCACGTACACCGGGAACGCACGAACGCCGGGGCGGCACGTACACCCGGCACGTACACCCGGAACGTACGAACGCCGGGAACCCGCAGGTCTCGGCCACACGAGGCCGCTCACGTATGCTCGGGAGGGAGGTGCTGTCTTGCGGCGCGAACACGATGACGTCCAGAAGCCCGTGGCGGGTCCGATGGAGGAAGCGGCCGAGGTTCCCGGCGCCGCTCTCCCGGACACCCTGACCGGTTTCATCGGCTACCTGCTGCGACGCGTCTTCGCGCAGTTCAGCGCGACCGCCGGCGGCGAGGCCGACCTGCGCGACTTCGTCGTGCTGGACGCGCTGGCCGACCGCGACTGGCTGTCCCAGGTCGACCTGGCCGAACGGCTCGGCATCAACCGCACCGTCATGGTCTCGGTGATCGACCGGCTGGAGAAGTCCGGACACGTCCTGCGCACCCGCAACCCCGACAACCGCCGCTCCTACGTCCTCTCCCTCACCGACGCGGGCAGGACCGCGCTCGCGGACGCCCGCCGGGCCGTCGCGGAACGCGACCGGCGCCTCACCGAGGCCCTGACCGACACCGAACGGGCCCGCCTGGACGAACTGCTGGGCCGGCTGCTGCCCGCACACGAGGAGCAGCCCGCCGTCCGCAGTACCGAGTACCTCGTCACCCAGGCGCACTACCGCCTGCGCAAGGTCGGCGACGACAAGCTCACCGGCACCGGCCTACGGGTGCGCCACTTCGGCCCCCTCGCCGTGCTCGACGGCTCAGGACCCTGCGCGCAGCAGCAGCTGGCCGAGCACCTCGCCATCACCGAACCGGCTGCCTCCCCGCTGGTCGAGGAGCTGGTGAAGGCCGGCCTGGTCGGCCGCGGGCGCGACCCGCACGACCGCCGCCGCTACGCCCTGGAGATCACCGATGCCGGGCGGCAACAGCTGCTGATGCTGCACAAGACCGTCGACGAGCTCCAGTCCGACGTGGCCGCCATGCTCGGCCCGGGCGGCGACGCGGAGCTCCACGCCCTGCTCCTGAAGGTGCTGGAGACGGACCGCCCCGCCTGACCGCAGGACCCTCCCCGCTCCGCCACCCCGCCTGACCACAGCCCTTCGACGTCCGTGGCCGGCCACCCCTCCCGGTGGCCGTGACTACCCACCACGGCAAGGGAATTGCGTCGGCGGAAGGCGTTGACGCGGCCCCCCGCCGGATGTCACGCTCTCTGTGGCGGCTCCGCCGTGCCCCGGACCGGGCGCCTCCCCGGCGCACCCGGCGCCCGGCCGCAGAGCCCGCCGACCGACACCCCGTACGAGCCGCCCGCGCACCAGCAGGCGGCTCGTCCGCGTTCCGGCCCCCAGCTTCCTGCTCCCCTTGCTGCTCCCGACGCCCTGACGCTGCCGTGCACCGGCCGCGCGGCGCCGGGAGATCGCCTTGTGGCCCCCGTGACCTGTCGCCAGGGTGCCCACTTCACGAGATCGGCCCGGCGCGGGTACCTCACCGCCCGGTGCGTCCGTGCACCACCCCCGCACCACCCGCACCACCCTGCTGGAAACCCCGCCGCTGCCGGCTCCACGAGCCCAGCCGGGCGCGCGCCGGCCACCTCGTCGATCCAGGCCGGAGTACCGGGCCGTGGCTTCGGTGCGAGGCGGCCCGCGCCAACCGTTCGCCCGAATCCCCAACCTGACCGACAGGAGAATTTCCATGGCCGTGAAGACGACCGCCGGCGCGAAGGACGACAGCACCAAGGGCAAAGCCGTGCACGACGTCATCATCCTGGGCTCCGGCCTCGCCGGGTCGGTGACCGCCTCGATCCTGGCCCGCAACGGCGCCAAGGTGGTGCTCATCGACGCGACCGCGCACCCGCGCTTCGCGGTCGGCGAGTCCATGACGCCGCAGCTGGTGGAGTGGCTGCACATCCTGGCCGAGCGCTACGACGTGCCCGAGATCAAGAGCCTGGCCAGCGTCAACGCCAGCAACCGCGACATCAGCCCGCTGTTCGGCACCAAGGGCCACTTCGGCTTCATGCGGCACACCCCCGGCAACGAGCCCGACCCGCGCGAGGCCACCCAGCTGGCGCTCCCGAAGATCTTCTCGCAGAACAGCCACCTGTTCCGCCAGGAGAGCGACTCGTTCATGTTCCACGTCGCCTGCAAGTACGGCGTGACCGCGCGCCAGAACTGGCGTGCGAGCGACGTCGACTTCGACGACGACGGGGTCACCGTCACCGGCCAGAACGGCGAGAAGTTCCGCGCCAAGTACCTCATCGACGCGAGCGGCGTCCGCTCGCCGCTGGCCGAGAAGTTCGGCCTGCGCGAGCAGCCGGCCCGCTTCAAGCACCACTCGCGCTCGATGTTCACGCACTACATAGGCGTGAAGCGGTTCGACGACGTCAGCGGGCACCCCAAGGACCTGCGCCCGCCGGTGGACTGGCACAACGGCACGATGCACCACCTGATCGACCGGGGCTGGTTCTGGATCATCCCGTTCGACAACCACCCGGACTCCAAGAACAAGCTGTGCAGCGTCGGCCTCACCTTCGACGAGCGGCTCTACCCCAAGCAGCCCGGNATGACCCCGGACGAGGAGTTCGAGTACTACCTCGACCAGTACCCGGCGGTGAAGCGCCAGTTCGAGGGTGCCACCCGGGTCCGCGAGTGGGTCTCGACGGACCGCCTGCAGTACTCCTCGAAGCAGACCATCGGCGACCGCTGGTGCCTGATGTCGCACGCGGCCGGCTTCATCGACCCGCTGTTCTCACGCGGCCTGTCCAACACCTTCGAGGTCGTCGACGCGCTGACCTCGCGCCTGCTGGAGGCGCTCAAGGACGGTGACTTCTCCGCCGAGCGTTTCGCCTACGTCGAGGAGCTGGAGCAGGGCCTGCTGAAGTACAACGACGAGATCGTCAACGCCTCCTTCAACGCCTTCTCGCACTTCAAGCTGTGGAACGCGGTCTTCCGGGTCTGGGGCGCCTTCATCAGCCCCGGCGTGATGCGCCTGACCCGGGCCCGGCTGCTCTACGTCCGGGACGGCGACCCCAAGCACTTCAAGGAGCTGGAGGACGCCAAGTACCCCGGCCTGTGGTGGCCGGAGAGCGACAAGTTCAAGAACCTGCTCGAAGCCACCGCCGAGACCTGCGAGAAGTTCGAGGCCGGCGTCCTGACCGGCGACGAGGCGGCGGACATCGTCCTCAAGCACGTCCAGGACTCCGACATCGTCAACCCGACCTTCGGCTGGAAGGACCCGAACCGCCGCTTCGTCTCGCCCAGCACCTTCACCATGGCGCGGTTCATGTACTGGGCCTCGGTCCAGGGTCCGCCGGAGATGCGCCACCTGGGCCGGGAGTTCCTCAAGGGAATCCTCAAGGCCGGCTCGAAGGTCCGCAAGCTGCTCTGATCCGCTCGCCCGGGTCCGGCCGGGCCGGGGCACCCGGGAACTGACCAACACTCAAATCCCCTGGGGTGAAGGAGTTCCTCTGTCATGGTAACCACCACGGTTGCCCCGATCCCGGCGCACTCGTTGCTGGTCCTGCTGCTGCAGGTCGGCCTGCTGTTGTTGACCGCGCTGCTGCTGGGCCAGCTGGCCCAGCGCCTGCGCATGCCGGCCATCGTCGGCGAGCTGTCGGCGGGGGTCCTGCTCGGACCCTCGCTGCTCGCCCACGTGGCCCCGGACCTGGGCAACTGGCTCTTCCCGCACACCACGGCCCAGATGCACCTGCTCGACTCGATCGGCCAGTTCGGCGTCATCCTGCTGGTCGGGCTGACCGGCATGCACCTCGACCTCAAGCTGGTCCGCCGGCAGGGCGGCAGGGCGGCCGGCGTCAGCGCGGCCGGCCTGCTCCTGCCGCTCGGCCTGGGCGTCTGGCTCGGCTTCCAACTGCCGGGCCAGCTGCGTGCCCCGGGCTCGGACGCGACGGTCTTCGCCATCTACATCGGCGTCGCCATGTGCGTCAGCGCGATCCCGGTGATCGCCAGGACGCTGACCGACATGAAGCTCATCCACCGCGACATCGGCCAGATGATCCTGGTGGCCGGCACCGTGGACGACGCGGTCGGCTGGGTNCTGGTCTCGCTGATCACCGCGATGGCCACGACCGGCCTGCACTCCGGCGAGGTGGTGGCCGCGCTCGCCCGCCTGGCCATCGTCCTCGTCCTCGCGATGACCGTCGGCCGGCTGGTCGTCCGCGCCGCGATGCGCGCGGCCACCCGCTCCGGTGTGCGCGGCCTGCCCGTGGTCACCGCGGTCGTGCTGCTGATCCTGTCGGCGGCCGGCAGCCAGGCGATGCAGCTGGAGGCGGTCTTCGGCGCGTTCCTCTGCGGCATCCTCATCTCGCAGTGCCGGGAGACGGACGCCAAGGAGCTGGAGCCGCTGAACACCACGGTCGGCACCGTGCTGGCCCCGCTGTTCTTCGCCACCGCGGGCCTGCGGATCGACCTGACGGCGCTGGCCACCCCGAAGATCGCCCTCTGGGGCCTCGCGGTGTTCGCCATCGCGGTCGTCGGGAAGTTCCTGGGCGCCTTCCTCGGCGGCCGGCTCAGCGGGATGAACCGCTGGGAGTCGCTGGCGCTGGGCGCCGGCATGAACGCCCGCGGCGTGATCGAGGTGATCATCGCCATGATCGGCGTCCGCCTCGGCCTGCTGACGGTGGAGATGTACTCCATCATCGTGCTGGTCGCGGTGCTCACCTCCGTGATGGCGCCGCCGCTGCTCCGCTACGCCATGAACCGGGTGGCGCACACGGCCGAGGAGGCCCTGCGCGAGACCCGGGTCCTGGAGTTGCAGGGCGAGTCCGGCAGCCGGCGGGAGGCCGTCGCCAACGCCCCCCGGTAGGCCGCCCGGCCTGCCGGCCATCCGTACCACCACCGCGGGGCCCGCGCACGACCGCGTGGGCCCCGCGGTGACGAGCCGTCCTGCACCAGCACCGGCCGGTCGCCCAATCGAACTCAGCAACGAAAGGGATTCACATGTCCTCGCCGCTCACGCTGACGCATCAGCGCCCGACCGAACCGATAGAGCCCGGTCAACTACGCCGCGTGTGCGGCCTCTTCGTCACAGGTGTGACCGTGATAACGACGGGCGTCGAGGGCCGCGAGGTCGGCACGACGGTCAACTCCTTCACCTCGGTCTCGCTGGACCCGCCCCTGGTCCTGTTCTGTCTGCACAAGCAGTCCCGGCTCCACGAGTCGCTCCGCGAGACCGGCGGCTTCGCCGTCAACTTCCTTGCCGCGCACCAGGAGTCGCTCGCCCGGTCGTTCGCCGGCAAGCGGGCCGCCGCCTTCGACGAGGTGGCCCACCACCGCAGCGCGGAGGGCGTGCCGGTACTGAGCGAGGCACTGGCCCACCTGATGTGCCGCACGGTCGACGAGTACCCCGGCGGTGACCACACCATCATCCTGGGCGAGGTGGTCGAGATCGGCATCCCGGAGCCCCGCAAGGACCCGCTGATCTTCTTCGAGGGCACGCTGGGCACGCTCCCCGGCGGACAGTCCATCCGCTGATCAAACCCGGTCCCGTCCTTTGGAGTTGAGGAAACACCGATGCGCAAGGTGCTTATCGCCAACCGCGGAGAAATCGCCGTCCGCGTCGCCCGGGCCTGCTCGGATGCCGGTATCGCCAGCGTCGCCGTCTACGCCGAGCCGGACCGGGACGCGCTGCACGTCCGCGCGGCCGACGAGGCGTACGCGCTCGGCGGCGACACCCCCGGCACCAGCTACCTGGACATCACCAAGGTCCTCAAGGCAGCCGCCGACTCCGGCGCCGACGCCGTCCACCCCGGCTACGGCTTCCTCTCCGAGAACGCCGACTTCGCCCAGGCCGTCCTCGACGCCGGCCTCACCTGGATCGGCCCCCCGCCGCAGGCCATCCGCGACCTCGGCGACAAGGTCACCGCCCGCCACGTCGCCCAACGCGCCGGCGCACCCCTGGTCGCCGGCACCCCCGACCCCGTCGCCGGCCCCGACGAGGTCCTCGCCTTCGCCCGCGAACACGGCCTGCCCGTCGCCATCAAGGCCGCCTTCGGCGGCGGCGGCCGCGGCCTCAAGGTCGCCCGCACCCTCGAAGAGATCCCCGAACTCTTCGAATCCGCCGTCCGCGAAGCCGTCGCCGCCTTCGGACGCGGCGAATGCTTCGTCGAGCAGTNCCTCGACAACCCCCGCCACGTCGAGACCCAGTGCCTCGCCGACCGGCACGGCAACGTCGTCGTCGTCTCCACCCGCGACTGCTCACTCCAGCGCCGCCACCAGAAACTCGTCGAAGAGGCACCCGCACCGTTCCTCACCGACGAACAGAACGCCGAGCTCTACCGCGCCTCCAAGGCCATCCTGCGCGAAGCCGGCTACGTCGGCGCCGGCACCTGCGAATTCCTCGTCTCCCAGGACGGACTCATCTCCTTCCTCGAGGTCAACACCCGCCTCCAGGTCGAACACCCCGTCTCCGAAGAGGTCACCGGCCTCGACCTCGTCCGCGAGATGTTCCGCATCGCCGACGGCGAAGCCCTCGGCTACGACGACCCGCCCGTGCGCGGCCACTCCATCGAGTTCCGCATCAACGGCGAGGACCCCGGACGCGGCTTCCTGCCCGCCCCCGGCACCGTCACCCTCTTCGCACCCCCCACCGGCCCCGGCGTACGCCTGGACGCCGGCGTCGAGACCGGCTCCGTCATCGGCCCCGCCTGGGACTCCCTCCTCGCCAAGCTGATCGTCACCGGCTCCACCCGCAAGCAGGCCCTCCAACGAGCCGCCCGCGCCCTCGCCGAATTCAAGGTCGAAGGCATGGCCACCGCCATCCCCTTCCACCGCGCCGTCGTCACCGACCCCGCCTTCGCCCCCGAACTCCACGACAGCGACGAGGCGTTCACCGTCTTCACCCGCTGGATCGAAACCGCCTTCGACAACACCATCCCCGCCTTCACCGCCACCGCCGGCGAAGCCGACGAAGCCGACACCCGCGAAACCGTCGTCGTCGAGGTCGGCGGCAAG
>FJVZ01001189.1_pt1 | contig 17069 bp, 12 predicted proteins | sample 1011841 | NCBI WGS metagenome assembly FJVZ01 (sample SAMEA3912450, study PRJEB9761) | metagenome | biome: forest; material: soil | place: USA | collected 2011-06-22 | depth 0.1 m
GCCTGGCCGAACGCGTCCAGGAGCGGTGGTTCGGCCCCGGCCAGGTGGCCCTGTTCGCTTCCACCCGCACCGAGCACGCCAACCTCCGCGCCGCGATGGAGTACTCCCTCACCGACCCCGGCCAGGCACCCGCCGGACTCCACATGGCCAGCTCCCTGTGGATCTACTGGATTGCCGGCGGTCTGCCCCGGGAGGGCGCCGTCTGGCTGGAACGAGCCCTGGCCTGCAACGAGGAACCCAGCGCGCAGCGGGCCGAAGCCCTGTGGGCGGCCAGTCTGCTCAGCATCTACGGCGGGAACCCGAGTCAAACGGCGGTGGACGAAACCATCACCATGATGGAGGAGTGCCGCAGTCTGGCCTCACAACTGGGCGACCCCGCGCTTCTCGCCCACGCGACCTACCTCTGGGGTTTCACCCAGCTGCGCGGAGACGATCCGGTCCAGGGATTCTTCGTGCTCGGCGAGGGAATCGAGTTGGAGCGGGCGCTGGGCGAGTCGAACCCGCACCTGCGCTTCGCCCAGTTCATGCTCACCATCGCGGCCACTCTGGGGAATCTCGTCGACATGGTGCTCACCGTCGGGGAGGAGTGCCGGTCCGCCTGCCGGGACCGGGGAGACCAGTGGCTCCAGTCCTGGATCGTCCTCTTCCTTGGGATCTTCGCCGTGCTCCAGGACCGGAGAGCGGACGCCGGGAGCCATCTGAGGGAAGTCGTGCGACTCAAGCAGCCGTTCCACGAACTGCTGGGGATCGGCACCGCCGTCGAGTTCCTGGCCTGGTGCGCGGTGGCGGACGGTGACGCGAGCCGCGGCGCAAGGCTGTTCGGGGCCAGCACAGTCTTCCTGAAACCGCTGGGGCTGGACTTCGAGCACTTCACCCGGCACGGCGAGTGGAGTGACCAGCGGGATCACAGTGTGGTCGTCCGGCAGGCCAAGGACGCCATGGGCGAGCGGGCCTACCGCCTGGCCCACCAGAGCGGTGCACAGCTCTCCCAGGACGAGGCCGTCGCCTATGCCCTGGGGGAGGGGACCGAAACCGGCGTCACACAGGCGGGGACGGAGGAGCCGGCGCGGTTGACCCAGCGGGAACGGCAGATTGCGGAGCTGCTCGCCGAAGGGCTGTCCAACAAGGAGATCGCCGACCGGCTGGTCATCGCCCAGCGCACCGCCGAGACCCACGTCGCCAACATCCTCACCAAACTCGACTGCACCTCCCGGTCACAGGTGGCCGTCTGGGTCACCCGACATCGGTAGCCCGAGCGGACAACGACGCCGCCGCGCCCGACATCGGGAGTCGCGGGGAGGGAGGACCAGGCCTCTACCCCGACACCAATTCGGCCGCCACCCCGGCGTCCTGTGCCAGGTCGTCGGCGGACCGGCGGTGGGCCTGCACCGCCAGCTCGACTCTCGACGCGACGCCGAGCTTGGCGAAGACCGCGGACAGATGGAACTGGACGGTCCTCGGCGAGAGGTACATCCGGGTGCCGATGTCCGGATTCGAGCGGCCGTCCGCCACGTGGCGGACGATGGTGCGCTCGGTCTCGGTGAGCGCCGGCCAACCTGTGCGGGGCTGTTCCTCGACGCGTCGCCGGGAACGGATGCCGAACGCGGCGAGCGCCTCCTCGGCACGGATCGCGTCCCACCGCGCGTCGAGCCGCTCGTACAGCTCCAGGGCTCGGTGGAGGGTCTGGCGTGCGGGCCCGGCCTCGCCCCGGCGGCCCAGGACCTTTGCTGCGCACTCGAAGGCGTAGGCCTCGTTGAGGACATGGCCGGTGGCGCGGAAGCAGTCGGCCGAATCCCGGAGAACGTCCGCCTTCCCACGGAGCAGACCCACACCGAGCAGGGCCGTTCCGCGGGCATTCGAGGGCCGGGTGCCGGCTCCGGCCGTCAGCACGGCCGTGAGTCTTCGAAGCCGGTCGGTGTCCTCCAGATCCGCCGCCAGCCGGAGGGCGTCGGTGCACAGCCGGTACAGGAACGGCTGTCCCACACCTCCCGCGCCGGACTGCCACATCTCGAAGAGCAGGTCGAGCGCCTTCTCGGGCTTCCCCTGCGCCTCCCAGGTCAGAGCCCGTGCCCAGCGGCGCAGGAACTCGTAGTAGCTGCCGCCGATGCTGTCATCGGGATGCTCCATGAGCTCGGCGTACGTCCCCGGGGCACCCCGGTGGACCGTGATCAGAGCGGCCTGGCTGCTCAGTGCCCCGCCCATGCCGAGCGGATCCACGGTCTCCCGGCCCGCGCTGACCTCGGCGAGGGCGTCGTCCCAGCGGCCCTCGATGAATCCCAGGCGCGCCTTGCCCAGGTGGTACCAGGTCAGCAGGGGACACCCGCCGGGGCCGGTGTGCCGAAGCCCCCGGTCGAAGGCCTGGTGCGCCTCGTCGACGCGGTCCAACTCGATGAGTGCGAGGCCCCGGATGAAGTTCGGGGCGATCGGCAGTTCGGGGCGTATGCGCTGGTTGCCGAGCATTGTGGCGGCCCGGTCCGCGAGCTCCAGCGCCTCACCGGGTCGCAGGCCCGCCAGGCTGCCCAGTGCTTGCACGGCCACTCCGTGGGCGGCCACGTAGAGGTCGCCCCGCAGGCCCGCCGCCACCGTGCGTCGTGCTGCCGACTCGACCTCGTCGAAGCGCCGCAGCGCGAGGTTGCACTGCGCGGTGAGAGCCTCGAACCGGCCGTCGTCCGGCGCGTGTTCGAGGGCCTTGCGCGCTTCCTCGACAGCCGTCTCGTAGTGATGCTGCTGATAGGCGCTCTGGGCCAGCACCCAGCGCAGTTCGGCTTCTTCGGCGGGGAGGCAACCGGAAGCCAGGGCTGTCCGGGCCAGGTCCATGGCCCGGCAGGGTTCTCCCAGCCGGAGCAGGACCGCGGCAAGCTCCGCGCGGAAGGTCGACGCGAGGGTGGCGTCGGAGCCCACCGACTCCAGCGCCCGTTCGAGTAGCTCCGCGGCCACCTGCGGGGCCCGCATTCCCAGTGCGTGCACCACGGCGGTCAGCCAGGCCAGGGACTGGGGGGCCAGGGAACCGCCGCCCCGGAGCAGGTACTCGGCTACCCGCTCGGGCGGCGCGCCCGCAGCCGCGAGAGCCTGCCCGGCCTGGCGCTGGAGCGCGGAACGGGCGGACGGTGCGACGCCCGCGACGAGCAGCTGCCGGACCACCCCGTGCCGGAACGAAAGGCTGTCCCTGCGGTTCTCCAGAACGCCGCCGTCCACCGCTTCGGCGAGCGCCTCCCACACCTTGGTGACCGGCAGGCCGAGGACAAGGGACAGCTCCCACAGGTCCACCTGCGGGCCCAGGACGGCGGCCGTCCTCAGCGCCTCCCTGGCACTTGGCGGGAAGGCCTCCAGGCTCCGCAGGATCACCTCCGCCACGACCTCGGGAATCCCGGTGGTGGCGTTCCTGGCGTCGCCCGCGGCCGAATCGACGTCCGTGGCCGCGTCGACGTCCGCGCAGTCCCCCACCGCACGGATCGCGCCGTGCGTGCTGAAGGCGCGCACCATCTCGATGACGAACAGCGGGTTTCCTCCAGCGGCGGACAGTCGGTCCAGCAGAACGGGGCCAGGCCGGGACTCCAGCAGCTCGCTGGCCAGCATGGAGACGTCTTCCTGCCCGAGCGGGCTGAGGTGGAGCGTCCGCACGGCGCCGTCCTCGAAGCCCTGGAGCATCTCGGGCCGATCGGTGCGGCGGCCCGAGGGCAGCGTCAGGCCGAGCAGCACCGGCAGATGACGGAGGGCGCGCTGCAGGCGGCCGAGCACCGCCAGGCTGAAGTCGTCGGCCCACTGCGCGTCGTCCAGCAGCACCACCACCGGCCCGTCGGCGCACCAGTCGTCCAGGAGGGCCCGGACGTTCTCGGCGAGGGTGAACTCCCGGTGGAGGGGGGTGGATCCCGCGTCGCCCCGCAGTGATGCCCGCAGTGAGGAGATCTGGTCTCGTGCGGCGTCGTCGGCGGACGAGGACAGGCAATCGAGGAGGGCCTGGAACGGCACGCGTCGCTCGAGCTCGTTCGCCGCGCTGTACAGCACCCTGACGTGCGCGCCGCGGCACTGGGCCGCGAAGGTCTCGAACAGGGCGGTCTTCCCGATCCCCGCTTCACCTTGGACCAGTACCGACTGCCCGCACCCGCCCCGCGTGATGTCGCGGAGCCTGCCCAGCTCGGCCAGCTCTCGGTCGCGGGCGAACAGTCGTGGAACCGTTTCGAGGGTGGTGCCCGTGTCAGCCATGTCGTTCCAAGCTCCGACTATGTTGTGTGCTGTCGATCTGGAGGCGCAGTGCGGTGCGTACGGTCGCGGGCAGTGCGAGGAGCAGGGCCCGGTGCAGGAGGCGGTGACGGAAGGCCAGTTCGTCTCCGTGGTGGTGCAGCACTCCGTGGGTGACGGCCTCCTCGGCTGCGTNCAGGACTTCCCGGGTGGTTATGCCGANTGCGGTGGCGAGTTCGTCCACTGGTGCGGTGGGTCCGAGGACGGCCATCACTTCGAGGAGGTCGCGGGTGTGGTCGGGCAGCGGGTCCAGTTCGCGCAGGACTGCTGCGAGGAGCTCCGGTGGGAGGACATCGGACTCGTCGGCGTCCCCGGCCAGCGCGATGACGTAGCGCGCGATGCCTTCCGCCGGGGCGAGCCGGGCGGGCGCGACCGGTGCGCCGGCCGTCGCCCGGGCGAGCTGCGCCACGGAGCCTTCGTCGAGCCGGCCCAACCGGATGCCGGTCCAGTGGGGCCCGCGAAGGCACTGCCGCGTCGCCACCACGAGCAGCAGCGGCGCCCCGGCACCCGCCATGGCGATGAGCACATCCATGCTCTGCGCATCCGCCCACTGCGCGTCGTCCAGCACGATGGCCACGGGGCCGCCGCCAGCGCGACGCATGGACGCCGCGATCGCCCCGGCGATCCGGCCCGCGACCTGGCCGGGAGCGTCCTGCCCCCGGCTCGGGGCCGCCACCGCCTGTTCCGTGAACCGACCACCCATGCAGGACGACAGCGCCGCGAAAGCAATCCCCTGCTCAAGCGGCAGCGCCGCACCCCGGAAGACCCTCACCCCGACCGCACGGCATTCGAAGGCGAACGCGTCGAGAAGAAGGGACTTCCCCGTACCCGCCACCCCCTCGACCGCGACCGCACTGCCCTGGCCGGCACCCAGAGAAGCCACGGCCNTCCGAAGCTGTGCCAATTCCGCTCCCCGGCCGATCAGTGCGGGTCGGCCGATCGATTGGTCGTCCTTGCCCGGGATCCGAAGACCGGTGAACTCGAACGGGAGGTATCCCCTGACGGCGGGAGCCACGAAGGTCGAGTGCCTGCGGGGCGACAGAACCTGAGTCTGAGTGGTCACGGGCTCTCCTGGAGGCATCAGCGGGACGGGTTTTCCTGACACTCGCCATGCTGTCTTCCAGGGGAGGGGTGCTTCATCGTCGAAGCTACGTAACCCACTACTGAGGTCCTGCGGTCCGGGTACGGGGACGAGGGATCGGGCCCAGCGGCTCAAATTCGTACATGTGTACGGATATGTATGGATCTGGGCCCGTCCGGCGAGGCCTGCGCAGGTACGCCCACCGGGACGACACCCGGTGTCTTCGGTCGGGATCTGTCCATAGTCGACGCCCGCCGGGCCCAGGAGTACTGGTACTCCGGACCCAGGCCCCTACCGGGCTCGCCCGAGACCGGACTAGCCTGCGACGGACCCACCCGGGGAAGGCGTCCAGCGACAGTCGCGTGATGCCGGCCGGACCCGGGCAGGGTGGCGACACGCCCGCCGCCGCAGGCGTACACCGCATCGGCAGCCGGCGACACCCCCCCAGCACATACCGCTCGGTGTCGACCCAGGAGTCCCCCATGCAACGGAACCTCACACCAGCACCAGTCTCCAGGCCCGGAACGAGCCCGTACGGCTCGACGGCCAGACTCAGCGCCTGCCGTTCCCCATGGCCCGGGAGCGTGCTCCGCCCCGATGTGCTCGGATTCGAACAATCGGCGAAGGCGTGGCTGTTCGACATCTGCCCGGCACGCTGGCAGTCCGAGCAACTCTTCCAGCGACGCCCGGACGAACTTGCGCGGCTGGTGCGGTTTCACCTCGAAGCCCAGTTGGGCACCATCCAGGCGGCGCTGCGCCGAACGCGGGGGAGCCGTACATCACCGGACGTACAGGAACTCCTTGAGGTCTACCAGCGGGAGAGCGACTGGGTGGTCGCCATGCGCGACAGGGTCTGCGCGGTGGAGAGCGCACTCCAGGAACGCCGGGGCACGATCTCGCAGTCGGACGCCAAGGCCATCAGGCGCGATGGCGGATGATTCGCGCGGGACCTCGGTGCAGGGTGACGGTGTCCGGCTCCCGGCGCCGGCCGCCCCTCGCGACGGGGTCCCGCTACGTAGGAGCACACCATGACCCACGTTGTTCTCTTCTCCGGATTCGGATCGCACCGCAACGACGTGGACGAAGGCCTCTTCGATCGTCACCCCGACCTGGACACGGCGGCCGCCGACATCCTCGGCTACTCGATTCGGGACCGGCTCCGGGCCGACCGCGGCGTAGGGCCGCTCGACAGCCCGTCCAACCAGGCGGCCGCCTTCGTGGTCAACGCGATGAAGTACCGCGCCCGCCGCGAGGACGGCTTGGCGCCCGACATCGTGATGGGCCGCGACCTGGGGGAGTACAACGCTTTGGAAGCGGCAGGAGTCCTCGACTTCGGAACAGGTCTGCGACTGGTGCACCTACGGGCCGAAATCGTCGGTGACACCGACGGTTCCATGGCTGCCGTACTCGGCCTCACTCCCGAAGAGATCCGAGCTGTACTCCGGAGCGCAGGCCTGCGCGACCTGGTGTTCGCAAGCCTCAACACCCCCTACCAGAGCGTGCTCTCCGGTCGGCCCTGCGACATCGCGCGTGCCGAGGACATCCTCCTGCGGGCGGGCGCGTACGACGTCAGACCGATCGCCATGGGAAGACCCTTCCACTCCCCGCTGCTTGCCGCCGCCGCCGAGAAATTCCGCGATGCCCTGCGCGGTACGACCTTCGGACGGCCCCGCATCCCGGTCATCGCCAACTGCACGGCACTCCCGTACCGACAGGAAAGCACGGCCGAGATCCTCGCCCGTCATATGCGGGAACCGGTGAGATGGCACGAATCCATCAGGTGGGCCGCCGACCGCTTCCCGCAGGCGGTGTACACGGCGGTCGGCGACCAGAGGCTTCTACTGAAAATGTTGCGCCAGATCTTCGCCGAATCAATCCGCTCGGGTCCGACGGGCGCGCTCTGCCGGTCGCTCGTGAGAATTCNGTCTTACTGACGCGTCGTCAAGATGAACAGGGAAAGACCGATTCGGTAGGTTCAATCCCTCCGCACTCTCCACGTTTCTCGCGCCGTCGCAATAGCGCCAGCCCGACGAGTACCCGATGACCCGCCGCGGGCAGTGCCCGCTCCCGGGCGCAGAGCCGGCAGTCGCGGGCGAAGGTGCGACCTGCGGCGGCACTCGGCGACGGAAATGAGCCCGTGGACCCTATTGCCCCACGACGCCTGACTGTTGACTCATCCCTGGTGCAAGGAATCCGCTTGGCTGCTCCTCCGGAGCCTCTGTCGGAAGGCTTGGCAGGGCGCGTTCCCCACGGGAACAAGTGACTCGCGGGTGGAGCCGCGCACCCCGTGCGGGTTGCGGGAGGTATGGGCCATCGCTCCCCACGCGTCCCGATCAGCCGTGGCCTGGCCCCGCGCGGCCCAGGCCCAAGGAAGGCCCGAGGTGACTGGAAAAGAGACGCACACGAGGCTGGTCGCACTGAGTGCGGTCAGTGTTGCGGTCAGTGTTGCCGCTTTCCTGTGTCTGTCGGGGCCCGACCAGGCTGCCGCAGCCGACGTCAATCCAGCCCAGCAGGTGCTGGGCGACAACGGGAAACCGCTGGGAATCACCGCCGGAGGCAATGGAAGCACGGTCTTCATGCACCTCGTGGCGAGCGCGAAGTGCATAGCCGTGGGCTCCACGAAGCACGCGGTCAGGTGGGACTGCGACGGCGGGCGCGCCGAACAGTTCAAGCAGATCGACAACGGTGACCGCACCTGGTCTTTCTGGTGGGCGCCGTCCACCGGAGAGCGGTATTGCCTCGACTCCCTGAGCGGGCAGCGCCCGAACGGGACGCAACTCGAACTCGTGGGCTGCAACGCCGGGGCCTCGCAGCGGTGGAAGATCGGCGCCCACGGAGAACTCCTGAGCATGGCCAGCGCGGGCAAGTGCCTACAGGATCCGACCCCCGGATCCGTGAACGGCATTCGCCTCCAACTGTGGGACTGCACCGCCTACCCCCCCGCGCCCCAGCCCCCTGCCGCTGCGGCGGCACCGGCCCCGGCCGCCGGCGCCGTCCAGGCGCCGGCGTCCTCCCAGGCCGCCGCCCCGGACCCGGCTCCGAAGCAGGCCCCGGCCCCGAACCAGGCCCCGGACCCGGCTCCGAAGCAGGCCCCGGCCGCGCAGCAGGCCCCGGCTCCGAAGCAGGCCCCGGCCCCGGCCGCGCAGCAGGCCCCGGCCCCGAACGAGGCCCAGGCCCCGGACCCGGCCGCAGCACCGGTGCTGCCCTCCGTCCCGGTCCCGAGCGAACAGCCGAGTACTCCACCTTCGCCGTCGGCGCAGGACTCCGCCCAGGCACTGTTCGTTCCGGCGCCCGGAGCGCCGCCCAGTGACGATCCCGGGCTGGCCACCACGGCTTCCGGCGCCAGAACCAGATGGTCACGGCCTCTCGTTTCCCTTGGCCTCATCCTTGTCGTAGCTGCGCTGGTGATGGCTCTGCTGCTGGTCCGGGCCATGCCCCGCTACCTGCCCGCCGTGCGGCGGATGCGTGCGGGGCTTGCGACCGGCCTGCCTGGTCGGTGGCGTGCCCTGCGAAGCGGATCCACGCAGACAGTGAGCCGCCTCTGGGCCGCCTCGGCCGGCCGACTCCGCCCGGCCGNCCGACTCCGCCCGGCGGGCAGGGCACCAGGCCTCGGGGCCGGGGTCGGACTGCCCCTGACGGCGGAACCGGATGCGTCGGTCGCCGAGGAAGTGGCGCCTGGGAGCCCGGCAGCCGGCTCCNCGCCCGTCCCGGCGGCTGAGCCGGAGCCGGTACCTGCCCCGGTGGCGGAGCCGGTGCTTGCGCCGGTCGCGGAGCCGGAGCCGGTGGCTGCCCCGGCGGCCGCGCCTGAGCCGGAGCCAGCCCCGCTGGCATCGTCCCCGTNGACCGTCGCAGTGTCTGCCGGTGCCGACAAGGGCGAACCCCTCAAGCCTGGCCCGCAGACCTCGGCGGCCGCGCCCGTCCCGGCACTCGTACAGCTCATGGGGATCGCGACCAAGGTCGGCAGCGAGATACCCGGCGGAGCCTTGCCGGGAACTCCGGGGCCCGCAGCGCCGGAGTCCGGCCCGACACGGGCACTGCCCCAGAGCGAAGCCGCACCTGCGGGCACCTCCGCCGGTGCGGTGGAGATACAACCGCAGCGAGCCCTGGCAGCCCCGACGACCGTACTGCCCGGACACCGGAGCACTGCAGAGAACCGCGCGAACTTCCGGGAGCTCATGCAGCGCCGCTACGACGTGCATGCCCGGGCCGTCCTCCAGACACTGGCGACCAACCCCGGCCTCAGGTCCGCCGCCGTGGGCGCCTCCGCCGCCTCGGAGGACTCCGATGTCTGCGACCTGGCCGCTGTGCGGGCGTTCGTCTGCGACGACTGGCCCGAGCAGCCCCAGGCAGCGCAGATCGATGCCTGGACCGCGTGCGTGGTGTCCGGCCTGCGGATGCTGCCGACCTTCCGAGGAGTGACCTACGCCTGGTACGGCCGGGACGAGGCAGGACTGTCCTCGCTGAGCGTCGGGCAACTGTTCACCCCGGAGCACGTGCTGCGCACCCGGGTCCGGTCGGGGACGGTGCCCGAGGGTTCGGAGGTCGAGGTCATCGTGTGGTCGGAGAGCGGCCGCCGCACGGGAGTACTGCTCGCCGAGGAGACCGGCGAGGAGATCCTCTTCCCCGCTTGGACCAGTTTCAGGGTGCTGTCATGCAGGGTCGGCCGAGGCAGCGCACCAGCACGCGTCCTTCTGCGCCAGCTCACCGCAGCCGAGGCCAAGGGGCTGTCCCGGGCACCAGGAGAAGCCGATGCGGAGGTTCTGAAGGAGAGGGACGCGAGGGCACGCTCCGGTCTCCTCACGGCGATCGGCGAGCCCGCGGTGGAGATCCCGGCCGGCGTCTCCGGGGCGGTCCGATGACCGCCTCCCCGCCCGTTCGGTGCACGGGCGGCCCGGACGGCCCGACTACGGGGTGATGGACTGCCCGGCGGGTGCGGTGAACGCCCGGAGATTCTCGGGGGCCGGCGGACGGAAGGCGCATCCTTCCGTCCGCCGGCCCCCGAACATGTGTGGCGACGGCTGGGACCAGCCACCGGCGTGATGGCGGATGTTTTGGCGGGCGGTCGCCTCGATTCTGGAACCACCCGAACCTCTGGGCCCCCGGACATGGATTCCTGGGTCCACGGGTCGGGGACCGCCCGGTCCGTTTCCACGAGTGGCCTCGAATGTCAGGAGCCGCTCTCCCAGGGTTCTGAGCCCTGGTCCGGAACGCAGCCACATCGGCTCAGGTAGAACCGGCGGACAGGTCTGCGGCGCTGCCCGTTCCCGGGTTGCCGCCGCCCGACGTCTCCGACAGCCGAGTTGCTTGCGCCGTGCAGGCCCGAAGCCAGAAGGTACCCGCCATGATCGATGCCCTGTCCCGCAAACCGCTCCGAGTCATGATCGTCGATGAGAGCCCCGTGGTCCGGATCGGTCTGCGGACCCTGCTCAACGCCGACACCCGGCTGACCATCGTCGGCGAGGCGACCAACGGACGGAAGGCGCTGATCCTGGCCCAGCAACTCAGGCCGGACGTGGTCCTGCTGGACAACTGTGTGCCGGATCCCAACGGGCTGAACACACTGAGGCATCTCACCCTGATCTCCAGAGTGCTCGTGATGACCTACAGTCACGAGCCGCTCGCGGTGGAGTCCGCGATGCGACTGGGTGCCTCCGGCTACCTGGTCCACGGTGACTTCAGTCCTGACGAGCTCACCCGTGCCATTCTGCGCGCCGCCCCGGATCAAGTGCACCTCTCGCCCCGGGCCACGTCAGCCGTCCTCAGCCGACTTCACATGACGGTGCCCGCCCAGGCGGTGGCGCAGGATCCGCACGCTGACGCCCTGACACCGCGGGAACGGGAGATCATGGACCTCATCTCCCAGGGCCTGTCCAACTCCAGGATCGCGAACAAGCTCGTCCTGAGCGAGAAGACCGTCAAGAACCACGTCAACCACATCTTCGGGAAGCTCCACGCCGCGAACCGCGCCGAGGCCATGGCATGTTGGCTCGGGACGGCCGGTCAACGGGCCTATATCTGACGGGGCGGGGCGCCTGCGGACAGCTCCGTCCAGGCGCTACGGCAAGATCCCGTCACGGTTCCGGCCGGTGGATTCCACCCGATGTCAGGCCGATCACGCCTGGCGGCGGCGGCCGAATCAGCGGAGGTGATTGAAGTGTGGAAGATGATTGAACGTCCATCGCTCAAGGCTGGACAGGTGGCGAGTGGGTCGTTCCACCGGCCCGCCGGACCGGCGGGTGTGCCGACCCTGGTCCTTCGGATGGTCCGGTTCAGGTGCCGCTCAGGACTGCGGCAGCTCCACATACGGCGGGGACCTGGCGTCCTGCTGCCAGGCGGGCGTCTCTCGCAACCCGTTGCCGCTCCCAGGCCGACTACGGCCCACTCCCCAAGGGACCTGGGCCCGTCACCCCAGCCCTACCTTCACCCTGCCCGACGGTCCCGGACGCTGTGGCGCAGCGCGTAGCCAGCGACGGCTCCGTCCGCCAGCGGTCACCGTCCTCGGCCATGAGGGACAGGTCGGGTCGCATCATCGGTTTGAGCTGGTGCCGGTGAAGGAGAATTCCCGGTCTGTCATCGGTACGAAGCCCCAGTTCCCCNGCCAGGCGTGGTTGTAGAGCTCCCGACTCGGGCGAGCTCGGCATCGAAGCGCCCCAGATCCATCTGCCTGATCACCACGCCCTCGCGGGCCCGCGCCGCGTCTGCCAGTCGACTCATCCGCTGCGGTACGGCGATGGACTCCGGCACTACGCTGTCCGTGACCGGCACCTCCCACGACCACAGGTCCTTCTCGGCGGAGAAGCCGCACTCCGGCAGCAACACCGGGTAGTACGGGGGGTGTGGGGCATCATCACCCCTGGGCCGGTGTCGAAGGCGTCGATCAGGAGGCCGCCGTCGTAGTTGGCGGAGAAGCTCATCGGTCCCATCACCGATCTGAGGCCGTGCCTGGCCAGGAACCCGGACGCCGCGCGCAGGAGCGCCCCGGCCACGACCGTGTCGTCGACGGACTCGAAGAAGCCGAAGAAGCCGAAGAATCCGGTGGAAGCTTCCTGGTGGGGTGACCGCTCCACCACCGAAGGCCCTGGCACTGCCGCTCCTCGCGAGGCTGCCCCGGGCCCCGGCGCCCGAGTGGAAGGCGCTCTGGCCCCGAAGGCCTTTGCGACGGTTCCGGTGACTACGGATGCGGGAGGGGAGACGCGGCCGGCCAACGCGGTGCAGGAACCGCCGGCGTGGCAGCCTGCGGCCCTGGCCGCGACCGGCCATGCCAACGCACCGTACTCGGCAGAGCATCGACGGCTGAACGACAATCTGCTCGGGCTTCCCTCGATGGACACAATCGACCGCATCCTGGGGAAGCTGTCCGAACGTGAATACCAGCACCTGATGTCCCGGATGGACGGCCTGGTCGCGGTACCGGTCCTCATAGGAACGGACCCCGTCACCACAAGGGAACGCACCGTACATGAAGAAGACAGGCAACGGGTGGCCTTCGTTCTCCGACGGGACGGCGAGGAGGCCGCCCGAAACCTGGCAAAGAACCTCGGTGTGGCACCCCGCTCCGGACTTCGCGGAGGATCCGATACTTATTACTATCAGAGTGAGAGTGAAGGCGACGACGACCATACCGGCAACTCTCAAATGTATCAGCACTACGTCGTCCGCGACGACGACGATCTGCTGTACAGGAATGACACCAGGGATCCCGACGAAATATTCGAGATCGGCTTTCAATCGCGCATCCCAGACTCCAACGTCACCCTGATGGATCATGTCTGGACCGGCCCCAGTCGCTCTCAGTGGGTCAGTACGAGCCGTAGGGACGACCTGTGGCGTTTCGGGGGGTACCACTACGAAATTGATGCGCCGGGGCAGGGGGTCGATGTCGAGATGACCTACGGAGACGACTACCCCCATCTCGTCCGCAAGGAGAAGGAGGTTGCCTTCGAGGGCGGTATCGACCGGTCCTTCATCATCGGGGCCGATGAGCAGCCTATCCCCGGTTACGGGTCGGGCAATTTTCGTGCCGGCGAGGACAGCGGTTCATTCTATTTCGTCAACCCGCATTTTGAATTCCCTGCCGGGGTCACCAGGTCGGGCGGGACCAGAATTCAGACTCGGATGGAGACCAAGGCTTCGGCGTAGTCGCGTGATGTCCGGTTTGTGATCACGTGAGGCCGAGGAGGGCGAGCGGCCGGGTGACGTCTCTGGCGTTGCGGCGGAGGGCGGCGGCGATGTTGGTGACTCCGGCGAGCTTCAGGGCGCCGATGGCTAGGTTTCGCCAGGTCGCCATCGCGCGCGGTGCGTTGCCGGTGCGGAGCTGGGAGGCGTCCTCGGCGAACGTCGTGTCCCTGACGTGATGCAGGGCCTCGATGTGCCAGTGGTCGCGGATCAGCTTCGCGAGCCGGGCCGCGGTGGCCTGGTCGGCGGTCAGGCTGGTGACGGCGTAGACGGTCTTGATGGTGGTCCTGCCGGTCTTGCGGTCGGTGCGGCGACGCTTGATCTGGATGGCCTGGCGGGCGCCGGGGAAGAGCAGGTTGTTCACGGTGGCGACCTTGATGCGGCGGATCTCGAAGCGCCCGTGATCGGTGTCCTTGGTGCGGACCTGGAGTGGGATGTCCTTCCAGGGAAGGGACTTGAGCTGCTTGCGGAGCTTCTTCTGGTTGCCCTTGACGATCACGATGTAGTGCGCCTTCCGGCCGAGGAGGTAGCCGGCGTGCTCGCGCTGGGTGTGCATCGCGTCGCTGGTGACGACCGTCCCGGCGAGGCCTGCGACGGTGTCGAGCAGGGGTTGGAAGCAGGTGATCTCGTTGGTCTTCTCGCCGACGTCCAGCTGGGCCAGCACCAGGCCGGTGGTGTGCTCCATGGCTGCCAGGAGGTGGATCCTGCGGCCCTTCGCCTTGGCGGCTCCACGCAGGCTCTTGCCGTCCACCGACACTCCGCGCAGGTCAGCACCACTCGGTTGCGGGCGGCGGTCCGCGAGCCAGCGGCCGACTGCCTGGTCCAGCGCGTCGCCGTCGATGCGGGCCAGGAGCCGGCGGACCGTCGACTCGGCGGGCACCAGCCGCGTGGGCAGCAGCGGATCGATACGGATGCCGAGACGCTCCAGAACCTGAGCAGGGGCGTCGGCGATCCACTCGCCGACGGCCAGGAGCGAGGTGGCCCCGGTCAGCACGGCGCACGCGGTCAGCGTGAGTACGACGGCCAGGGCGTGGCGCACTCCGCGTGGGTCGCGGGGGTCCGGCACCTCGGCCAGCCGTTCCAGCAGTCCCGGAATCTCCTCAGCTTGTTCTTTAACCTCTGGTGCTGTTGGTCAGGTGCGGGTTTCGAGTCCGGCCAGGAGGTAGGCGACGTCGAGTCCCGTGTTGAGGTACTGCTCGAAGGTCTGATTGTTCAGGGCCCAGGGCGATCGTCTCTGCCGGATGAGCGCGATGGCGGTCGCGGGGTCCTGGCCCAGCTCGATCAGGGTCTGTGCGACGACGAGGCCGGAGCGGTTGTAGCCGGAGTGGCAGCGCACGAGAACGGTGCGGTCGTTCCGTACGGCCTCAGCTGTCGTGACCGCCAGCTGTTGGACCGAGTGGAGTTGCTCAGCCGTGAGTGGGCCGTCTGGGATCTCACTGATCAGATGGTCGACTCCGGGATTCGGTCCGTGGCCTGGTCGGGTGAACAGGCTTATGACCAGGTCGAATTCAGTACCGACAACGGCGGTCTGCACCTCGCCGTCAGGGCCGGCCCAGAAGTGCCCGCCCAGCCATAGCCGTGGCCCGACTTCGTTCCACGGTGCCTGCGGCTCGGGGGCACCTCGGTCCCTCTGACGTGTCTTCACGGACGCTCCTCTCCAGGTGGACCAACGACACGGTCAGGCGGTCGCGTTCCCTCGACGCGCTGTCGTCGTTCCTTGATCGTCAGGTCACGCAGCTCGGTCTTGCCCACGTTGAAGCGCGGGGCCTTCTGCCGGTTGGTGGAGCCGAGCGGTCGGCCTGGGCCAGGTCTTCCAGGTTTCGGCGCGCTGGTCGGGAGGAGCGACTTCGCGCGGATGTTCCTGAAGCCTCGCCGGACTCGCGCTGGGGTGAGGCGTCCGGGTGCAGCGGGCTTCTCCCATGGCCTGCGGAGGTCTGCAGCAAGCGGTCGGGCGAGGCGGAGCTGGGTGTGGGCGATGATCACCAGCCATGTCCAGCGGTCACCCGCCTCGGGTGTGCGGATCTTCGGGCGGGTCCAGCCGAGGGTCTGCTTGAACAACCGGAAGGTGTGTTCGAGGTCGAATCGGCGCAGGAATGCCTGCCAGCGAAGGTCGATGTCCTGGGCAGTGGCGCCGGTGCGGGAGGACCACAGCCAGACGGGCTTGGGGTCGCGGTCACCAGGGAGGTGGCCGACCTGCAGCCGGATCAACGTCCCTTCGATCACGGGGAGGTCGCCGTCGTGGTCGATCCAGCAGGTCCGGTGGGTCAGGCGGGGGTGCAGACGGTCCCAGCTGCTGGCCTTGGCGGTGCCGTAGCGAGTGGTCTCGGTGGTCGTGGCTTGCTGAGGCTCGGGCCAGGTGACCGGCTTGTTCAGCGCGAACTCGGGGCCGTGCTTGGGCGGGCGGCCGTTGGTCCCCGGCATCCTGGGCGGCTTCGGTAGCCGCAGCACCCGGTCCGACCGGATCCGGCCGAGGAGTTCCACGGGCAGGTCGGCCAGGACGAAGGCGAGGCGGGTGATGTCGTAGCCGGCGTCCATCACTATGAGGATGTCCGGATCGTCGGCCTGCCAGTGCCCGGCGGCGATCAGGCGGTCAACGACGTCGCGGAGCTGGTTGGCGGTCACCGCGGTGGCGTCGTCCTGCGGTCCGAGGCGGACCGCATCGAGCACCGCCGTCCACGAGGTGCGGCCGGACTCCAGCGCGGCCACGAAGGAGTACGGCCAGCCCGGGATGAACTGCGATGTGCTCTTCGCGCGCCCGTAGACGTGGCAGAAGAGCCGCTCGGCGCTGGTCGGCGCGTCCGAGCGCAGCCACGGGCTGACGTCCACCGCGAGCACGATCCGTCCGTCAGCTGCTCTGGGAAGAGGCAGGCCAGACAACTCTGCGCGGAGCCGGTCCATCTCGATTCGGCCACGGTTCAATCCGTCGTAGAGGNCACCGTGTCCACGCCGGTGCTCAGGCGTCAGCGTCAGGTCGACCAGGGACTTCACCGGTCCGTCGGCGCAGAGCATGGCATCGGTCAGCTCGAACAGTGCGTCCGCCCGGGCAGTTAGGCAACCGTAGAAGCCCGCGCGGAAATCGGACATCACGGCCAGTGCCCCGGCACGGTCGGCACTCTCCAGCACACTCGTCCTCAGGTCGTGATCGCGGCTTGCGGCCGAAGCACATGATCACGCGGACGTCGTCCAGCTGTCCTACGAACACGAAAACCCGCGGTCGCCAGGAGGCCGACCACGGGCAGAGGTTAAAGAACAAGCTCAGGGCGGTGTCGTTGTTGGATGCGGCGTTGGCGCAGTCCGTTGCGCCGGCCCGGTACAGGTCCGGTGCGGCAGCCCAGCGCTTCTGGGCCTCGTAGTCGGGGATCGGCCGGTAGGCCTGGGCGGCGGTGACGTCCTTGAACATGCGGATGCATGCTGTGCGGAGGGTGACCTGGCTGGTGCCGCTGCTGGCCGTAGCGATGATCCGGGAGTCCGTGGCGATGTTGTCGGCGTGGGTGGTGCCGCCGTTGCGGTACCAGTCGGCGATGCGGCTGGCGGTGGTGGTCGGCGTGGAGGTTGCGCTGGGTGGCGCGGCCGG
>FJVZ01000992.1_pt1 | contig 16805 bp, 11 predicted proteins | sample 1011841 | NCBI WGS metagenome assembly FJVZ01 (sample SAMEA3912450, study PRJEB9761) | metagenome | biome: forest; material: soil | place: USA | collected 2011-06-22 | depth 0.1 m
GGCAAGGTCGTCTGGTTCGAGCTGCCGCTGCCCCGCGCCCCGCGCGACTGACGACCCGCGGCCGACGGCCCCTGTCCGGCGGCCGCCGGCTCAGGAGCTGACGGCTCAGGAGCTGACGGCTCAGGAGCTGACGGCTCAGGGGCTGACGGCCCCGGCGGAGGCGCGGCGGCGGGTCTCGGTGGACCGCGAGGCGGCGGAGGCGATCGTGGCGGCGGCGACGACACCGGCCAGCACCCTGGGCCAGTAGTCGCCGAACACCTCGACCGTGGCCGCGATCAGCGCCGCCGCCAGCAGCGCCACCACGTGCTCCAGGCCCGCCAGGTTCGGCAGGATGACGGCCTCGCCGACCATCAGGACGAGCACCGTGCTGCCGGTGAACCAGGCCCGGCAGCGGAAGGCGATGCAGAGCGCGAGCGCGACCACCGCTGCGGACGGCCCGGTGTCGCGCACGTGCGCCACCCAGCCGGGGAAGCCGAACAGGTGGTCCGGGCCGACGGCCACGGCGACCCGGGCGAAGAGCGTCCCGGCGAGGGTGCAGACGTAGGCGACGATCAGGGTCAGCCGCCGCCCCAGCACGATCTCGGCGACCCCGAAGACCACGAAGACCTGGGCCAGCGCACCCCACACCGGCAGGTCGAGGGCCGGCACGAACAGCGACAGCGGAGTCCGCAGCAGCGACACCTCCAGCGGCAGCGCGGCCCTCACCACCCCGATGTGGGTGACGAAGCGGTCCCCGCCGGGAAGGTGCTGGACGATGCTGAACAGCAGGACCAGGAACGTCGCGGCGCTCGCCAGCGGGACGGCCGCGAACTTCTTTCGCACCACCCTGTCCCGGACGGTGCCGAACAACGGCCCCCACTCTGCGACAACGGCCCGTTGGGCAAATGCCAACGGCCCTTTTCGCACGCCCCCCGCGTGGGTCCTGTAAATCACAGTTTGTCACTCCGTATCCGACGTCCCCGAAACCTCTGCTACCACTCAACATTAGAAGGTGCTCGGAGAATCATCATCGGCTCGATTGCCGAAGTCGGGTCATCCTCAAGTGGGAGACCCGCCGCCGGATGACCGTCATCCGGATGACATCGCCGGGATGACATCACCGCGGTGACGGCGCCCGGCGACGGCGGCATTCGGGCGGCCGGTCGTCCCTCCGCCCCCCGGCGGAGGGATTACCCCTTCCCACTGCGCTCCGCCACCGGCACCCGGGGCCCCGCGACAGCGGAGCGGGTGTGTCGGCGACGGAACAGAGCGGGCAGACTCGGTGCGGTGATGAAACCCTCGGCGCGCGCGCTCGCGATACCGATCCGCGGGATCTCGCTGCTCTTCTCGAACAGCAGATAGCGCGGCTCCCAGATCGGGCGGTACTTCGCGTTGGCCCGGTAGAGGGATTCGATCTGCCACCAGCGCGAGAAGAAGCCCAGGACGGAACGCCAGAGCCGCAGCACGGGGCCGGCGCCCAGCTTGGATCCGCGCTCGAAGACCGAGCGGAACATCGCGAAGTTCAGCGATACCCGCTCCAGCTCGACCTCCTCCGCGCGCTGGAGAAGTTCGATCACCATGAACTCCATCAGGCCGTTCTCGGTGTCCCGCGCGCGGCGCATCAGGTCCAGCGAGAGGCCCTTGTCGCCCCAGGGCACGAAGCTCAGCAGCGCCTTGAGGTCGCCCGCCCCGTCGTGGCACTCCAGCATCACGCAGCGGCCGTCCCCCGGGTCGCCGAGGCGGCCGAGCGCCATCGAGAAGCCGCGCTCGGTGGCGCCGTCGCGCCACTGGTCCGCCCGCTCGACGAGTTCCGCCATCTCGCACTCGGGGATGTCCTCGTGCCGCCGGATGCGCACCGTGTAGCCGGCCCGCTTGACCCGGTTGTACGCCTGGCGGACCACCCGCATCGCCCGGCCGTCCAGCGAGAACTCGTCCAGCTCGACGATCGCCTCGTCGCCCAGCTCCAGCGCGTCCAGGCCGTGCCGGGCGTAGATCACCCCGGCCTCCTCGGAGGCGCCCATCACAGCCGGCGCCCAGGCGTGCTCGCGCGCCTCGGTCAGCCAGGCGTCGATCGCCCCCGGCCACGCCTCCGGGTCGCCGATCGGGTCGCCCGAGGCCAGCGAGACCCCGCCGACCACCCGGTAGGTGACCGCCGCCTTGCCACTGGGGGAGAAGACCACCGCCTTGTCGCGGCGCAGTGCGAAGTAGCCCAGCGAATCCCGCCCGCCCTGCTTGTCGAGCAGGGTCCGCAGCCGCGCCTCGTCCTCCGCGGTGAGCAGTTCCTTGCCCCGGGGGCTGCGGAACGCCACATAGAACACGAGCACGAAGAGCACCGCACTCATCACGTTGATGACGGCGTTCACCCAGGTCGGTACGGAGATCACCGAGTCGAGGTGCTGGGACGGCGCGACGGTGACCATCCGGCCGAGCGAGTAGCGGAAGAGGTCCCAGAAGTCGGCCCCGTGGAGACTGTTGTTCGCCCAGACCAGCAGCGAGCCGATCCCCCCGCCGACCAGCAGTCCGGCGACGAAGGTCGCCGCCGCCGTCCTCGGGTTGGAGGGGTCGCCCTTGGAGGTGAACTCCCTGCGCCCGACCAGCAGGGCCAGCACGAACAGGCCGGTCAGCGTGATGGAGAACCAGTTGAAGGGGTGCTTGACGTAGTCGTAGCCGTCCCCCGAGAACGCCATGAACAGCACGTACACCGCGAAGGTCAGGCCGCTCAGCCCCATGTTGAAGATCCACGCGGCCCGCTTGCGCCGCCGCATGACGACGGCCAGGAAGACCGAGAGGACGACCGAGCCCAGGCCCGCCGTCATCAGGTACGGGGTGAAGTACTCGCCCTCGTTGTGGTCCTGCACCTGGTCGCGGAACGGCACCGCGAGCACGCCCACCAGGTTGAGCAGCGCCAGCAGGCGCAGGTACCAGACCGTCGAGGCGGCGGCCCTCGGGCGCCAGCGCGCCAGAAGCCCGGGCCGGTCCTCGGCGGGGGATGCGGTGGACGGCTCCGGCTTCACAGTGGACGACACAGCTCTATTCCAAACGATCAGATGGTGGGGCGCATCCGCACAATCGGGCGCCGGGCGCCGGGGGATCCGACGCCGGCATCGACCTCGGGAATCAGTACCGGCCCGCCCGCACAGGCCGCCCTCGCCGGGCGACACCCCGCCCGGCCTGCGCCGACGGGAATCGCTCCCTTCCATGGTTGCTCACCCCGGATGAGAATTTCGTGAACCGGGCAGCGGATTCACACCCCCGCCGAATGGCGGGGGTGCGCCCGGGACGCGGCGCCGCCGGCAGGGCCTAGGCTCGAAGCGCCCCCACCGGGTGGCCCGGCCGACCGGACGAACCGACCCGAGGAGGGACCATGGCGACGACCCGCGTGCTGATCGTGGACGACGAGATCCTGGTCCGCTCCGGCCTCGGTCTGATCGTCGGGTCCGCCCCCGACCTCGAAGTGGTCGGGGACTGCTCCGGGGGCCGCGCCGANGANGANGTCCGCCGGCTGGAACCGGACGTGGTGCTGCTCGACATCCGGATGCCCGACCTGGACGGCATCTCCGTCCTGCGCCTGCTGCGCGCGCTGCCGCAGCCGCCCGCCGTCGCGATGCTCACCACCTTCGACACCGACGAGTACATCGGCACCGCCCTGCGGGCCGGCGCCGCCGGGTTCCTGCTGAAGGACACCGCCCCCGACCAGCTGGTGCACGCCGTACGGGTGCTCGCGGCGGGCGGCAGCGTGCTCTCCCCCGCCGTCACCAGCACGGTGATCGGCGGCTACGTGGACGGCGGCGGGCCCGACGCGGACGCCGCCGCGCTCGCCCGTACCCTCACCGGCCGGGAGCTGGACGTGCTGGCGCTGCTGGGCGANGGCCTGTCCAACGCGGAGATCGCCGACCGGCTCTTCCTCGGNACCGGCACCGTGAAGGACCACATCTCCGCGATCCTCGGCAAGCTCGACGCCGTGAACCGGGTCCAGGCCGCCGTGATCGCCCATCGGGCCGGCCTGCTGAGGCCGCAGCCGCACCCGCACCCCCAGCCACGCGGCGACGCATGACCCCCGGGACACCGCAGCACGGCCGGGGCCCGTCCCGGCGCCGGGCGTGGCTCACCGCCCCCTGGCTGATGCTGCTGCTGCCGGTCTTGCTCTCGCTGGTGGACGCCGCCCTGGTGGCCCGCGGCTCGTCCTGGTGGGAGAACGGCCTCTCGGTGCTGGCCGCGGCGGCGCTGCTGCTGCGCCGGCGCCTGCCCGGCCTGGTGCTGCTGCTGGTGCTGCCGGGCAGCTACCTCAACTACATCTGGATCGCCCCGGTGACCGCGGTGTACTCGGCCGCCGCCCGCTGGTCCCGGACGTGGGTGAGCGTGCTCTGCGCGACCGTCTTCGCCCTGGTCGAGTTCTTCCACTGGCCGCTCAGCGACCACCCTCTCGCGCTGGACCGGGACAACGCGCTGTACGCCATCCAGTGCGTGATGCTCGCCGCCGGGCCGGCCGCCCTCGGCCTGCTCTCCCGGACCAGGCGCGAGCTGGCGGCCCGGCTGGACGAACTGACCCGGGGCCAGGAGCGGGAGAGCCGGCTGCTCGCGGAGCGGGTCCTGATCACCGAGCGCGGCCGGCTGGCCCGGGAGATGCACGACGTGGTCTCCCACCAGGTCAGCCTGATCAGCATCCAGGCCGGTGCGCTCCAGGTGAGCAGCAGCGACCCGGCCGCGGTGGCGACCGCCCGCACCATCCGCGAGCTGTCCGTACGCACCCTGGAGGAGCTGCGCCAGATGGTCGGCGTGCTGCGGACGTCCCGGGTCCGCACCGACGTACCGCCGGCGCCGCAGCCCCGGCTGGCCGACCTGGGCCGGCTGATCGAGGAGAGCGGCCTGGCCGCCGCCACCGAGGTCAGCGCCGGCGGGCGGCCCTGGCCGGAGGCCGTCGAGCGGGCCGCGTACCGCACCGTCCAGGAGGCGCTCACCAACATCGGCAAGTACGCGCCGGACGCCGAGGTCCGGGTGCGGGTCCGGGCCCGGGGGAGCCTGCTGCGGGTCGAGGTGCGCAACGGCCCGCCGCCGCTGCGGCCGGCCGCGGTCCTGCCCGGCGGCGGCCACGGCCTGGTCGGCCTGCGCGAGCGCGCCCAGCTGCTCGGCGGCACCCTGACGGCCGGCCCGACCGCCGACGGCGGTTTCGAGGTCCGCGCCGATCTCCCGGCCGCCGGGAGCTGAAGACATCACCGGAGTGGTCACCGGGGGTGCCGGTGGACAAATCACCGGGGAGAAAGCACCCGGAGAACGACGAAGCCGGTCAGTCCGACTTTCGTCGTCCTGACCGGCTTCGTTCGGTCTTTCGACCGTTGTGCGCGAGGGGGGAGTTGAACCCCCACGCCCTTTCGGGCACTGGAACCTGAATCCAGCGCGTCTGCCTATTCCGCCACCCGCGCAAAGGGTGTTGTCGTAGATGCTAGCTGATCCTCGGACCTGCTCCGTACCGTCTCCGGTGCTTTGCTGGCCTTCGGTCCGGCTCCCTTGCGGGCGCCCCTTCCGACATGGAAAACATTAGCACGCCCCAAGGGGTACCTCCGAATCCCTTTCTCCGGCCCGTCCGGGCACCACCCCTCCAAGATCATCCGAACCGCTGCCCACCGGATCCACCCCCGGCCGACGGCGGGCCGGCCCCGGAGCGCCGGAGCCGGCCGCATCCGAACGGCTGCCCCGCGAACAGGCGAGCGAGGGGTGAGCGGGCCTTCGGCCGGGTAGCCCTGCCTTGCCGCGCCGGGCCGCGCGAAGCCGCCCGGGCGGGCACGGGCGCGACTCCGGGCGCGGTGGTGAACGCGGTGGTGGAGGCGGTGTGCGCAACCCCACCCCCGGGTACGACGCGGTCCGGGAACCGTACGGATGGCCCGGGCGTGGATACGATCAGTACGGAAGTACCGCAAGTAGGCGCGACCGAACCCTGGAAGGGGGTGCCCCGTGGGAGTCCTGAAAAAGTTCGAACAGCGGCTCGAGGGTCTCGTGAACGGCACCTTCGCCAAGGTGTTCAAGTCCGAGGTCCAGCCGGTGGAGATCGCCGGTGCGCTCCAGCGTGAGTGCGACAACAACGCCACCATCTGGAACCGCGACCGCACCGTCGTCCCCAACGATTTCATCGTCGAGCTCAGCCCGCACGACCACGAGCGGCTCAGCCCCTACTCCGGCCAGCTCGGCCAGGAGCTGGCCGGCATGGTCCGCGAGTACGCCGAGGCGCAGCGCTACAGCTTCATGGGGCCGCTCCAGGTCAACCTGGAGAAGGCCGACGACCTCGACACCGGCCTGTACCGGGTGCGCAGCCGCACGCTGGCCGCCGAGGAGCCGCAGCAACTCCAGCAGCAGCCCCCGGCCGGTGCGCCCGGCTACGGCCGGCCGCCCGCCCCGGCCGCCCCCGGGGCGCCGTGGCAGCAGCCCGGCCAGCCGCCGTACGGTGCGCCGCCGCAGGCTCCGACGATGCCCCCGGCGATGCCGCCCGCGATGCCCCCGGCCCCGCCCGCGCAGCAGCCCGGCGGTGCCAACGTCCGCCCGTTCCCGGGCGCGGGGCACGGCGGTGCGGCGGTGCGGCGCTGGATCGAGGTCAACGGATCCCGGCACCAGATCACCGGGAACGCCTGCGTGCTCGGCCGCTCCACCGAGGCCGACGTGCGCATCGACGACCCCGGGGTGTCCCGCAAGCACGCCGAGATCCGCCCCGGTACTCCCTCGATGGTGCTCGACCTCGGGTCGACGAACGGCATCGTGGTGGACGGACAGCACACCCAGCGCGCTACGCTCCGCGACGGCTCGCGAATCGTCGTGGGCTCCACCACCATCGTCTACCGACAGGTCGAAGGGTAGAAGCGGGCCACTTATGTCAGAACTGACCCTGACGGTCATGCGGCTGGGCTTCCTCGCCGTGCTGTGGCTGTTCGTCATCGTCGCGGTCCAGGTGATCCGCAGCGACCTGTTCGGCACCAAGATCAACCCGCGCTCGTCCCGCCGGGGCGCCACCGCGACGGCCGGTGCCGGCGGCCAGCCGCCCGGCCGGGCCGCCCAGGGCCCCGGCCCCGGGCACGGCCAGCCCGCCCCTCCCGCGCAGCCCGCGCGGCGCCGGGGCGCGCCCACCCAGCTGGTGGTCGTCCAGGGCTCGCTGGCGGGCACCACCGTCGCCCTGCAGGGGCAGACGATCACGCTCGGCCGGGCCCACGACTCCACCATCGTGCTGGACGACGACTACGCGTCCTCCCGTCATGCCAGGATCTACCCGGATCAGACTGGGCAGTGGACGGTCGAGGATCTAGGCTCCACCAACGGCACCTATCTGGACCGGCAGCGCCTCACCGCGCCCACCCCGCTCCAGCCGGGTATGCCGATCCGTATCGGCAGGACCGTCATCGAACTGCGGAAGTAGTAGCGCATGTGGGACAGCATCCCGTCCGTGACCAGCCGGGACGGCAGCGGCGACGCTGTCGCGGCCGTGCGCGACCTTTTCCGTGGCCGCGTCCCTGCCCAGGGCTGCGGCCGCAGTTCCGACGATGCCCAGAGGGGGACACGGACCGCATGAGCGAGCGCAGCATCGGGGCACCCGCTCCCGGCCGGACGGCCGGGAGGGCCCTGCGGGCCGAGGGCCCGCGGGCACGAGTGGGCTCCGCGACCGGCGGTGCGCCCGGCTCCGCGACGGCACGGGACGAGGCGGGGGAATGAGCCTCGTACTGCGCTTCGCCGCCGGCTCCCACAAGGGCTTGATCCGGGAGGGGAACGAGGACTCCGGCTACGCCGGGCCGCGGCTGCTGGCCGTGGCCGACGGCATGGGCGGGGCGGCGGCCGGCGAGGTCGCCTCCTCCGAGGTGCTCGGCTCGATCGTCCGCCTGGACGAGGACGTGCCCGGCGCCGACCTGCTGACCCTGCTCGCCGACGCCGTCCAGGGTGCCAACGACCGCCTGCGCCAGATGGTCGACGAGGACCCGCAGCTCGAAGGCATGGGCTGCACCCTCACCGCGATGCTCTGGACCGGCCAGCGGATGGGCATGGTCCACGTCGGCGACTCCCGCGCGTACCTGCTGCGGGACGGCTCGCTGACCCAGATCACCCAGGACCACACCTGGGTGCAGCGCCTCGTCGACGAGGGCCGGATCACCCCGGAGGAGGCCGAGACCCACCCGCAGCGCTCCCTGCTGATGCGCGCGCTGGACGGCCGGGGCCAGGTCGAGCCCGACCTGTCGATCCGCGAGGTCCGGGCCGGCGACCGCTACCTGATCTGCTCCGACGGCCTGTCGGGCCCGGTCAGCCACCAGACGCTGGAGGAGACCCTCGGGAGCTTCTACTCCCCCGAGCAGACCGTCCAGGAGCTGATCCAGCTCGCCCTGCGCGGCGGCGGCCCCGACAACATCACCTGCATCGTCGCGGACGTCATCGACGTCGGCGCGACCGACACCCTCAGCGGGCAGCGCGGCGACGTCCCCGTGGTGGTCGGCGCGGTCGCCGAGACGCCGCCGTCCTCCGCCGCCGCGGACCAGTCGATCCTGAACACCCCGGCCGGCCGCGCCGCCGGTCTCGGCCGCGCCCCGCAGGGCGCGTTCGGGCCCGCCGAGGGCTACGAGGGCGGCTACGGCGCCGCCCCGGGCGGTTTCGGACCCGCCGAGGGCTACCAGGACGGCTACGGGGCGTACGGCGCCGAGGCCCCCGGTTACGCCCAGGACGAGGACGAGCCCGCCCGCAAGGGCAAGTGGGCGAAGCGCTCGGTCATCGCCGCCGTCACCGTCGGCCTGCTCGCCGGCGCCGGCTACTTCGGCTGGCGCTGGACGCAGGACCAGTACTACGTCGGCGTGGACGGCGGCCACGTCGCCGTCTTCCAGGGCATCAACCAGAGCCTGGCGGGGCTGAGCCTGTCCTCGGTGCACGACTCGTACCAGGACATCGAGCTGAAGTTCCTGCCCAAGGACCAGGCCGCCCACGTCACCAGCACCATCTCGGCCGGCAGCCTGAGCGACGCCACCGACACGGCGAAGCAGCTCGGCGAGCAGGCCGCGGTCTGCCGCAAGGTCGCGGCCGGGGCCACGACCACGCCGGGCACCCCCTCCGCCGCACCGACGGCGACCGCCTCGCCGGGGGCCACCGAGAGCCACGCCGGGGTCGCGACGGCCTCGCCGAGCGCACCGGCCACGCCGGGTGCCCCGGCCTCGGCCACCGCCGCACCCGTCGTACCGGTCAACCCGCTGGGCGACGCACCGGCCCTGACCGAGGAGGAGCGGAAGAAGGCGGCCTCCTGCCCGACACCGTGACGGCGGGCGGCCACTGTACGGCCGTCCGCCCTGGACAGCACCAACCGGGCAGTACCGGCGCCTACCGGCGCGGGTCTGCCAGCCGTCGGGGAGCGGCCACCACGTGAGCACCTATGACCTGAGCAGCGGCCCGGACAGCCCGTCCGGCGGCCGCCCGCCCGTCGGCGGCACACCGGCCACCGCGCCCGGCCCGGCACCCGCCGGCCGGGCGGACTCCCGGCGGCGCGGCAACACCACCATCACCCCGCAGGGCACGCCGAACCGGCGCAACACCGAGCTGGCGCTGCTCGCCTTCGCGGTGCTGCTGCCCGTGCTCGCGTACGCCAACGTGGGCCTCGCGATGGACGGCACGCTGCCGGCCGGGATGCTCGGCTACGGCCTGGGCATGGCCGCGCTCGCGATGGTCGCGCACCTGGCGATGCGCCGCTGGGCGCCGTACGCGGACCCGCTGCTGCTGCCGCTGGCGGCGCTGCTCAACGGGCTCGGCGTGGTGATGATCTGGCGGCTCGACAAGGCCGGGAAGCTGCTCGCGAACAACTACCCGGCGGCGGCCAACCAGCTGCTGTGGTCGGGCCTGGGCATCGCCTTCTTCATCGTGGTGATGGTGTTCCTGAAGGACCACCGGGTCCTTCAGCGGTACACGTACATCTCGATGGCGGTGGCCCTGGTGCTGCTCGCCGCCCCGGCGTTCTTCCCCGCCCGCAAGGGCGACTTCGGCGCGAAGATCTGGATCCACCTGGGCAGTTTCTCGATCCAGCCGGGCGAGTTCGCGAAGATCATCCTGACCGTGTTCTTCGCCGGCTACCTGATGGTCAAGCGGGACGCCCTGGCGCTGGCCAGCCGCCGCTTCATGGGCCTGTACCTGCCGCGCGGCCGCGACCTCGGGCCGATCATCGCGATCTGGCTGGTCAGCCTGCTGATCCTGATCTTCGAGAACGACCTCGGCTCGTCCTTCCTGTTCTTCGGCCTCTTCGTGGTGATGCTGTACGTCGCCACCGAGCGCACCAGCTGGATCGTCTTCGGCCTGCTGATGTCCATCGGCGGGGCCGTCGCGGTGGCCTCCACCGCGAGCCACGTCAAGGTCCGGATCGACGCCTGGCTCGACCCGATGGCCGCCTTCGCCCCCAACGCGCCCAAGGGCTCCAGCGACCAGATCGGCCAGGCCCTGTTCGCGATGGGCTCCGGCGGGGTCACCGGCTCCGGCCTCGGCCAGGGCCGGTCCTACCTGATCGGCTTCGCCGCGAAGAGCGACTTCATCATCGGCTCGTTCGGCGAGGAGCTCGGGCTCACCGGCCTGATGGCGATCTTCATGGTCTACGGCCTGATCGTGCAGCGCGGCCTGCGCACCGCGGTCGCCGCCCGCGACCCGTTCGGCAAGCTGTTCGCGGTCGGCCTCTCCTCGGCGCTCGCCCTGCAGGTCTTCGTGGTGGCCGGCGGCGTCACCGGCCTGATCCCGCTGACCGGTATGACCATGCCGTTCATGGCGCAGGGCGGCTCGTCCGTGGTCGCGAACTGGGCCCTGATCGCCCTCCTGCTGAAGATCAGCGACAGCGCCCGGCGGCCCGGGGTGGAACCGGCCCCGGCCTCGGAAACGTGATGACCAGTGCGATTGACTGACCAGCTGCGACTGACTGACCAGCATTCCGACGCACTGACCGGTACGAGGAGCGGACCCGTTTCATGAACAAGCCCATTCGCCGGGTCTCGATCTTCTGCCTCGTACTGATCCTCGCCCTGATGGTGCGCACCAACTGGGTCCAGGGCGTCCAGGCCGACAGCCTGGCCGGCAACTCGCACAACGACCGCAACAAGTACGACCGCTACGCCTACCCGCGCGGCAACATCATGGTCGGCGGCGAGCCCGTCACCAGCTCCGACTTCGTCAACGGCCTGCGCTACAAGTACAAGCGCTCCTGGGCCGACGGCCCCCTCTACGCCCCCGTCACCGGGTACTCCTCGCAGGCCTTCGGCAGCACCCAGCTGGAGTCGCTGGAGGACGGCATCCTGGCCGGCACCGACGACCGGCTGTTCTTCCGCAACACCCTCGACATGCTCACGGGCAAGCAGAAGCAGGGCGGCGACGTCGTCACCACGATCAACGCCAAGGCGCAGAAGGCCGCCTTCGACGGCCTCGGCAACAAGAAGGGCGCGGTCGTCGCCCTCGACCCGCGTACCGGCGCCATCCTCGCGCTGGTCTCCACGCCCTCGTACGACCCGGGCACCTTCGCGGGCGGCGGCGACGCCGACACGGCCGCGTGGGAGAAGCTCAAGGCCGACACCAACCAGCCGATGCTCAACCGGGCGCTGCGCGAGACCTACCCGCCCGGCTCCACGTTCAAGCTGGTCACGGCCTCGGCCGCGTTCGAGAACAACGTCTTCCAGAACATCGACGACAAGACCGACACGCCGAAGCCCTACATCCTGCCCGGGACGAAGACCGAGCTGCAGAACGAGAGCGACAACGAGCCCTGCGAGGGCGCCACCCTCAAGACCGGCATGGACTACTCCTGCAACACCGTCTACGGCAAGATCGGCGCCGACCTCGGCAAGGACAAGATGCGGGAGCAGGCCGAGAAGTTCGGCTTCAACAAGACCGTCGACACCCCCATCCGCGCCGTGCAGAGCTACTACCCGAAGAACTCCACCGACGACGGCACCGCGCTGGACTCCATCGGCCAGCACGACACCCGGGCCACCCCGCTGCAGATGGCGATGGTCGCCTCCGCGATCTGCAACAACGGCTCGCTGATGCAGCCGTACCTGGTCGACCAGGAGCGCTCGGCCACCCTGACCACCATCTCCAAGCACTCCGACAAGCAGTTCAGCCAGGCCATCAGCCCCGCCACCGCGCAGAAGCTGCAGGACATGATGGTCAGCGTCGTGCAGAACGGCACCGGCAAGAACGCCCAGATCCCCGGCCTGACCGTCGGCGGCAAGACCGGCACCGCCCAGCACGGCGAGGACAACAACGGGCTGCCGTTCGCCTGGTTCGTCTCGTACGCCAAGGGCGCCGACAACCGCTCGGTCGCGGTCGCGGTCGTCGTCGAGGACGGCGCCAACAACCGTGACGGCATCAGCGGCGGGCGCCTCGCGGCCCCGATCGCCAAGGCTGTGATGCAAGCCACCCTCGGCAAGTAGTCCCCGTGCCGCGCTTGGGCGGATTGTCGTGATCGGCGCCCTGATCCGGATACCGGTCTGATATCGGCCGAAGGCCGACTCCGGCTGAGCCGGGCGCGACCGGTAGCGTATCCGCAAGCAGCGGGTGTGCCCGTTGCCCGCCTTCGGGGCGTCGTGGGATCTGCGTCACAGAACCACGGCGGCGCGGGCGGCGTCACACAGAGCGTGCGGGGACACCTACGTCACATCCTCACCGGCCGGTGAGGGAGAGGGTCGGAACTATGGAAGAGCCTCGTCGCCTCGGCGGCAGGTACGAGCTCGGCGGCGTCCTCGGACGTGGCGGCATGGCCGAGGTGTACCTCGGCCATGACACCCGGCTCGGCCGTTCCGTCGCAGTGAAGACGCTCCGGGCCGACATGGCCCGGGATCCGTCGTTCCAGGCCCGGTTCCGCCGCGAGGCACAGTCTGCGGCGTCACTGAACCACCCCGCGATCGTCGCCGTGTACGACACCGGCGAGGACTACATCGACAACATCTCCATCCCGTACATCGTGATGGAGTACGTCGAGGGCTCCACCCTGCGCGAGCTGCTGCACTCCGGCCGCCGGCTGCTGCCCGAGCGCGCGCTGGAGATGACCATCGGCATCCTGCAGGCCCTGGAGTACTCGCACCGGGCCGGCATCGTGCACCGCGACATCAAGCCCGCGAACGTGATGCTCACCCGGCAGGGCAACGTCAAGGTCATGGACTTCGGCATCGCCCGCGCGATGGGCGACGCCGGCATGACGATGACCCAGACCTCGGCCGTCATCGGCACCGCCCAGTACCTCTCCCCCGAGCAGGCCAAGGGCGAGCAGGTCGACGCGCGCTCCGACATCTACTCCACCGGCTGCCTGCTGTACGAGCTGCTCGCCGTGCGCCCGCCGTTCGTCGGCGACTCGCCGGTCGCGGTCGCCTACCAGCACGTCCGCGAGGAGGCCCAGCCGCCGTCGGTCTACGACCCCGAGCTGCGCCCCGAGATCGACGCGATCGTCCTGAAGGCGCTCACCAAGGACCGCGACTACCGCTACCAGAGCGCCGACGAGATGCGCGACGACATCGAGCGCTTCCTCGACGGCCTGCCGGTGGCGGCGGCCCAGCAGGCCGCGTACGGCATGGGCACGGCCGGCGCGTACGGCTACGACCAGAACGGGCAGCAGTACGCCCAGCACGACCCGTACGGCCAGACCAACATGCTGCCCCAGCAGCAGCCCGGCGGCGGGCCCACCACGCTGCTGCCCCAGGTCGGCTCCGCCCAGCAGGGCTACGGCCAGCAGGACGGCTACCAGGACGACGGCTACCAGAGCGGCGGCCGGCAGGGCGGCGGCAACGACGGGTACGACGGCTACGACGACGGCTACGGCCGCGGCGGCCGGCGCGGCGGGCAGCCGCCGAAGAAGAGCAACACGTCCTGGATCGTGCTGGCCGTCGCGGCCGTGCTCGTCCTGGTCGGCACGTTCTTCGTCGCCCAGGCGATGTTCGGCGGCGGCAAGAAGGACACGCCGAAGCTGAACGCCCCCAGCCTGATCGGCAAGAGCCTCGCCGACGCCAGGACGACCGCGCTGGCCACCGGCAGCAAGCTGGTGGTCACCGAGGGCGAGAAGACCGTCTGCCCCGACACCAAGATCCAGAAGGACCAGGTCTGCACCCAGGACCCGGTCGCCGGCACCCAGATCGCCGAGACCGGCACCATCAAGGTGCAGCTCTCCTCCGGCCCGGCCAAGTCCACCGTGCCCGGCGTCGTCGGCAAGACCAAGGACCTCGCCACCAAGGCCCTGACGGACGCCGGCTTCGCCAACGTCTCGACCGAGTACAAGGACGACGACACCGCCCCGCTCGACCAGGTGACCGCCCAGGACCCGCCGGCCAACAGCGCCGCCGACCCGCAGGCACCGATCAAGCTGACCATCTCCCAGGGCAAGGCCAAGGTCGCCGTCCCGGGCGTGGTCAACCAGCAGGTCGCGGCCGCCACCCAGGCCCTGACGGACGCCGGCTTCCAGGTCGACTCCAGCAAGACCGTCCCGGCGACCGACCCGGCCAAGGTCGGCACCGTCGCCAGCCAGACCCCCGCCGCGAACAGCAAGGCCGCCCCGAACACCAAGGTCGTCCTGACGGTCTACAAGGCCCCGGACAAGGTGACCGTGCCCGGCGACCTCAGGGGCAAGACCGTGAAGGACGCGGTGGCCCAGCTGAAGGGCCTCGGCCTCGTCTGGAACTTCACCGGCGCCGGCGGCGACAGCAACAACGTCGTCGTGAACTACACCCCCGGGCCCAACGAGCTCGTCGACGGCGGCACCAGCATCCAGCTGATGACGATGCCCGGCCAGCCCAAAGGGAACGACCCCACCCAGCCCGCCCAGCCCGGTGCGACATCCCCGGGCACCAAGCCCTAGCCGGTGACTCCCGGGCCCCGGGCCCGCCCGTAGGGGCCGTCGACGCCGCACCGGCGTCGGCGGCCCCTTCGCCGTGCCTGTCACGGCGCGGGGCGCGTTCGGGTCACTCGGCGACCCGCAGGACCAGCTTTCCCCGTACCCGGCCGGTCTCGCCCAGTTCGTGCGCCTTGGCCGCGTCGGCCAGCGGCAGGACGGCCTCGACGTGGGCCCGCAGCCGACCGTCCGCCACCAGCTCGGCCAGCGCCCGCAGCGCGGCCGTGTCCGGCTCCACGAGCAGGAAGCCGGCCCGGACGCCCAGCTCCGCCGCCCGCGGGCGCAGCGCGTCCTCCTGCGGGCCCGTCAGCGACACCAGCGTGCCGCCGGTACGGATCAGCGGCAGCGAACGGGCGCCGTAGTCGCCGCCGACGCAGTCCAGCACGATGTCGACCTCGCCCACCGACTCCCGGACGGCCTGCGCGAAGTCGCCCGCGGTGTAGTCGATCACCTCGTCCGCGCCCAGCTCCCGGACGAAGTCGTGCTTCGCCGCGCTCGCCGTGCCGATCACGTACAGGCCCAGCGACTTGGCGATCTGCACCGCCAGGTGTCCCACCCCGCCGGCCGCCGCGTGGATCAGCACCCGCTGGCCGGGCCGGGCCTGCGCCCGGTCGGTGAAGGCCTGCCAGGCCGTCAGCGCGGCCAGCGGCAGGGCGGCCGCTGCGACGTGGTCGAGCCCGGCCGGCTTGCGCACGAAGTGCCGGGCGGGGGCCGCGATGTACTCGGCGTAGCCGCCCAGCAGCCGGGGGAAGCCGGGCATGCCGTAGACCTCGTCGCCGGGCTCGAACAGCGTCACGCCCCAGCCGACCGCCTCGACCACCCCCGACACGTCGAAGCCGAGGACGAACGGCGGCTCGCTGGCCAGCAGCCCGCCGAAGGCCCGGGTCTTGTAGTCCACCGGGTTCAGCCCGCTCGCGTACACCCGGACCAGGACGTCGCCCGGCCCCGCCACCGGCCTGGGCACCTCGACGAGCCGCAGCACCTCCGGCCCGCCGAGCTCCGTCTGGCTGACCGCCCGCATGGTCTCCTGGATGGTCTCCTGGTGCTGCTCCGCTGCCCGGCCGCTCATGTCCGTCCTCCGTGGTGTGTGGTGCCGTGCCCCGGCGGCGCGCCGGGGCATGGCACCAGCCTGGTCGCGCGGAGCGGCCCGAACGAGTGGCCGGATGGTCAATCAGTGAGAGGATCTGGCCATGCCTCCGGCCCCGCACCGCATCGTCGTCCTCGCCCTGCCCGGCGTCCTGCCCTTCGAACTCGGCATCCCCGCCCGGATCTTCGGCTCCACCTACAGCCTCCTGGGCGACCCGCTCTACGAGGTCATCACGTGCAGCCTCGACGGCCTCCCGGTGCGCACCGCCGCCGACTTCAGCATCGCCGTCGAGCACGACGCGGCCGTCGTCCGCACCGCCGACACCGTGATCCTGCCGCCCGGCTCCTACGACGGCCCCGCCTTCGAGGGCGCCACCCAGGACGCGTCGCTGACCGAACTGCTGACCACCCTGCGGCCCGGCACCCGGATCGTCTCGATCTGCACGGCGTCCTTCGTCCTCGCCTCCGCCGGGCTGCTCGACGGCCGCCCCTCCACCACCCACTGGTACTACGCGGAGCGGTTCGGCCGGCTCTTCCCCGAGGTGCGGCTCGACCCCGACGTGCTCTTCGTCGACGACGGCGACATCCTCACCTCGGCCGGGGCCGCCGCCGGCGTCGACCTCTGCCTGCACCTGGTGCGCCGCGACCACGGCAGCGAGATCGCCAACCGCACCGCCCGCCGCTGCGTCGTCCCGCCGTGGCGCGACGGCGGCCAGGCGCAGTACGTCCAGCACCCCGTGCCCGCGCCCAGCGGCTCCGACACCGCCGCCGCCCGGGCCTGGGCCCTCCAGCAGCTCCGGCGCCCGCTCCAGCTCGCCGAGCTGGCCGCGGTGGCCGGCATGAGCGTGCGCACCTTCAGCCGCCGCTTCCTCGCCGAGACCGGCCTCACCCC
>FJVZ01001163.1_pt1 | contig 16720 bp, 13 predicted proteins | sample 1011841 | NCBI WGS metagenome assembly FJVZ01 (sample SAMEA3912450, study PRJEB9761) | metagenome | biome: forest; material: soil | place: USA | collected 2011-06-22 | depth 0.1 m
GACCCCCGCCTGCGCGGGGAGAACCCCGGCGGTGTGATGCCGATGGTCCGCAGGGACGGCTGACCCCCGCCTGCGCGGGGAGAACATCTCCAACGACCTGCTCAGCTGGTTCAACGACGGCTGACCCCCGCCTGCGCGGGGAGAACCGGGATTCGCCCTGGGGATCGAAGAAGACGCTCGGCTGACCCCCGCCTGCGCGGGGAGAACGCCCCCAGCGTCGCCGCAAAGATCTCCGAGCTCGGCTGACAGTGATGATGTTCGTGGTGCTGTTGCTGGCGGGTCCGACCCATCGGCTGACTGACGCTTCGGCTGTCCTGTTTGGGATTTGTCGGCCCGTCGGCGACATCGCCACGCACGCGGCCGGACGGGCGCTTGTGACTTCATAGGAGCCTGGCCAGAGGCCCCGTCACTGTCTTGTCCACCCGCCCGACCGGCGGGTGCCGCCCTCGACCCGGACAGGCGCAAGGACGGACATGACCAGCATGACGCACGACGGCCCGGAGATCACCGGCGGAGTCGACACTCACGGACTGACCCATCACGCGGCGGTGATCGACCCGCTGGGCCGGCACCTGGCCGACAGGGAGTTCCCGGCCACCGTCCGCGGCTACCGTGACCTGCTGGACTGGATGCGCTCGCACGGCGAGCTGACAGCGGTCGGCGTGGAGGGCACCGGTGCCTACGGTGCCGAACTCGCCCGAGTGCTGACCGCCGCAGGGGTCACGGTCGTCGACGTCGACCGCCCCGACCGCAAGGTGCGGCGGCTGAGGGGCAAGTCCGACCCGATCGACGCCTACGCCGCCGCCACGGCGGTGGCCTCCGGGCGGGCCACCGGTGTTCCCAAGAGCCGCGACGGCGTGGTCGAGGCCGTGCGGGTGCTGCGGGTCGCCCGCCGCAGCGCGGTCAAGGCCCGCACCCAGACGATGAACCAGGTCCGGGGTCTGCTCGTGTCTGCCCCGGCGGTACTGCGTGAGCAGGTCGCGGGGCTGAGCAGGACCGCCCTGATACGCACGCTCACCCGGCTGCGGCCCGGCTCGGACCTGTCGACGCCGACGGCCGCAACCAAGGCCGCCCTGCGGCGTCTGGCCCGACGCCACCAGGCACTGGACGAGGAGATCACCGAGCTCGACACCGAGATCGGCCCACTCGTCCGCCAGGCCGCCCCGGAACTGCTCGCCCTTTTCGGAGTCGGGCCCGAGACCGCCGGCCAGCTCCTCGCGTCCGCCGGCGACAACCCGGAACGGATGCGCTCCGAGGGCGNATTCGCACAGCTTGCCGGTGTCGCACCGATCCCGGCGTCCTCCGGCCGCACCCACCGCCACCGCCTCAACCGAGGCGGTGACCGGGCCGCCAACAACGCCCTGCACACCATCGTGCTGGTCCGCATGCGCTACGACGAACGCACCCGCGCATACGTGACCCGCCGCACCAAGGAAGGCCTGTCCAAGAAGGACATCACGCGTTGCCTCAAGCGCTTCGTCGCCCGAGAGGTCTACCGCGCACTCACTAACACATCAGCCGAACAAATCACCCAAACCGACCTCGCTCCTGCGGCTTGACGTCTATAGGAGCATCTCCGGCGCCGCCCACTCGCGTGTTCCGGGCGCCTTCCGCCGCGCCTCGGCGCGCCGGGCCGCTGCGCCCGGGCCCGGCGCGCGGTTGGTGCCAGAATCGGCAGGTCCGGCCACCACGTCCCCACGTCCCGAGGAGCGCGACCATGACCGCCGACCGCCCGGCAGCGTCCGACCACGTAGCGCCCGGGGAGGCGGCGCCCGACGGGGCGCCGGCCGGCACGGGCCTGGTCGGCACAGGCCTGGAGGGCGTTCCCGAGACGGCGCTCTGGACGCTCTACCAACGTGCCGTCGAGGCCCGCAGGCCGGACGCGGTGCTGCGCGACCCCAAGGCCGTCGAGCTGGTCGACCGGATCGACTACCCCTTCGCGGAGCGGTTCGGCACCAGCGGTACCCAGGCCCAGCTGCAGGCGCTGCGGGCGGCGTGCTTCGACCGCGAGGTGGCGGACTTCCTGGCCCGCGAGCCGCGCGGCACCGTGGTCTGCCTGGGGGAGGGGCTGGAGACCCAGTACTGGCGGGTCGACAACGGGCGGGCGCAGTGGCTCGGCGTGGACCTGCCCGAGTCGGTGGCGCTGCGCGAGCAGCTGCTGCCGCCCGGGCCGCGACAGCGCAGTCTGGCCGCGGACGCCACCGAGCTGGGCTGGGCCGACGAGGTGGACCGCAGCCGTGAGGTACTGATCACCGCGCAGGGGCTGTTGATGTATCTCCAGCCGGCCCAGGTGCGGGCCCTGATCGCAGGCTGTGCCGAGCGGTTCCCGGGTGGCTCGCTGGTGCTGGACGCCGTGCCGCGCTGGTTCGGCCGGCTGACCCGCAGCGGCAGGATGCGTACCCACGGCTACCAGGCGCCGCCGATGCCCTGGGCGATGGACGCGGGTGAGCGGGCCAAACTGCTCACGGCCGGTGCGGCGGTGGCCGNGGTACGGGACGTCCGCCCGGTCGGCGGGCGCGGGCTGGTCGGTGCTCTGCTGCCGCTCGCGCTGACCGTCCCGCCGCTGGCCACCCGGCGCCCGTCGGTCACCGTCCTGGAGTTCGCCGAGCGGCCTGAGCGGTCGTAGACGGTGGGATGACGGGCCGCCGCGCAACCGGGTGCCAGTCATCGCCCAGCTCGTGCAGGCCGACGAGGACACCGTGCGCGATGTAATTCACCGGTTCAACGAGATCGGCATGGCCTGCCTGGACCCTCGATGGGCGGGAGGCCGTCCCCGACTACTTCACTCCTGACGACGAGGACTTCGTCGTCCAGACGGCCACCACCCGCCCGGCCAAGCTCGGGCAGCCCTTCATCCGCTGGTCCCATCGCCCATCGGCATGGACCGTGACGGAACGGGAGTAGTACTGAACCTCGAACGGCTCGTGGTCGATCGTGTTCCCAGCCCACGGATCGGCATCACGGGAGCCGACGGTCGTGACCACGAACGTCTCGCCGGGCAACAACCAGTGGTCGTTGCCCTCAGGTTCGACGACCAGCTCAAGTAACTGATCACTGCTGTTCTCGACGCGCAGTCGCGCCACCGGCCCATCGTGGTCGACCATCAGCTCTCCCGCCTGCTCACCCAAGAGAGCAGCCCCCCGGCAGCAAAGTGCAAGATCACTCACACACTCCGGTACCGCAGCTCACCCGGTGAACCTGTTCGGTCAGAGCACTAGCCAAGCGACGTGCGGTTCACGGCTCCGTGGGGGTGTCGCGGGAGTAGAAGTCCCAGATGTGGGAGCGGACCAGTTCGCCGGCGCGGTGNCCGTCGCCGGCGTCGATGGCGTCGAGGATGGCCGCGTGCTCGGCGGCGAGCCGGGTCAGCGTCGGGCCGGGGGCGTCGAGCAGTTCCAGGGAGTTCTTCAGGTGCTCGGCGATCGCGCCGCGCAGTGCCCCCATCACGAGCGTGAACGCGCTGTTGCCGCCGGCGGTGACCAGAGCGAGGTGGAACCGCACGTCCGCGTCGTGGAACGTCGCGACGTCGATGCCGGGCTGCCGCATCACGGCGAGCGCCGCGCGGGCGTCGGTGAGTTCCCCGGGTTCGGCGTGGACGACTGCCGTGCCTTCGAGCAGCAGCCGCAGTTCCACAAGATCGGCGAGGGGGACCCGTCCCAGCCGCAGCGCCGTCTCCAGGGCCTCGGCGGCGGTCTCGTGGGCTCGTTCGGAGGAGACCCTCGGCCGACCGGTCGACACGGTGTCGCCGCCACTGAGCAGCCCCTGNGCCTGGAGCACCCGAAGCGCCTCGCGGACGGTGGACCGGCTGACCCCGAAGTGTTCGGTCAGCTCCTGCTCGGTCGGCAACTGGCTTCCCACCGACAGCTCACCGGACACGATCGCGTCGCGTATGCGTCTGGACACGAGCAGGCTCAGCGGAGTCCGGCTCACGGTGCCGAACCGGTCGGTGTTGGGATTCATCCGCTCAGCTTACCCTGCATGACTGCTTGACTGTTTGTCTGACAAGTCCCTAGATTGTGTTCGACATCACGTGTCCGAAGCCCCCCCGGGGTTCCGGTCCCGCCATTGAGTGAAAGGCCACCCGCCATGTCGTTCGACCCGAGCACGACTGCCGTCGTACTGATCGAGTACCAGAACGACTTCACCTCCGAGGGGGGCAAGCTCCACGGGGCGGTCGCGGGTGTCATGAGCAAGAACGGCATGCTCGCCAACACCGGGCGCGTGGTCGAGGCCGCGCGTGACGCCGGGGTGGTCATCATGCACGCGCCGATCAGCTTCGTGGAGGGCTACAACGAGCTCGGCGCCCACCCCTACGGCATCCTCAAGGGCGTCGTCGACGGCTCGGTCTTCGTCAAGGGCACCTGGGGTGCCGCGATCATCGACGAGCTCGCCCCGGCGCCCGGCGACATCGTCATCGAGGGCAAGCGCGGACTGGACACCTTCGCGAGCACCAACCTCGACTTCATCCTGCGCAGCAAGGGCATCACCACGATCGTGCTCGGCGGGTTCCTCACCAACTGCTGTGTGGAGTCGACGATGCGCACCGGCTACGAGCACGGCTACAACGTCGTCACCCTGAGCGACTGCGTCGCCGCCACCTCGATCGAGGAGCACGACAACGCGCTGACCTACGACTTCCCGATGTTCTCCAAGCCGATGACGTCGACCGACTTCATCGCCCAACTCGCCTGAGCGCTCCAGCCCGACCCGGCCCGGACCCGGCCACACCCGCCCGGACTCTCCACTACGCCCAACGGCCATTTCGAGGAGCCACACGTCGTGAGTCACCCAACCGTCTACGGCACGGTCGATGCGGCATTCCTTGCCGATCTCCGGGCCATCGTCGGGCGTGAGAACGTCCACGACGCCGTAGGCGAGCGGGAGCCCTTCGCCCGCGACGCGACCCCCCGGTTCCATGCCCGGCCCGACGTGGTGGTCTTCCCGGCCACGACGGCGGAAGTGGCCGCCGTGCTGCGGCTCGCGGGCGCACGGCGGATTCCGGTGACGCCTCGTGGCGCCGGAAGCAACCTGTGCGCCGCGACCGTGGCCCTGCTCGGCGGCGTGGTCCTGGTGCTGACCCGGATGAACCGGCTGCTGGAACTGAACCGGTCGGAGATGCTCGCGGTGTGCCAACCCGGCGTCACCACGGCCGAACTCGCGACGGCCGCCGCCGGGCAGGGACTGCTCTATCCACCAGATCCGGGCAGCCGCACCGTCTCGACGGTCGGCGGCAACGTCGCCACCTGTGCCGGTGGCGTCCGCGGCCTGAAGTACGGCGTGACACGCAACTACGTGCTGGGCTGCGAGGTCGTCCTGGCGACCGGCGAGATCGTCCGAACCGGTGGCCGGCTGTGGAAGGACGTCGCCGGCTACGACCTGACCCGGTTGATCACCGGTTCGGAGGGCACCCTGGGGGTGATCACCGAGGTCACGCTCGCCCTCGTCCCGGCGCCGGCCGCCAGCCGCACCGGAGTGGCGTACTTCGCGTCGCTGGCTCAGGCCGGACAGGTGACGGAGAGCATCATCGCCTCCGGCATCGTCCCCGCCACCCTGGAGTTCCTCGACCACCGCTGCATCAACGCGGTCGAGGACTTCGCCGGACTGGGCCTGGACCGTGACGCGGGCGCGCTGCTGCTGTTCGGTGACGACGGCGACGACGAACAGGCGCAGCGCAGCGTGGGGCGGATGGCCGACCTCTGCGTCTCCTCCGGCGCCACCGGTGTCACGGTCGCACAGGAGGTGGCGCAGGCCGAGGCGCTGTTGTCCGCACGCAGATGTTCACTGCCGGCACTCTCGCGACTGGCGCCGCTCACGATCCTCGAGGACGCCACAGTCCCACGCCCCCGACTCGCCGAGATGGTGGACCGCATCGAAGCCATCGCCGCGAAGCACGATGTGCTGATCGCGACGTTCGGTCACGCCGGTGACGGCAACCTGCATCCCACGGCATGTCTGGACCCGGCGGACCACGACGCGATCGAACGCGCCGAGGAGGCGTTCGCGCAGATCTTCCGCGAAGCGATCGCGCTNGGCGGCACCATCACCGGCGAGCACGGCGTCGGCGCCGCGAAGCTCCCCTTCCTGACCGAACGCCTCGGAGAGCCGCAGATGGCGCTGCTCCGCCGGATCAAGACCGCGTTCGACCCAGGCGCCATCCTCAATCCCGGAAAGCTCGGATCATGACCTTGGACGACCAGCCCGGCCCGTCAGGCGGAATCTTCACGCCGGCCCTGCTCGACGCCTGCATCTCGTGCGGATTCTGCCTCCCCGCGTGCCCCACCTACGCGGAGACCAAGGACGAGGCATCCTCCCCACGCGGACGCATCACCCTCATGCGGGCCCTGGAGGCGGGTGTGCTGCCACCGGACGACCCCACCCTCGCCGAGCAGGCGAGCCAGTGCCTGGGCTGCCGGGCCTGCGAGCCGGTCTGCCCCGCCGGCGTCCAGTACGGGCAACTCCTCGAGGAATGGCGTGACCACCAATGGGACGGCAGGCAGCGACCCCTGGTCGTCCGCGCGCTCACCCTCGTCGTCTCCCGCCGATGGCTCGTACGGTTGATGGGTCGGCTGCGGCGTCCGGCCCCCGGCGGTGGACGATCAGGCCCCTGGCTGATGCTCGGTTGCTTCGAACGAGCACTGTTCCCACGGGTCAGCCGGGCCGCGCTCCGGCTACGGCCGGAACTCACCGCCCCGGACCGGCAGGGATGCTGCGGAGCCCTGCACGCGCACAACGGGGACTCCGCCACCGGCGAGCGCCTCGCCCGTGAACTCGGCCGCGACCTGCCCGGACACATCGTCACCACCGCAGGCGGTTGCGCGGCCCACCTGTCGCACGTCCTGGGCCGCGACCGGGTGTCGGAGCTCTCCGAGTACCTCGTCGCCAACGCCCACGTGCCGGCGGCCCGGGTACTCGCCGAAGGACGTCCAGCACGGGTCGGCCTGCAGGACTCATGCCACCTGCGGAACGGCATGAACGTCACCAAGGAGCCCCGGCAGCTCCTGCGCGAAGTCTCCGAGTACGTCGAGTTGGCCAGCGCCGGCACGTGCTGCGGCGCGGCGGGGACCTACTCCCTGCTCCGGCCGAAGGAGAGCAGAGCGATTCTCGCGGCCAAACTCGACGAGATCGAAGCCGCCAAACTCGACTACATCGTGGTCCTGAATCCCGGCTGCCAGCGACAACTCCAAACAGGGGTGCGCCGCAGGCGACTCACCACACGCGTACTCCACCTGGCCGAGATCCTCGACCGGGCCCAGGACCAGGGAAGCGCAGCGATGGAGTGAGCGGGTGATGCCGGACCCCGTGCACACCTTCGGCTATCGGTAGGCCACAACGCTGGTGGTGTTGTTGAGAGCGCTGACTTCCGCAGTGGGCTGAGCGGGGGTCGAGTGGCCGGTGGCCGGGTCGAGCCGTACAAGGTACGGGACGCTGGCGGGAGTTCCGGAGGAAACCGCGTACAGTCCGCCGTCGCTGCTCGCATCGACGAGTGTGGCACCGCTGTGGCTGTCGCCGGTGTACGTCCACAGCTGAGCGCCGGTGGTGGGGTCGAACGCGGTGACCGCGTGCACGTCGTCGGTGTTCGCGNCGGGACGATCAGTGCTGATCCGAGGACGTGGGCGTCCCGGTCGCCGGGGAAGCCGTTGCCGACATTCATCTGGAGCTTGCCGGTGTCGATCCGGATGCTGTTGCCGTTGGAGTCGAACCAGTGGAGGCTCAGCCCGTCTCTCTCGTGGAACGGGACAGTCCGATCCTCCAGGTGACGCAGCATCGCTGTACGGTCGGATTGTGATCCTGCCCAAAGACCGCGACCCCCGGTTCATCACCATCCGCCGCGGGGGAACACTCACGGACTCGGACCATTGGCTCCTGGCTCTGTGGGCGGCGACGTGCGCGGAGCATGTGCTGCACCTCTTCGAGTCGGTGCAGCTCTCAGACCCCCGGCCTCGTCAGGCGATCGAGAAGATTCGGGCATGGACTCGCGGAGAGATCGGGATGTCCGAGTGCCGCGCAGCGGGCGGCCATGCCATGGCTTCCGCAAGAGTGTTGAGCGGAGCGGCTCGGCACGCAGCATTCGCTGCCGGCCAGGCGGCGGTGGTGGCGCACGTCGCCGCACATGACCTGGGTGCTGCGGCCTACGCGATCAAGGCTGTGCGTGCGGCGGCGCCCGCCGGCGAGGCTGAGAGCGCCGGACGGCTGGAGTGCCGCTGGCAGCGCGAACAGCTCCCGGATGCGATTCGCGAACTTGTCCTGGACGACCAGCGCATGCGCAACGAGATCTGCTGGTCGGTCTTCGACTGTTGACGGCCTGCGACTGATGTTTCCAACCGCCCGGCGCACAGCCGAGGCCCCACCGTGTCAGGAAGATTGACATGCCCGGCGCCCCCTCCCATCATGGGAGCGCTCCCAAGGCCCCATCCGTCGCACGCGTCGTCGACGGTTGACGCGCCGCACCGCCGCACTGCCGCACAGTTCCCCGTCCGTCGTCCGGCTCCGCGGCGTGGCCCCGGGCCGGCGTTCCACCCGGGAGGAACACCCCGATGCTGTTTCGCAGGAGACCAGACGGGCTCCGTCGCCCCCTCGCCGTGACGGCCTCGGCCGCCCTCGCCGTGGTGGCCGCCGCACTGCCGCTGTCCACCCCCGCCGTCGCGGCCGACCCGACCGCCACCGGCGACACCACGGTCACGGTCAACGCGAGCGCGGGCCTGGGCACCGTCAGCTCCACCGCGCTCGGCGCCAACACCGCCATCTGGGACTCGTACATGAACGACCCCCAGGTGACCTCCCTGTACAAGGCCGCCGGAATCGGCGCGCTGCGCTACCCGGGCGGCTCCTACTCCGACATCTACCACTGGGTCGACAACACCGCACCCGGCGGTTACGTCGCCCCGGGTACCGGCTTCGACGCCTTCATGGGAACGGTCAGGGCGTCCGGCGCCCAGCCGATCCTGATCGCCAACTACGGCTCCGGCACGGCCCAGGAGGCCGCGGACTGGGTTCGCTACGCCAACGTCACCAAGGGCTACGGGGCGAAGTACTGGGAGGTCGGCAACGAGATCTACGGCAACGGCGTCTACGGCAACGGTTGGGAGAACGACCTCCACGCCGACAGGACGCCGGACCAGTACGCCAGGGAGGTCAAGGCGTACGCCGCGGCCATGAAGGCCGTCGACCCCACCGTCAAGATCGGTGCGGTGCTCACCATGCCCGGCAACTGGCCGGACGGACTGGTGGCCGCCGGCGATACCGGCGACTGGAACCACACCGTGCTCGCCGCCGTCGCTCACGACATCGACTTCGTCAGCGTCCACTGGTACCCCAACACCAGCAACGGTGACCAGTCGCTGGCCGCCGTGCACCAACTGCCCGGTGAGCTGCGCGAGGTGCGCAACCTGGTGAACCAGTACGCGGGTGCCGACTCCGCGAACATCGGCATCGCGATGACCGAGGTGAACTCCAACTCCGGCAGCGGAGCCTTCACCAGCCGCCCCAACGGCCTGTTCGCCGCGGAGGCCATGAGCACGGCACTGGAGAACGGCGTCTTCAGCGTGGACTGGTGGGACACCCACAACGGCGCGGGCGCCATCACCACCGTGGGCGGTGAGACCGACTACGGCGACATGGGCATGCTGTCGAACGGCACCTGCTCCGGCAGCGTCTGCGAGCCGGCGGTGAACACCCCGTTCGCGCCGTACTACGGCATCAAGGCCCTGGGCGCGCTCAGCGACCCGGGCGACAGCATGGTGGCCTCCGGCGCGTCCGGCGACGAGGTCTCGTCGCACGCGGTGCTCCGGGCCAACGGCGACCTCAGCGTTCTGCTGCTGAACAAGAGCTCCTCCGCCGCACACACCGTGGACCTGCGGTACCTGGGCTTCACCGCCGCCCCGGCGGCCCCGTCGGTTCAGCGGTGGGCGCCCGGTGACGACGGCCTGGTGGACGCGACCGGTACCGCCACCCCCTCCTCGGCGACCCTGGCCCCGTACTCCGTCACCGTGCTGACCGTGCACCCGAAGAGCGGCACCGGCTCGTCCGCCGCCACCGTCGGCACGCCCGGCGCGCCACAGACCACCTCGGTGGGCGCCAACACCGTCACCCTGAGCTGGCCGGCCGCCAGCGGCTCGGTGGACCGCTACGAGGTCTACGAGCAGCTCGGCACCACCGTCCAGCTGCTCGGTTCGTCCACCGGCACCTCCGCCGCGCTCTACAACCTGCCGCCGGGCTCCCGGCACACGGTGAACGTGCTGGCCCGGGACCAGGCGGGGCGCCTCTCCCGGCCCTCCGCCCCGCTGACCTTCACCACCGGCACGCCGAACGACAGCACCTGCACCGTCTCGTACCAGGTGACCACCGGCTGGGGCAACGGCTTCGTCGCCAACGTCGTGGTGAGCAACCTCGGCCCGGCGGACATCAACGGCTGGACGCTGGACTTCGACTGGCCGTCGACCGGGCAGTCCGCCGGCTCGTGGTGGAACGCCGACATCGCCAGTGCGGGGCAGCACGTCCGCGTGACCAATGGCGAGTACAACGCGCGGCTCGCACCGAACGGCGGCAACTCCGTCAACTTCGGCTTCGTCGGCGGCAACAACGGCCCCAACCCGTCCCCGACGGTCTTCAGGCTGAACGGAACGGTCTGCCGGACCATCATCTGACGCATGCCACACCGCACCGGGCGGCGCGGCCCTCGCCGCACCACCCGGTGCGTTTCTCGAGGCCCGACGCGAAGCGCCGTTCTCGTCGCGCCCGTCCGCGGCAGGGCGGATCCGCCGGGCGGCTGGAGGTCCATGGCTGCGAGCTCGCCGGCCGGTCACCGGCGCGGTCCGGCCCGGCGTCGCCGCGACCACCAAGGGGCACTGGTCGATGCTGACCGGCGGACCCGGCGTCAAGGCCACGGTGGCCGAACGCGACACCGACCTCGGCCGGGGGCCCGTCTACCGTACGGCGCCGGAAGAAGGCGTCGGGCGCACGCCGTATCGCGGCCGGTGCCGCCCTATCGCCACGGCACGGGAGTAGGTGTCATTCGAAGGTGTCCGGACAGGGAGATCCACGGCCGCTGCCCAGTCGTCCGCTCCCCCTGGCCAGGGCACCCGCGTCCACTGCGCGACGCACGCGCCGGGCACGAGTCGGGCTGAGCACCGGTCAGCACGGCGACGGGCCGCCCTGACCTGGACGGTCCGGTGCCGCGCGTCGCCGTGTTCGGTGTTGGGGCCAGGCCTCAGGGCAAAGGCGCCGTCCGAGACTTCTCAGCCGAGGGAGGTGAGGAGGGTGTTGAGCGCCTCGGTCTCGGTGGCCTTGTCCGGTTTCGGGGCGCGCAGCGCCTTCAGGACGTGGTCGATTTCGCCGTCGAGGAAGGTCCAGGCCTGCTCGTTCTTGGGCTCGAGCGTGGGCTGTGCGTCGTCCCAGGCCTTCTCCAGGTCGGTGACCCGGGCGGTCGCGGCCGCCTGGCTGCCCGAATCGAGCTTCGCCAGGGTGTCAGCGGTGATCGTGCGGAACTTCGCGATCTCAGCAGGCGGGAACGACGACGTCGCCTGCTCCGGGGAGAGAGGGGCGGACGCGGGTGCGGGGGCGTCACCCTCGCCGGCCACCTCCGCGTGCGGCTGGTGGTGCGCCCAGAGGAGGAGCGCCGCGGTGGCGACCGCGACGACGGCGTAGTAACCGAGCATGATCCGCTCACGCACGGGGTTGCCCGCCTGTGCGACCACGGTGCGGGTCTCGATGACGTCGCTGCGGCTACGGGCGAGGTGGAGGACCGTCCCGAGGATCGCGACCAGGAAGATCACGCTGGTCACCGCGGTCCCCAGGCCCAGACCGCCATCGCTGCCGGGCGAGGCGAACCAGTCGCCGAGGTTGGCGCCGAGGGGGCGGGTGAGAATGTAGGCCAGCCAGAAGGAGAGCACCGCACTCGCGCCGAGCCGCCAGGCGAGGACGATCGCCGCGATCAACCCGAGCGGAAGGAGCACCGAGACGCCCGGGGTCCAGCCCGTGAGTTCCAGGGTCCAGTCGCCGGTCGCGGTGCCGAGGGCGAAGGTGACCAGGACCGCGAGCCAGTAGAAGAGCTCACGGGGACGGGTGACGATGCTGTGGATCGACAGGGTCCGCTCGCGGGCGTACCAGATCCCGAAGACGACGGCGAGGACGACGGCGAACACGGCGCTGCTCACCGCGAGGGGAACGCCCTGGCTGTCGGTGAGGATGTCGGTGTACAGGGTGCCGGTCACGCTCAGCACCACGACGGTGAGCCAGTACACGAACGGGACGTAGCGCTTGGTGCTGAGCTGCCAACCCAGGACGCCGGCCAGTACGGCAGTGAAGATCAACGAGGTGTTGATCAGACCGACACCGAGAGTCATGTTGATCCAGTCGGCGAAGCTCTCGCCGACCGTGGTGCACAGGACCTTGATGAACCAGAACCAGATCGTGACCTCGGGGACTTTGTTCAGTGTCCCCCGGGCGTCGGGCTCGGCCGTGAGCCGTTCCGTGGTGGTAGCCATGAAAGTCAGGCTCGCACCTCGAACCTGAACACAACCTGAGCACCGGTTCGGGGACGCGCCACGGCCGGGCAATACTGGCCTGCATGACTGCTCACCGCGTGCTGGTCGTCGAGGACGACCACGGACTTCGCGACGTGCTCGCCCGCGGCCTGCGCGAGGAGCACTTCGAGGTGCTCACCGCCACCGACGGGGCGGGGGCGCTTCGCGCCGTCCACGACCGGGTGGACGCCGTGGTCCTGGACGTCGGCCTGCCCGACTCCGACGGGCGTGACGTCTGCCACGCCATGCGCGCGGCAGGCTTCGACGCGCCCGTGCTGTTCCTCACCGCCCACGACGCTCTGGCCGACCGGCTGTCTGGCTTCTCGGCCGGGGGCGACGACTACCTGGCCAAGCCGTTCCACCTGGCCGAGCTCGCGGCCCGGGTACGCGCCGCATTGCGCCGCAACGGGCGCGAGCCCGGTGTGGAGGTCGACGGCCTGCGACTGGACCCGGTCGCGCACGTGCTGCGATCCACGAGCGGCGAGCCGGTGGCACTCACCCCCACCGAGTTCCGGTTGCTGGCCTGCCTGATGTCCGCACCCGGCACGGCGGTGCGCAGGCGGACGCTGCTGAGAGCCGGGTGGCCCGAGGGCGCCCAGGTCAGCGACAACACCCTCGACCAGTACCTGGTGCGCCTGCGCCGCAAACTGCGGGAGGCGGGCAGCGCGCGCGGCATCCTCACGGTGCGCGGTGTGGGGTACCGCTTCGCATGAGGACCGTATGAGGATCATGAGAACCCCCGCCACCCTGCGCGGCCGCCTCGCCCTGCTCGCACTGGCCACCACCGCGATCTGGGTCGCCGTACTCACCGCCGTCTTCAACGTGGAGCTGGGCGCGCACCTGCGCCGGCAGGCCGACGACCTGGTGCGCACCCGCGCGACGGCGGTGGCCGCGACCATCGAGGCCCAAGCGGACGGCCGGATCGTGGAGCACGAGCCGGCCGACGACACGGCACTCGACGTCGGTATCTGGATCTACCAGGGCGCCACGGCAGTCCAGCGCCCCAACGCATCGAACGCGCTCCAGGACCGGGCGGACCAACTGGCCGGAAACGGAGAGACCTTCGCGGACACCTCCGAACCGCACGCCTTCCGGCTCTACGCACTGCCGGTCATGGCAGCGGACCGGCAGGTGGGCACGGTCGTCGCCTCGGTCGGCCTGGACGCCTACCGCTTCACCGCCCGGTCGGTACTGGCCGGCTCGATAGGTCTGTGCGTACTGCTGCTCGCCGGCATCTACCTGGTGACCCGCACGGTAGTCGGCCGGGCCCTGCGGCCGGTGAGCGAGATGAGCGCCCAGGCCTCCGAGTGGAGTGAGCACGGCACCGCACAGAGGTTCGGCGCCGACGGCCACCTCGCCGAACTCGCCAGGCTCGCCGGCAACCTCGACCAGCTCCTCGACCGGCAGGCCGCCATGCTGCGCCACGAACAACAGCTGACGGCCGAACTCTCCCACGAGTTGCGCACCCCCCTGGCCAGGATCACCGCCGAGACCGAATGGCTCACCACCCGCCCCCGGAACGCCGGCGACCAGCGCACCTCACACGAGGCCATCGCAGCCGCCGCAGCCCAGATGCAACGGATCTGCGAGACCCTGCTCTCCGAGGCCCGCGCCCGCACCGACCAGGTGCCCGGACGCTGCGCCGTGGACGACGTGGCCCANGCACTGGCCCGGCGCAGCTCCTCGGATCATCCCGAGGCCCCGCCCGTCACAGTCGTCGGCGCCGGCGCGACCGCCGGCGTCTCCGCCGCCCACATGGAGCGCATCCTCACGCCGCTGCTCGACAACGCCCGCCGCTACGCGGTCCACCGGATCACCCTGGAGTCCGAGCAGCGGCCCGGCGGGGTATTGGTGACGGTGGCCGACGACGGCTGCGGCGTGCCCGAGGCGGTGGGCGAGGCCGTCTTCGAGGCGGGCCGCCGCGCCCACCCGGACGACGGCCACGACGGCGCGGGACTCGGCCTCCCCCTGGCCCGCCGCCTCGCTCGCGCCTCCGGCGGCGACATCACCCTCGCGCACACGTCCGCCGGTGCGAGGTTCGTCGTGTCGCTTCCCACGGGGTGACCGCGATCCGACGGCTCGTCAGGACTCGGTGCACGACACTCGTTTGGACCAGTTTTTGATCCTGCCGCCGACTGCGGGCCGGTCGACTCGCGCCCGACCGGTGGCAAGCCGCTCACCACTTCGCAGAGGATTGCCAACAGGCTGGTAGGCCGCGAACGAGCAGCGGACGAGCGGGGATTCGCGGACCCGAGGAACTGACGGATCCTCACCAAGGTCCAGATGGAGGCCGGCCGCTGCGACGACGCCCCTGCGCGCCCTGCTCGTGCCGACGTAACCCGAAGTCCACTGCCGACGGATGATCACCGCCCCGCGATCACGTCAAACCTCGTGACCCCAGCCACAGAAATGTCAGAGGAGCCTTATTTTTGTTCACATCCTCGAACGCAGCTCTTCATTATGAACTTCTTTGGTTGCAGCACCTATGGCGATCAGCCTGCTCTATGGGCATGAGGCAGGATGATTTACTGCTGAAGCGCTAGTTGGCAGGAATAACTTCTCCTATGTGGCGCCCGGACCGAATGACGACGCCACTCGATGCGCGACGGCGGAGATTTCATATGTGACCAGAACCTTGTCGGTCCGTCAGAAGCGCCCCTATCCTCGCGGACAGAAAACGCTTCCCCCTTCGCGAGCCTCGTGCCGGTTGATGCGCCGTCATGGCATCGACCGCGACTTCCGCATGGGCTGATGCCGGTGCAGAGCTTCGCGCAGGCTGTCGACCCGCCACGGAACGGAGGGTGCACGTCATGCCGAGGACGCCTTGCACCATCCGTCGGAGTCCGCCGTCCGCCGTCCGCCGCTGCCACGGCCGCGGTGACCGGCAGTCTCGCGGGGCCGGGCCCCGACGGAAACGCCGACCTGGCCGTCGGGGAAGCACTCGCAACGGGACCTGCAAGGACCTGCCCGGTGACAGGTCGGCAGTCCGGGCGGTCCGTCGACAGGACCGTCGTAGGAACGCAGCACCAACACCCGGATTTCCACCACGAATCGGGAGATGGACATGAGACGATCAGTCGCCCTGCGGCTCTGTGCGACCCTCGCCACGACGGCCCTGGCGGCCGCGANCGGTGCGGTCGTNGCGATGCCCTCGGCATCGGCAGCCGTGACCGGCAGTGCCACCGGCTTCGCGTCCCAGAACGGTGGGACCACCGGCGGTGCGGGCGGGCAGACCGTGCGTGCCACCACGGGGACCGCGATCCATGCGGCCCTGTGCAACCGGGCCAGCGCCGGCACCCCGATCACCATCGAGGTCGAGGGCACCATCAACCACGCCAACACCGACAAGGTGTCGGGCGCCAGCTGCAACACCGCCGCAGGCGTCATCGAGCTCAAGCAGATCAGCAACGTCACGATCGTCGGTGTCGGCAGCGGCGCCGTCTTCGACCAACTGGGCATCCACATCCGCCAGTCCAGCAACATCATCATCCAGAACGTGACCGTCAAGAACGTCAAGAAGTCGGGCTCGCCCATCTCCAACGGTGGTGACGCCATCGGGATGGAGACCGACGTCCGCAACGTCTGGGTCGACCACACCAGCCTTGAGGCGTCGGGCGGGGAGTCGGCGGGGTACGACAGCCTCATCGACATGAAGGACAACACCCAGTACGTGACGCTGTCCTACAGCACCCTGCGCAACTCCGGCCGCGGTGGCCTCATCGGGTCCAGTGACACCGAGCTCTCGAACGACTTCATCACGTTCCACCACAACCTGTACGAGAACATCGACTCCCGCGCGCCCCTGCTGCGTGGCGGCACGGCCCACATCTACAACAACTACTACGTGAAGCTCAACAAGTCCGGGATCAACTCCCGGGCCGGAGCCCGCGCCAAGGTGGACAACAACTACTTCAAGGACTCCCAGGACGCCCTGGGCACCTTCTACACCACCGCAGCCGGTTACTGGCAGGTCGCCGGCAACATCTTCGACAACGTGACCTGGTCCACCCCCGCCGCCGACACCAACCCCGCCGGGCCCGACGTGAAGTCCACCACCACGGTCAGCGTCCCGTACTCCTTCAACCTCGATGCGGCCGGCTGCGTGCCGGCCATCGTGACCCAGACGGCAGGGGCCAACAACGGGCTGAAGGTGTCGAACGGCACCTGCGCGCCGCAGACGCCGTCGCCGAGCCCGACCACCC
>FJVZ01001221.1_pt1 | contig 16675 bp, 11 predicted proteins | sample 1011841 | NCBI WGS metagenome assembly FJVZ01 (sample SAMEA3912450, study PRJEB9761) | metagenome | biome: forest; material: soil | place: USA | collected 2011-06-22 | depth 0.1 m
GGTAGTTGGCCTCCAGTCGATCCGGCCGTACGGCCTCCTGGCAACGGCCGAGGGGTCGTCCGGACGGCGGGGCCCGCAGTAGCGCGCCCGGGTACTGAGCAAAGACGGCGTGGTCGCACTCACGCGAAGAGTTCGCCGAGCAACGCGGGGTCGACGGTGATGGGGGCGAGGCGGTAGGAGGGCGGCTGCGTGCCCATCAGCTCGCGCACCACGAAGTCCCAGCCGTGCTTGCGGACGTAGGCCAGGCAGTCGATGAACGTGTGCTCGGCGCCCGGCACGATGAGCATTTGGCGGGCGTCCACCGCCTGGCCCTGCCCTGCCCGTAAGCCACGGGTGGGCCCTCTCGGTGTGGTCGGTCAATGCAGGATCTCGACGTACCCGTCGGTTCCGTGCACGCGGATCCGCTGCCCGTCCCGGATCAGCCGGGTGGCCCGGTCCACGCCGACGACGGCCGGCAAGCCGTACTCCCGCGCGATCACCGCGCCATGGGTCATCAGGCCGCCCACCTCCGTCACGAGGCCCGCGATGGCGACGAACAGCGGTGACCAGCTGGGGTCCGTGTGGGCCGTGACCAGGATGTCGCCCGCTTCGAGATCGGCCTGCGCCATGTCGAGGATGACGCGAGCCCTTCCCTCGACGGTCCCGGCGGAGACCGGGAGGCCGAGCAGGGCGCCGTCCGGCATGCCATCGCGCCGGTACGCGCCGGAGACGGCCTCGCCGTCCGAGGTGAGCACCCGGGGCGGTGTGAGCGCCCCGTACGACCGGAACGCCTCCTTGCGTTCCTGGATGAGCCGGCCGTCCACCTGCCCGGTGCGCACGACGTCGTGGAACTCCTGGAACGTGAGGTAGAAGGCGTCCTCCGGCTCATGGAGCACGTCGGCCTGCACGAGGCGCTCGGCCTCCTTCAGCAGGGACTGCTTGTAGACGAAGTAGCGGCTGACGATGTTGTACTTCGGGTACTCCCGGTACCCGATGAAGGCTCGGACCCGGTCGATCATCCGTTTGGTCTCGTCGGCTTTCCGCTCGCCGTCCGGCAGGGCCCGCAAGCGTGACAGCACGTCCTGTTCCTTCCGCTGCGCCTCCTGCCGCCCGTGCTCGAAGCGCCGCTCGGCCGCGCCCGGCGCGAAGAGCCTGACGTTGTCGAGGATCACGGGCACGAGCGTGCTGGGGCGTTCGCGCCAACGCGGCCTCGTGATGTCGATCTCGCCGACGCAGCGCATGCCGTACCGGTCGAGGTAGGCCTCGACGGCGTCGCGCGCCTCACCTCCGCCCGCACGCTTCGCCAGCTCGTCCAGGAAGCCCTCGTGCTGGACGTCCTCGTGCTGGACGTNCTGCAGGAACGCCACCACCTCCGGATACGGGCGGATCACGTCGGCGACGTCGAGTAGCGCCAGTCCCATTTCCGAAGTGACGTTGTCGGGGGCGGACAGCGTGAGCGTGTCGGCCGCGCTCTTCTCGCCCAGCCACTCCCGCAGCGTGTCGTTGAGCCACCAGGTGGCCTCCATCCCCGCCATGATCGCCTGCATGTTCAGCGGATCAGCGAGGATTCGCCTGTGCTCCTCGAAGGCGCCCAGCAGGAAGTCGAACAGCGCCGGTCCGGTCTTCGTCCGGATGTCGCGCCGCAGGGCGGCGAGGGACGCCTGGCTGCGTGCGATCAGCTCGGTGACGATGGCCGGATCGGTCTCGACCGGAGCGGACGCGCCGCCGGGCGGCAGCCCCCCGGGCCCTGCTGGACCCGCGTCCGGGAGCGACGGAACGAAGTCGCCGCGGTCGAGGACGGTCTCCAACGCGTCCCTGACCAGCGGATCGCCTCTCCCCACGAGGTCCAGCAGGCCGGCGCGGCTCGCGGGCGAGGCCAGGCGCCCGGCGACGTCGACGAACAACCTCCCGCCGGCCTCGTGCATCGGCACCATCGCCGTCAGCTGCCACATGGACAGCCCCAGGGGCTTCATGGGGTCGGTCATCATCTGCTGGTGGCCGACGGAGACGTAGACGTGATTCTCCTGGTCGCCGGCCTGGGGGATGGGGAACAACGTGGTGATCGGCCGGCTCTGAACGATCCGGAAGTCGTCGTCGACCAGGCACCACTCGATGTCCTGCGGGTGGCCGAGGTGCGCCTCGATCCGTCGCCCGAGCTGTACCAACCGCACCACCTGAGCATCAGTCAGCGCCGGCTGCTCCTGCTGCTGCAGGTCGATCGCCACCTCGTGCGTACCGCCGGCCGGCCGGGCGTGAACGGCGCGCGGTTTGGTGGCGATCGCCTTGGCGATCACGTCACCGTCGCGCACCTTGAAGACGTCCGGGTTCACCAGACCGGAGACCAGAGCCTCGCCGAGGCCGAAGCCGGCGTCCACGGTGGCGACCCGCCGGTTGCCCGTGACGGGGTCGGCCGTGAACAGGATGCCCGCCGCATGAGGGAAGACCATCCGCTGCACGACCACGGCCATCCGGACCGCGCGGTGGTCGATGCCGTTGCGCCGGCGATAGGTCACGGCTCGCTCGGTGAACAGCGAGGCCCAGCACCGGCTGACGTGCCGGAGGATCGCCGCCGGCCCCACGACGTTCAGATACGTGTCCTGCTGGCCGGCGAAGGAAGCCGTCGGCAGGTCCTCCGCCGTCGCGCTGGACCGGACGGCGCAGGCGGCCTGCTCGCCGAGCCGGGCGAGCGCGTCGGTGACCGCCACCGCGAGATCGTCCGGGATGGCGATCCCCTCGATGCCCCGGCGGATCTCCGCGCTGAGTGCGCGGATCGCCTCCCGGTCGTCCGGGTCCAGGCGGGACAGCCGATCGAGCTGATCGTCGATCGACGGCGCCTCCGCCATGATCCGCCGGAAGGCGTCCGTCGTCACGCAGAAGCCGGCCGGCACGCGGATGCCTTCGATCCGGGACAGCTCGCCCAGGTGCGCGCCCTTGCCACCGACGACGGCGACCTGCGTCCGGTCGACCTCTTGAAGATCGCGCACGTACTGCTCGGTCATCGCGACACCTCCGAGGCCGTCGTGTCCGGGCGCACCGCACTGGTCGAGAGCTTCGCCGGGGACTCCAACCCTGTCGAACCGCCTGTCGGGCACGTCCTCATCTCCGGTTGCCTTCCCTCCGGTGAGTCGGCCGGCCGCCTGGCTCGGCCGCGCGGCGCGTACCCCCGCACCCCTGCCCCGGGCGCCCGCAGCCGCGCTGCCGGCCCCACTGCTCGTCCGGCGTCACTGTGTCCCTCGTGCGTCGACAACAACACTCGCACGTCGTGCCCTCATTTCCGCAGGTTGTGGCCTCGGCCAATGATTCTGCGCCGTGACCGGGGCCTTGCCGCAAGCCCCCCGGTGCGCTATACGTTGAGAGTGGCAAGGAGAGACGGATCTCCTTGCCTTTGCCTTTTGCTTTCCGCCGGCACCGACCAGCTTCTCGCTGAGCGGCGGCGCGCCGCTTGCGGCGACACGCGTCGCCGGCCCAGGCGAACGTCCCGTCGGCTCACGGATGCAACCGCGGAACCAAGAGGTCCTTCCCGTGTCGGCAAGGCCCGACGCCTGGTACCGCGACCGGATCGCGGCGCACCGGCGGCAGCACGTACTCGGCGGAGCCGTGCCGCCGCCGCCCGGCCCGAGTCGGTCGCCTGGTACGACGGGCACCGGGGCGCCTGTCGCAGGACAGGGCGGGTGCTCATATCGAGGGGGCGTCCCTTTCCTGCGAACCGATGGTTCGTGGACGGGATCCCGTCGATGGACCGCCGCCCAGGGATACCGGTGCCAAGGATGGCCGGGGCCTTGATGTGGCGAAGTCGGGGAGAAAGTTGAGAGATGAAGCCAAGGCCGGAGGGCACCGTTTCAGCATGATCGCAGGCGTGTGCTAACGTCTGATCTTGTTATGCATGCATCTGTTCACGGGGGTTTTCGATGCAGCTCGTACTTGAAATCGGCTCTGCCACATCCTGCGGGCCGGTAGTCGTCCGCCGAGGCGGATGACCGGCCTTCACCGTCGTTCGACAGGGCAGTGGGTTGTTCGTCCCGCCCTCCGCAACTGTTTCCTTCGTTGATTCCTGGTGCTGACGCCGGCTGAAATGGCCCGCCGGGAGAGAACGGCCGCCGACTGCCGTGCGCTGTGAGCGCCCGGTCCGGTCGGTACCGGATCGCGATTCGTACGTTGCCGCCCTGTCATCCGTCATTCCCGGTTCTCCGACCGAACCGGCAGGNGATCCCTTTATGCCCGGAGTAATTCAGTCATGCCCGGAGTGATTCAGTGTCATCCTTCTCGATCCTGGTTCCATTTGTGCCGCGACGGCCTGAACAGCTGGCCACATACGCGGCACTGGTGCACTGGACCCGGGCTGCCCGTCTGTGGCAGGGCCAGTCGCTGACGGTCGAGTCGCACCAGGGATTCGCACACGCGGCGGGTACGGGGTTCGGCGTGCCGACGGGGCTGGGTGTCAGCCTCATGCCGTTGCGTCACCCCTATGAAGCGGCCATGCAGGCCCGCTCGCTGGCGCTCTCCACCGGGCACTCGGTGCTCGCGGGTTTCGGGCCCGGCAGGCCCTCGCTGCAGCGCGCCATGCGCGGCGCGCCCTACGCCAGCCCGCTGACCGCGGCCGAGGAGTACCTCACCGTCGTCCGTGGACTGCTGCAGGGTCAACTGCTCGACTTCAGCGGCGAGTACTACCACTGCGAAGGCGCTCTGCCGCCCTCCCCCGCGCCAGAGGTGCAGGTCGGGCTCGGGGTGCTGCGACCCGGTATGGCGCGTCTCGCCGGCCGCGTGGCCGATGCCGCCATCACCTGGCTGACGCCCGCGTCCTATCTGCGGGAGACGGTGCTTCCCGCGCTGCGCGAAGGGGCCGAGGCGGTGGGCCGCCCCCTTCCCAGGGTGGTCGCGATGGTGCCGATGGCGCTGCCGTTGCCCGATCAGGACATCGAGGCCGTCGCACTGGCAAGCAACGGTCCGCACATGCAGGCGCCGCACTATGCCGACATGTTGAAGCGCGCCGGAATCGACGTCAGCAGTGACGACCCCCTGGTGAACGCGCGATCCCTGATCGAGGGCGGTGCCTTCCTGGCGGGTGAGGCCGATCAGCTCGTGGAGCAGATCCAGGACTTCTGGAATTCCGGCGTGGATGAAGTGGTCATCAATATGACCGGTGTCGCCAAAGTTAGCGGGCCGCAGGCGGCCATGCGCCAGATCAAGACGATCGTCACTGCGCTGAGTGGCACGGAGGAAACGCGATGAGCAGTGAGATGCGCGATCTGATGGCTTGGGCCACCGGCAGTCGGGGCCCGGGCCGGGTCATCGTCCTGGAGGACTCCCGGCATGTCGGGTCGGTGAGGGAAATGGTCGGCGCAGCGTCCGAGGAGCGCCACCACCGGATATTCGCCCCGGGCGACCGGATGGACCTCGGTGAGAATCTGGTCGGCTACGGCGGGTCCTTCAGCGAATGCAACGCCGAGGCGTCCCTGGGGGACGACTTCTATCTCCAGGTGCAGAACTACAGTATCTGCCAGTACGTTTCAGTGATCGGTCCGACGATGGTCCGCATTGCGGACGAAGCGGATTTCGAGGTGTGGCTGGGGGATGCGGACACCGCTCGCGAGAAGGGCGAATTCGCCGACTTCCTGGCGAATCCCGCACTGCTGCTCGCGGATCTCCCTGGGCTGGGCGCGCCGCTGGACGGAGCCGGCCCACGGCACCGGCTCTACGTCCGGGCCGGTGGCGAGGTGACGGTCTCACCGTACGGTTCGGCGCTGGGGAGGGTGGGCGACGACCTGGAGGAGCTGGAGACCGCCTGGCAGCAGGCGAACGCCGCCGGTGCGCACCCTTGCGCCGTCACGCTCGCCACCGCGGTCCCCGAGGCGCGGCGCGCCGAGGAGCTGGAGAGCCGGCCGTGGCTCACCGAGTACCTCCTGGCAGTGGACGCGCTGCGGGAGCTGCGATCCCGCGGCGTCCTGCGGGCGCGGGTCTCCGGCTTCGGTGGGCGTCTGCGGCCGGAGAGCCGCGTCGCCGAACCGGTCCGGACACCGGTGCGGCAGCTGGTGCTGTGGNCGGACGAATCCGCCTACCTCTACACGTCCGAGGGATCCCGGCTGTTCGAACTCAACCGTGCCGCAGGGGAACTCGCCGAGTTGCTCCTCTGCCAGGGATCGGTCGAGGCGGCCGCCCAGTACGCCCGGCAGGCCTCGCTCCTGAAGGTGCAGCAGTTCTTCGAGCGGGCGGGGGTCNTCCTGTGAGTGCGGACCTGAGGGCCACCGTTCCCGGCCGGGCCGGTGCGCTGCTGGCCGAGCTCGGCGACAACGCCGTGCTCCACGACCTGTACGACGAGGCGGGCGCGCCGGTCTACCACGCGATCGCGGGCAGCTCGCCGCTCGAAGTGCGCGAGCTGGTCGGTGCACTGCGCTCGACCCACGGCCCCATCCTCGAACTGGCCGCCGGCTCCGGCCGGCTGACGATGCCGCTGCTCACGCTGGGGCGCGACCTGGCCGCCCTCGAACTGGCGCCCGGCATGATCCGGATCCTGGAGGAGCGTCTGCAGGCCGTACCCGCCGCACGGCGCAGCCGCTGCACCGTCGTCCCCGGCGACATGAGCGCCTTCGACCTGGGCCGGGAGTTCGGAGCGATCGTGCTCGGTGCGACCTCCGTCTCGCTGTTGGACGCGACCGGCCGGGCCGGCCTCTACCGGTGCGTCCGCCGTCACCTCGCCCCCGGGGGGAGGTTCCTGCTCACCGCGGTGGACGTGCCGGGCTTCGGCAGCTCCACCACCGAGCAGGTGATGGACGTCGACTGTGCCGACGGCACCCGGTTCCGCATGTACGAGCACTGGACCGAAGGCGCCGACGTGCGCACGGTCACGGTCTTCCCGGATCCCCTCGGGACGGCGGAGCAGCCGATCACGGTGTGCACCACCCGGATCGGGGTCTTCCCGGTGGCGCAGCTGGAGGCCGAGTTGGCCGACGCCGGCCTGGTGCTGACGGACTGCCGGCCGCTCCCGCCGACCGGCAGTCACCACCACGACGTGCTGCTCGTCGCGGAGGTCGCCGCATGAGCGCCCTGTGGCCCTCTCTGCTCGCCCCGAGCCGGCACGGCCGTGACGACCTGTGCGCGGTGTCGGCCCAGGGAGTGCGGGTGCGCTTCGCGGACGGCCGCGAACTGCTCTGCGGATCCAGCGGCCTGTGGAACACCGCCCTCGGGTACGGCAACGAGGTCATCGCCGACGCNATCGCCGGGGCCGTCCGCGACGCGTCGTACCTGAGTGTGTTCCGCTACGAGAACACCTATGCCCGCCGGGCCGCCGAGGCCCTGGTCGACCTGTGCGGAAGCGACCACTACAGCCGGGTGCTGTTCTCCACCTCCGGCGGTGCGGCCAACGACCTGGCGATGAAGCTCGCCCGCCAGCTGCACGCCCTGCGCGGCGAGGCGCAGCGAACCCTGGTCGTCGGTCTCCGGACGAGCTACCACGGCCTCACCTTCGGCGGCTTCGCGCTCTCCGGCGGTGACATGGGGCAGCGGATGTACGGGGTGGACCAGCGGCTGATCCGCCACGTCGGTCCCAACGCGGTCGGCGAGCTGGACGCGCTGTTCGCCCGCCAGGGCGGGCAGATCGCCGCGGTGGTCGTGGAACCGGTGCTGGGCAACGGAGCGGTGCCGCTCGACGAGGAGTTCGTCGCGGAGCTGCTGCGTCTGCGCGAGCGGCACGGCTTCCTGCTCGTCGCCGACGAGGTCGCCACCGGCTTCGCCCGTACCGGCCCCTACTTCGCCTCCAGCCGGTGGCCCGGGCAGCCGGATCTCCTGATCCTCTCCAAGGGGCTGACCAACGGCACCTGCGCCGCTGCCGCGGTCCTGGTCGCCCGCGGGGTCGACGCGGCCTTCACCGACGCCGACGCGGTGTTCGTCCACGCCGAGACCCAGGCCGGCACGCCGATGACCTGCGCGGCGATCCTGGCCACGCTGGAGGAGATGCGACGGCTGGACGTGGAGGTGCTCAGCCACCGCCTGTCCGCCCGTCTGGACGCGGAGTTGAAGGCCCTCGGTGACCGACTGCCCCTGCTGACCGTGACCGAGGGCGTCGGCTGCTTCCGCTACCTCGGGTTCGCCGCTCCCGGCGGCGGGCCCCTGACGGCGGAGAACGTCGCCGACCTGGTGGCGGCCGTCCGGGAGGCCGGCGCGATCGTCCACCCCGGCCCGCAGGGCGTCCAGCTCATCCCCGCGCTCACCTACACCGACGCGGACCTGGACGAACTGCTGGACTGCGTCGCCCGCGGCGCCGAGACGTTCTTCGCCGCCCTCGGCGCGTCGGCGGGAGGCAGCCGGTGACCGGCGGACGGCTGCAGCCCACCCGAGTGCTGTACAGCGCGGCGGAGTTCACCGAATGGGCGGCCCAGCAGGCGTCCGAGACCTCCACGGTCCTGCTCGTGGACGCCCGTCTCACCGGGAGTGCGATCGCCTCGCTGGTCTCCCGGGCGCTCCCGGTCCACGAGGTGATCCCCCTGGACGGGCCGGGCGCCCTGGAGTCCGTCGTCGAACTCGCCGAGCGCCTGCGGCACGGTCCCGGCCGACTGGTCGCCGCCGTCGGCGGGGGGAGCCTGCTGGACCAGGCGAAGCTGGCGACCGCACTGGCAGCCGACCCCGGTGTGCTCCCGCGGCTGACCGCTCCGCAACGCAGCGGGCTGCTCGTGCTGCCGGGGGAGAGGGCCCGGCAGCTGCCACTGCTCGCCGTTCCCACCACGCTCGGCACCGGCGCGGAGGTCAGCCGNGTCGCCTGCCTGCGCACCGCGCAGGGCAAGCGGCTGGTGGCAGGCCGTTCGCTGGCTCCGGAGCTCGCCGTGCTCGATCCCCTGGCCACGGCCGGGCTGCCCGCCGAACTCGTCGTCGAGGGCGTACTGGAGGCGCTGTTCCGGGTGGCCGGGGTCTACGTGGGCGACCTGCACGAGCGTCCGGTCGAGGACGCCCTCGCCCTGACGGTCGCCGCCCAACTCCTCGTCCTGGGCTACCGGGCCGTCAGCGACGGCCCGGACGACCAGGTCCGCGGAGCGGTCGCCCGGCTCAGTGCCCTCACCCACAGCGACTGGCTGCAGCTGGACCGCGAGCCCTACGCCCTGCGGGGCTGGTACATCGCCAACGAGCTGTCCACCGCCCTCGGCGTCCGCAAGATGACGGCCGTCGCGGCCCTGCTCCCGACGCTGTTCCGGCGTACTGCCGCCGGTGACCGGCGTCTCGGCTCGGCCGGACGACTCGAACGCCTCTGGNAGGGGCTGCGTTCCGCGGCCCCCCGGCCGCTGCCCGCCGAGCCGTCGGCCGGCATCGCCGCTCTGCTGGAGCACTGGAGCGTCGAGACCCGCCTGACGGCGCCTCCCGCCGACCTGGACGCGATCGCGCAGCGCACCGTCCGCGCCTGGGGAGCCGGACTGCCCGCCCTGGGCGGCCTGACCCGCGCTGACGTCCGGGCAGTGCTCGGGGAGGCCGTACGCACACCCGCACCCGGGGCGTACTGAGCGGCCGGAGCGGCCGCGCCACCAAAGCTTCCGGTCCACCGCCGTGCGCGGAGGCGGACCGGACGACCCTGACCGTCCCCGACCGTTCGAGAGGAGGAGAACACAATGCAGGAGAACATCGACAGCTCGCTGGAGCTGGAGCTGGGCATGCAGGACCTGGAGCTCGACATGCAGGAGCTCGAGGGCATGGACGCCCCGTTCAACTGGAGCAACGCCGTCTGGAGTGTTGCGACCGTCAGCATCGGCAGCGTCATCGTCGCGACCTGACGGCATGACACCGGGCTCCGCCGCGGGATGTCCGACGTCCTGCGGCGGACCGGACGACCCTGACCGTCCCTGACCGTCCCCGATCGTCGGAGAGGAGGAGAACACAGTGCAGGAGAACATCAACAGCTCGCTGGAGCTGGAGCTGGGCATGCAGGACCTGGAGCTCGACATGCAGGAGCTCGAGGGCATGGACGCCCCGTTCAACTGGAGCAACGCCGTCTGGAGTGTTGCGACCGTCAGCATCGGCAGCGTCATCGTCGCGACCTGACGGCATGACACCGGGCTCCGCCGCGGGATGTCCGACGTCCCGCGGCGGACCGGNCGNNCCNGACCGNCCCTGACCGTCCCCGATCGTCGGAGAGGAGGAGAACACAGTGCAGGAGAACATCAACAGCTCGCTGGAGCTGGAGCTGGGCATGCAGGACCTGGAGCTCGACATGCAGGAGCTCGAGGGCATGGACGCCCCGTTCAACTGGAGCAACGCCGTCTGGAGTGTTGCGACCGTCAGCATCGGCAGCGTCATCGTCGCGACCTGACGGCATGACACCTAGCGGTGCCGGGACGCGGCGGAGCTTTCCCCGCGTCCCGGCGCCCGCTCCCGGCCCCGGCTGCGGCCGGGGCCCGGGAGCGATGTGAGGGAGAGACCTTGACCAGCGATACGGCTGTCGCCCCGCAGGAGGGGAACGGAACGGACAGCGAGCACATCAGCCGCCCCCGGCTCGCCGACAACGTGTTCGTCCGTCCGCCGACCGGCGCGGACGCGCCGTGGATCATCCAACGTGGCGAGCGGTACCTGCGGGTGGGTGCCGACCTGGCGCGGCTGGCCCGGGCCGCCGACGGCACNAGGGGGCACGAGGAACTCGCTGCCGTCCTCGGTCCCCGCTGGACCACCGCCGTGGTGGACACGGCGGTACGCAGACTGGTCGCGGCCAAGGTGTTCCACGGCGGCGACCCGAGCCGCAGCGCGCCCCGGCGGGTTCCCCGCCTGAAGGTCGTACCGCCCTTGACCGTGCAGCTGACCGTCGTGCACCCGCAGCGGCTGCTGTCCGGAGTGATTCCCGCCATGGCCCTCCTGGGGCTGAAGCGGTGGGGCGTCATCGGCGCGCTCCTCGCCGCCGGCGGCCTGGCGGCGCTGTCGGCGCTCGGCCCCGAACTGGCCGGGGTACTCGGCCGACCACTACCACTGAGCGTGTACGCCGGCGTCATCGGCGCCATGCTCGTCGCCAGCGCACTGCACGAGCTCGCCCACGCGGCGGTCCTCGCCTACTACGGCGGCCGGCCGAGCCGCATGGGCGTGATGCTGTTCTACCTCTCGCCCGCCTTCTTCTGCGACGTCTCCGACGGCTGGCGGCTGCCTCGCAACGAGCAGCGCGTCCGGGTCGCGCTGGCCGGCATCGCCACCCAGTGGGTCATCGCCGGCTCCGCGGCGCTGGCCGCGCTCGTTCCGCCGCCGGGCCGGTGGCAGGACGGGCTGCTGCTGTTCGCCGCGGCAGGCTACCTCGCCGGAACGCTCAACCTGCTGCCGGTGGTCCGGCTGGACGGCTACCTGGCCCTGATGAGCCACCTGGACATCCCGCACCTGCGCGACCTGGCGATGGCCGACGCCCGCCACCGGATCGCCCGACTGCTCTACGGCGGCCGCTACCGACCGGAGCTGCCGCAGCTGCGATGGGCCGTCCCCTTCGGCCTCGCCTGCATGGCCGCGCCCCTGTTCATCGTGATCCCGGCGCTGGGCAACTTCGCCTCGCTGCTCCAACGGACGGGCACCGCCGGAGCGATCCTGATGGTGTGCGCAGCGGGCTACCTGCTGTGGCTACTGGTACGCGGCGCGGTGCGCACGGCCGTCGAAGCCCGGACGGCCGGCGCCCCCCGGTGGCGGATCGCCCTGTCGGTCACCGCGCTCACAGCCGCCGTGGTCTGCGCCCTGCTGTTCGTCCGCGTCCCCAGCACCGTGGCCGGCGGCTACACCGTACGGGACGGCGGGCAGCTGGAACTGCTGCTGCCGTCCTCGGTCGACCGTTCCGCCGTCCGTGCGGGAACGGCCGTACAGCTCTACCGTGCCGGGTTGACGGGACACACCGTGACGGGCGAGGCGGTGATCGGCTCCGAGCGGGGTACTGCCACCACCGCGCCGCTCTCGGCGTTCGTTCCCGTCGCCGGCACCACCCTGTCGCTGCCCGCTGTCGCCTACCCGCTCGTCAGCACCCGGCCCCCGTCGGACCGGACCGGCAACGCCCGACTCACGACGGGGGAGCGCCCGCTGGCCCACTGGCTGTACGACACCTATCTGGCTCCCTGTTGGCGCTGAGCCGCTCCGCCACCCGACCTGACCCTGGAAGCACACGGTGTTCCTCCACTACCTCCAGCACTGCCAACCGGACAGCCCGTACTTCGACCTCCCGTCGGAGGACCACGCGGCGACCGACTATCCCGCCGCCCGCGAGCCGCTCACCGACGGCTGGACACGTGAACTCAACCCCCACTGGTCCTTCCACGCCCCCCACGGCTGCCGGCTTCCGTCGCAGGGGTGGAAGATCCATGTCTCGACGGTGCCGGACCGGGCCGAGCCGGTCCTGGCGATCGTCCGCGCCTTCTGCGAGGCCCGGCGGATCCCGTTCAAGTTCATCCGCAACCCGCACGTCCTCACGAACCGCAACAGCAAGTACGGCGACCGCAGCAGCAGCGGCAAGTTCATCACCGTCTACCCGCTCGACGAGCAGCAGTTCACCACCGTGCTCACCGGACTCGGCGATCTGCTCGACGGCGAGNCGGGGCCNTACATCCTCAGCGACCTGCGCTGGCGCAACGGCCCCCTGTACGTGCGCTACGGCGGTTTCGTCCTGCGGAGCATCACCGACGCACGCGGCCGGCAGATCCCCTGCATCGAGGACCAGGACGGCCGCCTGGTGCCCGACAGGCGCGGCCCCGGCTTCCACCCGCCCGCCTGGGTGACCCTGCCNCGGTGCCTCGACGAGGCCGTGGCCGCCCGCAGCGCCGGCACCACCCGCGCTCTGCCCTTCGCGGTGCGCAGGGCCCTGCACTTCTCCAACGGCGGCGGAGTCTACGAGGCGACGGAACGGGCGACCGGTCGCACCGTTCTCGTCAAGGAGGCCCGGCCGCTGGCCGGCCTGGACGCCAGGGGAACGGACGCGGTCACCCGCCTGGGGCAGGAGCGCTGGGCGCTGGAGACGCTGGCAGGGATCCCGGCCGTTCCGGAGCTGATCGACTATCGCAAGGGCCACGAGCACTACTACCTCACGCGTGAACTCGTCGACGGGATCGCGCTGAGCCGCGGCGGCGGCACGGTCAATCCATGGGTGGAGGGCACGCTCGACGAGCGAAGCGGCCGCCGGTACACCGCCTGGGCGCTCGGCATCCTCGACCAGATCGAGCAGACGCTCGACGCCATGCACGACCGCGGCGTCGTCTTCGGTGACCTGCACCCCGGAAACGTTCTCGTCCGGCCCGACGGCACCGTCGCGTTCATCGACCTGGAGACCGCCACGCCGATCGCGGCCGCGGCGCCCCAGGTCATCGGTGTCCCCGGGTTCCGCGCCCCGAGCCACTACCGCGGTGCGGCGCTGGACCGCTACGCCCTGGGCTGCCTGCGGATCGCCCTCTTCGTCCCGGCGACCGTCCTGCTCGACCACTCACCGCAGAAGCTGGACCAGCTCATTTCCGTCATCGCGGCCCGCTTTCCGGTCCCCGACGACTTCGAGCGGCAGGTGCGTCGTGACCTCGGCACCGGGCAGGAAGCCGGACCGACGGTGACCGACCGGACGAGGCAGGNACCCACGGNGNCGTCGNAACCCTCGGCGGCGACCTGGCCCACGCTGCGGGAGGCCATCGCCGGCGGCATCCTGGGCAGTGCGACCCCGGACCGCACCGACCGTCTCTTCCCCGGGGACGTCGAGCAGTTCACCGTCCCGGGCGGCGGAGCGGCCTTCGCCCACGGCGCGGCCGGGGTCCTGTGGGCCCTGGCCGAAACGGGAGTCGACGTCCCCGACGCCCACATCCGCTGGCTGGACGACGCCGTGCACGCCATGGCGGAACCACGCCTCGGCTTCTACGACGGCCTCACGGGCATCGCCTTCGCCCTGCACCGGCTCGGCCGCACCGACCGGGCCCGCGAGATCCTCGAACGAGTGGTCACTTCCGGGCTGGACCACCTCGACCACAGCCTGTTCGCCGGACGCGCCGGCGTCGGACTGGCCCTGCTGCACTTCGCCCGGTGCACCGGCGAGAAGGAGCTGCTCGTCCGCGCCCGGGCACTCGGTGACCAGCTGGCCGGCGGCATCACCGGAGCACCACGGCCCGGACTGCTGCACGGACGTTCGGGCGTGGCGCTCTTCCTGCTGCGCCTCGCCGAGGAGACCGGTGACCGCTCCCTGCTGACGGCCGCCGCCGAGGCCCTCCACCATGACTTCGCCGACCTCGGCCTCACCGGACCCGAGACCGGACCCGAGGCCGGACCCGAGACCGGACCGGAATCCGGACCTGACGAGCCGTCCGAAGCACGGCGGTGTGTGCCGTACCTGGGCGTCGGCAGCGCCGGCCCGGCCCTGGTCGCCGACCGGCTGCTGCCGCACCTGCCCAGCCCCGATCCCGGCCTCGCCCGCGCACTGGAACGCAGTCGCGCCGCCCTGACCACGGAGTTCCATCCCCGGTCCGGCCTGTTCACCGGTCGCGCCGGCATCGTCGTGACGCTACGGCAGCTCCAGCGCGGCACGACGGACGACTCCGAGGCCCTGCACCGCCACCTCGCGGCCTTCGACTGGCACGCTGTCCGCACCGGGCCGCACACGGAGTTCCTGGGCGAGCACTCCCTGCGCCGCTCCAACGACTTCGGCACCGGCTCCGCCGGGGTGCTCCTCGCCCTCGACGCCGCGCTGGGCACGGGCGGCACCACCCTGCCGTTCCTGGAGAGCCGTCGTCCTGCCGCCGTACCCGGCAGCCCGGGCTAGACACCCTCCTGCGCGGACCGCCCGGGCCGTCGGGCTCGGGCGGTCCGCTGCGGGGACGCCGCCTAGCCGGCCGTCGTCGTCTGGCGGACGGGGGGCCGGGCGGAGACGTCCTCGGCCTGGCCGGTGAGGGCCTGGAGGATCGCGTCCACGCTCTGCTTGGCGTCCCCGAAGAGCATGCTGCTGTTCCCGCGGAAGAACAGCGGGTTCTGCACTCCCGCGTAGCCGGACGCCATCGAGCGCTTGAAGACGATCACCTGCTCCGCCTCCCACACCCGCAGGACCGGCATCCCGGCGATCGGGCTGGAAGGGTCGTCGGTGGCGGACGGGTTGACGGTGTCGTTGGCGCCGATGACGAGGACGACGGAGGTCTTGGCGAAGTCGTCGTTGATCTCGTCCATCTCCAGGACGATGTCGTACGGCACCTTCGCCTCGGCGAGCAGCACGTTCATGTGCCCCGGCAGGCGCCCGGCCACCGGGTGCACGCCGAACCGGACCTCGACGCCGCGCTCGCGGAGCCGGCGCGTCAGCTCCGCCACCGGGTGCTGGGCCTGGGCCACCGCCATCCCGTAGCCGGGGGTGATGACCACGGACCGGGCCTGGGCGAGCAGCCCCGCGGTCTCCTCGGCGCGGATCTCGCGGTGCTCCCCCTGTTCCTCGTCCCCGCCCGACGGGGCCTCGATGCCGAAGCCGCCGGCGATGACCGAGAGGAAGGAGCGGTTCATCGCCCGGCACATGATGTACGACAGGTAGGCGCCGGAGGAGCCGACCAGCGCCCCGGTGACGATGAGCAGGTTGTTGTCGAGGAGGAACCCGGCGGCGGCCGCCGCCCAGCCCGAGTAGCTGTTCAGCATGGAGACGACGACGGGCATGTCGCCGCCGCCGATCGAGGCGACCAGGTGCCAGCCGAGGGTCAGTGCCAGGACGGTCACCGCGATCATCAGCCCCAGACCCGGGCTCGCCGTGAACCAGGCGGTGAGCCCCGCGAACGCGGCCAGCGCTCCCAGGTTGAGGACGTTCTTGCCGGGCAGCGTCAGCGGGCGCGAGGCGATCCGGGCGGACAACTTGAGGAAGGCCACGATGGAGCCGGTGAAGGTGACCCCGCCGATGAAGATGCCGATGAAGACCTCGGCGTGGTGGATGCCCAGCAGATCACCGGAGACCAGTGTCTGGGCCGCGCCGTGGGCCTCGACCTCCAGGTAGCCGTTCCAGCCGACCAGGACGGCGGCGAGCCCGACGAAACTGTGCAGGACGGCGATGAGTTCGGGCATCTGCGTCATGCCGACCCGCCGCGCCTGCCACAGGCCCGCGGCGCCGCCGAGCACCATCGCGAGGACGATCAGGGCGACCGCGCCGGCGGTGATGCTCTGCGCCGCCAGTACGACGGTGGCGACCAGGGCGAGCGCCATGCCGGCGATGCCGTAGACGACGCCGGCGCGCGAGGTCCGGTGCTGGGACAGCCCGGCCAGACTGAGGATGAACAGCAGGGCGGCGACCAGGTCAGCGGCGTGGGACGCCGTCGTGGAAGTCATCGGGATCAGCGCCTTTCGGGGGCGGTCGAGAACATGTTCAGCATGCGGCGGGTCACGGCGAAGCCTCCGAAGATGTTCACGCTCGTCAGCAGCACGGCCACGAACGACAGCGTCGTCACGACCCAGCTCTGGTGCCCGATCTGGAGCAGGGCGCCGATCACCACGATCCCGGAGATCGCGTTGGTCACCGACATCAGCGGGGTGTGCAACGCGTGGTGGACCTTGCCGATGACGTAGTAGCCGATGACCACCGCGAGCGCGAACACCGTGAAGTTCTCGGCGAGTTGGGTCGGTGCGAACGCGATCAGCAGGAAGACCGCCAGCATGCCCAGGCCGATCAGGCCGAACCGCACCGCAGGGGTGAGCCGGGGCGGCTTCGCCCCCACCGGTGCGGCGGGGGCGGCCGGCGCCGTGGCGGGGGCCGCCGACACGGCCACGGGCGGCGGCGGCCAGG